>Ga0163111_10000085_pt1 | contig 51043 bp, 29 predicted proteins | sample CRUFie1St18metaG_FD_109645 | JGI IMG/M metagenome (GOLD analysis project Ga0163111, IMG submission 109645) | Marine microbial communities from the Costa Rica Dome - CRUD Field 142mm St18 metaG | ecosystem: Environmental > Aquatic > Marine > Oceanic > Photic zone | place: Costa Rica: the Eastern...
AAGGCGATTAAAAGAATTGAAGAGGCAAAACGTAATCTAGAATATCATGGATAACACTCTTAAAATCATAATCATCGTAGCCCTTCTTGGAGTTGCCTATTATCTCTATAGCAAAGATAAGGGGACTGGTGATTCGGGTAGTGGTGGTTTTGGCCTAGGTGCAAGCTTTGGAGGCGGCTACAATAGCAACTCCAGCAGTGGGTCTGGTAGCGGCAATCATACAGGAGGCGGTAGTGGTAGCAACAGTAACAGTTGTGATCGCAACAAAGTCCTGAAAAAAGGAGTACGTGGTAACGAGGTAAAGGTTCTCCAGAACTGGCTCAATAGCAATATCCCTGTGGCAACCCTCCCACTTGTAGCCGATGGCGTTTTTGGGAACAAGACCTTGAATGCTTTACGACAAGTGACTTTCGGTATGGGTTCACAAATGGATCAAGTCACCTTAAATAGACTGAACATACAGTGCTAAAGCTGACACACACATATGACATACTGATAGGGCTGCTATTAGCAGCTCTATTGTTATGGGTATTGTTTCGGAAGACAAAGAAGGAGCCGCCGATATATGCTCAAAGTGAGTTTGATAGTCCAGACTTGCCAGGATCAGGGATTTATATGAAGCCTTCGGTTATAGAAAGGCTTGAATCGATGACCCGTGAGTTGGGCTACAAACTAACCATTTCAAGCGGCTTTCGCACGGCAGCACACAATAGAAAAGTGGGAGGTGTCGTGAATAGTCGCCATCTATCAGGAAGGGCAGTCGATATTGACACGATTCCCAGCAATCATGCACAAGTGCTGGCAATTGCCAAGAAATACTTTCCTAAAGTCCTGAAGTACTCAGGGCATATACATGTAGCAATATGAGTTTAACTGAGATTATAGCGGTTATCGTATGGATTCTTGTGGCTAGAGATATGGTCACATACAGAAAGTTACCATGGAAGAAATAATTATCAAGACTTTACTAGCAGAGGGGATGAATTCGGTACTCCTAGTCTCGCTTATAGTAATGTACTTGGTTATCAAGAACTTGTTGAAGCGAGAAGCTGAGCTAAGAAAAAAGCTTGAGGAGTATGAAGAAAAAGACAAGCGACACATAGCGATTCTCGATCGTCTCGGTGAAAAAACGGAGCGCCTTGTCCAACTGTTTTATGAGCAATACTCTAGCTTGAACGAAGCCACGATCCAAAATTTAGAGTTGTTGAATGAACTCTACAAGAGGGTTCACCCAAAAGACAAAGATTCATGAGGCTAATAGAGTGGAAAGATATACGCTTATCGGTACTTGCTACCAAGGTAGGAGATGATAAAAGTCGTTCCCGACTTTTACCTTTGGCTGATTCCATTGAGGATGGCCTAAAAATGATAGAATCGTTAGCTGAGGGGGAAAAACGATCTCCTTTAATCGATAAACTCGAACAAAAAGAATTCATAGAGCATCAGGGAGATTTGTATTTCTCTTCTAAGAGAAAGGTATACAAAGTCAAGACTCTTTGGAAGCCTTTTGTCAAAGGGAAATCCTATACCACTATTCCGAATACAAAAGCAGGGAAGCAACTGCTTAATGTACTTGTATATAATCACTTTGCTTCAACGCAGACCCTACATGAAAGATTCGAGGAGTTCGAAGGACTTGGGGGAATAGTCAAGACGGAAGCCGTTTTATATGAATACTTCACTCCTACCCCAATTGTAGAAGCCCTTTCAGAACTTCTAAGTTGCTTAAACCTCCCTAACAAAAATTTCTTAGAACCTTCGGCAGGATCTGGGAATCTAGTGAGTATCGCAAAGAAACTGGAACTCAACACTACTGCTGTTGAGTTGAATCCTGTACTCGGGGGAATGCTGAATCTCCGTTACCCTCAAAGCAATGTTTTATCAGGCAAAGACTTTCTTACAAGTTCTTTCGATAAACGCTTTGGCCTGATAGTAGCGAATCCTCCTTATGGGAAGCATACTTCAGGGGCTAAGAAAGAACAGATGTTCTTGAATAAATGCTACCAACTTCTTGAAGAAGGGGGAGTAATGGCATTTATCCTACCTGCTTTCTCTAACTTACAAACCCAAGGAGAAATCCTTTTAGGGTTTCGGCTTCCATCAAATGTCTTTAGTGCAACGAGCATCTCTACCGACCTCGTAATCATGCGAAAGAAAGGTGAGGGTATCTCAAATAATATCGATGCTTACTTCGCAGATAAACCCGAACATGTCTTAGGAAATGTACAAGGGAGTGGTCGGTTTAAAAAAGTGGTATCTAAAGCCAAGACAAAAGCTCTTGCTAAGACAATTCTTAGGTTGGGTGAGAAGAGTTTTTGTAAAGGAGGTCTCAGTGATGAGCCCACTACCTCGTTACAAGGCGGAGATATTGGATTTGTACAAGAAGAACAAAATAAGGCTTACTATAGCCTAGTGGAATCCTACAAACTCTATAACAATGGAATCACTTTAGAAGAAATCAGTGCCTACTGTTTTGTTCACCCCAATGCTATTGAGAATCAAATTATCAGCAATTTGATTACCGATGTTGATACACTGGTTGGAAGTGGAGCGTTAATATGGGATGTATCGACTGGGTATCATTACGTATATGAGTACCTATCAGAGAACGTCCAGCGTAAATATGCTACATTCTTGTCATCAAGTAATGAGATTATAGCAAAATTTGGAGAAGAAGGATTTGCTGCGATGAAGGCCGCTTTCTTTGCAGTTCTACCTGAACCTAAAACGTTCAAATCAGGGCAGGCGAATTCTCTTCGTCATTTAGCCCCTCATGCAGACATCTTCAGGGAAACGATTATAACAGGGTTAAAGACACAAGAGTACCCTAGACCCCTAACCGCTTTAGCGGGATTCACGGGATATGTTCGTAAAAACGCTGGTTCTTGGTTGGGAGCCGATGACATTCTCCAATACTATGTATTTGGGGCAAATGTGCCAAATAGACGAATCCCTAATTCAAAAAACCTGACCTATGATGCACTACTTCTGGAAAAGAAGCGCATAAAAGAATCGGCCTCAGTTAGAGGCAGAGAACTTTTGGATGAGTTCATTCATCTATTGAAACCAGATGAGCTATCTTTATTGGATAAGAAATTCAATGAGAAGTTTTTCGGGTTCACTCAGTTGAAGACAGATAAAATCCCCGTTACAATACCTTTTCAAGTTAGAAGTTTAGGGGGGAAAGCATTTGAGTTAAATAACGCTCAAAGAGCGGGTATTGCTCAGATGAGGTCACAAGGGAGTACAATCATACATTTTGGTGTAGGATTGGGCAAAACATACACTTTAATTGCTGAGGCAGCTAGAGCGTTACATTCAGGGGATTCTGAATTAGTACTCATATTCGTCCCTGACCAGACCTATGAACAATGGGAACGGTCTATAGCAGACTTCACGGATTCAATAGATGTGTATCCAATTAGAGAGCTCAATGTAAACCGAATATTCAAAATGAAATCTTTCAGTTCTTCGGAGCTGAAAAGAATTAAGGATATAAAAGAAACGCTGAAAGAAACTCGTGCTTTATTAAAAGAGCATAAAGACAGGAAGGTCTCAGGCGAATTGAAAGGAGATTTGTTCCTCTATACAGGAAAAGCTTCTGAAGACGTTTGGGGCAATGCAGATGAAAGCTTCCTGGCATCTTTATCCTCTGTAAAAGACCTTCTATTAGAAAGGTATCAGGAGACTTTTGATGGAATGATGGCTATAGCAAAAGCCAATAACATCTTCCATAAAGTAACCGATGCTAAATCTCGTGTCGCTGGTGCAAACCTCCTTGCTAAGGGGATACTAACAATATTGAACAAGACCCTAACCCACATCATATATAACAATGGCTCATTCTCTTTAGGCAAGCGGCCAATAATTTTAGGTAACTATTCTGCTCTAAGAAGGCTTACAATTCCTGTGACATCAAAATCATTGGATAGTATCGCTTTCATACTTTCTCAAGACTCAGATGGGGATACGACCCGTGAAGATGCAAAGACAATGGAAGACCTAAAGGCTTTTGTTTCATCAGATGGATTGATGGACATTCATAGCCTAATAGGGAATAAGAAAAAGGTTACTTTGTGTATTGATGAGATGCACAATATGAGAAACTTGGTAACAAAAGTTACCGCTTCTCCATTGTCTGAGAAAGAGCGGTATGATATGCTTTCCGCAGGTGTTTATCAGAAATATGAGGTTAAATCACCTTATAAGCTACAAGGGGGGGCTAGCTCTCAAGCGAAAAAGGCACTATGCCTTGTAGCTCATCTAGCCTTGAAAGGCGGACGTACCATTGGTTTAACCGCAACTCCTTGGAATAAGAGTCCCTTGGAAATTTACTCTCTTTTAAGCTTACTTAATCCTTTAGGAATTGAGTCTGAAATTGGGAGTGTCAAAAACTTCTTTGATTATTTCCTGAAAGAAGGGTATGACCTTGGTGTAGACACACAGGGGCGATTGAAATTGAAACATGAAATCAAGGGTTTTTACTCCCTTGATGTTCTATACTCACTACTAGACAGATATGTCCTTAGTAAGGAGGCGGTCTTACAAAGACCCTGTCGGGTTATTCTACCTTTAAAAACGGATAAGCTCCCGAGCGATGCAGAGCATTGTAGCACAATACCAGTAGGGTCTAATAGGCTTAATAGTTTCCCGATTGAGTCGAAAGTATCTCCTACAACAGGTATCGCGACCGTATTCGCTGCTATCCGAAGTTGGGCAAGTGAGGTTTACGACAAAGATGCAGCTATGGCGCGTTCATTGAAGGCCATCAATATGATGGATAAGGCTGCGATTTCTCCTTATCTATTTTACCTAGATGATGCCTATAGCAGTCGGGCAAATAAGCTCTATATTCCCGATGTAATTCTCGCAGTGTTGGAGGCACAAGGGTATTGGAAGATGCCTACACTTAAAGAATTACTTGAGGAAAGTCCTAAGATTCGGTATGTGGTTGAATCCCTTAAAAGGCTTAAAGCACACCATGATGCTAAGGGAGAACCCATGTCAGGCAGTATCATATACCTTGATAAAGGAATCATTCTCTTTGATATGATAAGAAACCTTATCATAAAAGAATTGGAGCTAGAACCCACAGAGGTGGGAATCATATCGGGTGGATACTATCCATATGATCTCAAAGAGAATACATTAGGTAAACTAAAATCCTTTAAGCAAGGATACAAGCCTAAGATTCAGGAGGAGTTTAACAAGGGTTTGAAGAAGGTTATCATAGCGTCTTCATCTGTAAAGGAGGGGATTTCACTCCAAAAGCGTACTTTCAGCCTTTTTATTTTAACGATCGACTGGAACCCGACAGGATATGAGCAACTGATGGGGCGTGCTTGGAGACAAGGGAATCATCATAAGTATATCTTGATACCTTTTGTTCTTATGGAAGACTCAATGGATGTCTTTCGTAATAATAAACTGAAGGTAAAGCTTAATATCATTAAGCAGTTGCATGCGGGTAAAGACACTGAGATAGGGGAATTCTCGCCTAGTGAAGCACTGATTGAGTTGGTTAAAGACCCCAAAAAGAAGGTGGAGCTATTAACCTATTTTCGCATTAATGAAGTGAAAGGGAAAAAAGAAGTTGCGGAAACTACTGTACAAGCTCTAACCAAATACCTAGAACTCAAAGAATCACTTGGAGAAAAGGAGAAGACGCTTATTGAAGTTGCTACCAAAGCCAATGCGTACTTAGCAGAAAACAAGAAAATAAACTTGTCTCTAAAAGGTTCAAGACTACTCACTTCCTTAATCGCCCGCTTACAGAATGACGTGACCCTCGAACGAGAATTGGGTACGAGTATCCAAACGATTGGTAGCTATAAGAATGTCCTAAAGTATTTGAATGAGAACATTCTGAAACTAGAGGTTCAGGTTGCGAAAATAGTACCCTCTCTTAAAGTTGCTGAGATAAAAAAGACGATTCAAGATTTCGGAAAAGAAATCCAAACCTTTGAAGGAAGTCTCAAAAAAATACTAGAAGAAAAGACTACGCTTGAGCGTAAGTTTGCTGAAAAAGTATCAATAGATATTGATACGATAAAATCGGCAAAAGAGCTCGCTAACCTTTTTTATTTGAGTGATTACAAGTTTGGCAAACCCTCCCCTACTCCTAATAAGAAGAATTCCAAAGCGAAAGCAAGAGCCAAAATACTGATCCTAAAACTGAAGTATAAGTATAAAGCAGCCTAATGAAATCATTAAGCTTTAAGGCAAAAAAATATCGCCCAGTACCACGTGAACATGGTTTCATTGAGGACAAGATTCGCCACCACTTATTCAAAGAATGGGGGTTGAAAAAGGATGATGTTGATATAAATCAACTCACCTTTATGCTTTATCAGAAAGACTACACAGGAGCAAAATCTCTTCTCCAAGAGATCTTTGGTGCAGAAATAGATTCAGTCATCGAAGAGTTCAAAAAGTATAGAGCTGAATTTGAGGAAAAGAGGGTAAAAAAAGTCATCCTAAAAAATGGTGAATGGATCTGGAATATTGTTCATTCGGTATTTAGTCCCTCTAGTTTTCAGGAATTAATTAATGTTCGTCGCATTACAAGCCTTATACAGGGTAGAATAAAGGCTTTAAACAAAAAAGCTGATGGCATATTAGAGTACAAAATAACTGAAGTCTTTCCCCAAGACAAGAAGGTGATTTCAGAAATCAAGGAAGAGTTAGATCGGGTGAGTATTTATGATAAAGATAAGCGGCGAACTATTTTCCAAAAAGTTCTAAAAGCGTTAGTTGCTTTTGATCAAGAGGAACAATCTCCACCTGAAGAAGATGAGATACATTTTGATCCTCAATCATTAGCACGTGTATTAGGAGTTTCTGAAGAAAATAGCACCTTCTTAGATGAGTTGTGGCTCTTCATATATTCGGACATAGCAAGCGTTGATATGACCTATTATTTTGATGTAAAAGAAATAGAAACATATCTCCGTCTTAGTGGGGTCAAAACGAATAAACCTATTGATAAAGCTGCTAATGATCTGGCTGTATATTTATATGGACGTGGGAAACGGAAGCTTATCTTTGACTGGGGTAGCCCTGAACCTGCAAAGCTATCATACCCTATAGACCACTATTTCATAGAGTACTTGGTGAATCCTATGGGCTTTGCAGAAGCGCATAGAGACTCAAAACATGTCTATGAGAGATCACATGAAATGCGTTTAGCTTATGATAGCCTAGAGAAAGCAATAGCCGCAGCTATTATAAACCAACGCCATCTGGGAGATCGATCTCGACAAATATTCAAGGAGAGAGTTTCTAAGTTGGGACTAGGTGGTATAGCAGAAGCAGCAATACATGCGGTCGTGAAGCCTGCTGGATTTGATGCTATCCATCACTCGAAACAATATCCCTTTTTATCTCAATTGGAAGAAGCTATAAAAGGGATGCCTAATGATCGTGCTTATGGTATTTCCGTCGGCCTGACGATGAATTGGCAAGACAGTGATATATTATCGAAAAATGATATTGACTTTTTGTCTAAGCACATTCTATCCCGTTTGGACGGGGTAAGTGTACATGATTCGTTTAAGTCTTGGATAAACTTCCTATTACTAAAATATGTGGTAGAGGAAACGAGCTTCTCATTAGATGAATGTATGAAGTACGCTGAACGAACGGGGGAGTATTTATTCAAGACGATTAAAAATCTTCACAAAAAGAAACAACTGAAACGCATGGATGCGATTAAAAGCCAATTGGCCTTATTCATTCTAGAAACTGGTATTCCTAAAGGAATTACAGAAGAAACAAAGGATATAATTAAGACTTATCAAGTTTTATTGAAGGATAACCTAGATGATGAGGAATTCTTTAAAGACCCTGTCACTAAAGAACTTGAAGAAGCAATTTTCGGTTCTTTGGAAGAGGATGAATCATATGAAGTACTGGAAGCCATCAAAAATTTCAGTTCACCTTCTACCAAAGAGAAAAAGGTTACTAATAAAAATCAAAATAAGACTCCTATCCTACCTATAGGCATAGAGACACCTTTGGGTACTATTAAGGAAGAGAATCTACAATATGACAAAACGATTGCTTGGGTAACCAGTAAGATTACACAACTACAATCCCTAGGGAAGGATATCCGAAAGAATGTTGTTTTTGTTGTATCGAGCCTTGTAGATAGTTACTTCCGAGAGGAACACGAAAGAAAGCGAATTGTTCAATACATTCGTGCCTTTGGTCTTGAAGATAGAAGAAAAGACATTCTCACAACCTTGGGGATTCTTCTGAAGAAACATGATAAGGCTTACGACCGCTATTCGAGATATGATACGGTTTTCCTTCAGACTACCCTATTCGCTCTCTTTTTGCATATAAAGCTGAAGTTTAAGGTTGAAGCAGCCAATAAGACAGCCATAGATATATTCTCCCTCAATAAAAACTACAGTGAATCAGTTAGAGAGGGCGCAAAGGCATCAGGGATTGAGGTAATCGATACGGATTCAGTCAGACTGTTATTCGAACAAATCAAGCTCAGCTTTATAGACCGCAAGCTTACAGAGAAACAAATCGTCATCCCTAGAGGAGGGAAGATTCCAGCTGTAGCAATTGACTGGACGGACTTAGGAGGAGGGATGGCCATAGGGACACCCAAATACATTATTGAAGGGGAGAACGAGCAAGGTAGGTTCAAGGTCTTTCCAAGGGCGAATGATGAATCAAGCCTTAGCTTTATCTTATCTCATGGAGGCAAACACTTTCCTATATCTAAGAAAGAAGGTGACCGTCTTTTGGAGCAAAGCAAAAAGGCTCAAGAGAAGCCCAAGCCTAAGCCTGATCCTGAGAACACCCTTACAATCAAAAACAATGGAGCGATACCTGCTTCAGCGATTAAGTGGGTGAAATTGGCTGAGAACTTATTTATGGGAACTCCCAAAGTACCCATTCGTTTGGACAAGAACACCTTGGTGCTTCCTCCAAGTAAATCAACCAATGCTTCGACCAAGGTAGCGATATTGGCATATCTAAACATCCTATTTCCTTTGACGCAAACGGAACGTAATCGTATTCTGAATTGGGATAAGAAAAGAGAAGCCGTTAGCAAACCTGCATTCAAAGAGTCAGAAAAAGCCGATTCTTTTCTACCCCTCCCCCCTCCTGTTAAGAAGTGGATGGAGGTCAAAATAGAAGCGTTCAGAAAGAAAGAAGCTGATGGGAAGATAACGACTACAGACTTCATTATAGAAGATGTGGTTCGAGACCGAAAGAAGGGAACCCTTATTTTCAGGGTACACCATCCCAAGAAAGTCCTATTCCCCAAGGCAAATATCTATATCTCTTCTGAGGGAAAGATTCAATCAACATCTACTCAGGGATTACAAAGAGGCTCCTATCAAGTACTCATCAGTAAAGCGACTTTCAAACGCTTATACAGTACGCTTCAGAACAGCGAGGTTTGTACACTGGCTACATTGGCCATATTTGGGAAGGAAAGAGGGAATGAGTTTGATAAGCTGGCTGATGGGGTTAGTCCTGGTATGTATTTGCAAAAGTGTGGGAACCTATATGCTCGTAAAGAGAAGCGTTCTCAACTTCACAAGAAAGCCAAGGAGATTTATGAAAAGGCAAAAGCAGAGGGCTTTGCATATGGAAAGGTACTCGCTTACACCTCCAAGCAGTTCCTTCAATACGGAGAAAACGGACTCAATAAAGCGAACCTCAAAGGACTCAAAGCATGGGCAAAATAAAATGCAAGCGAGAAAAAAGAGTATGGAGCCAAAATCGTAAGACACAAAACCGATGTGTCTGCCAGATGCAAGCAGCCTTTGCTGATAACCTGGCCCTTCAGCAAGGAGCGATGCAAGCCTGCTTCTCCCCTAATCCTCCCAAATCGAGAGAGGATTATATTGATAGGTTCATAGGGGAAAATGCCTTCATACAGACCTTTGGCTATGATCCCATTGAGGGAGGAATCGGAATAGAGGATACGGAAGCATTTACCCTATTCGGCGACATGCTTGTGCTTGCAGAAGAGCGAGAAGAGATGAGGGCGGAAAGCTTCCCATTTATGGTATTAGGCGGTGTTTTGACGCTGGTAATTTTGACATTAATCCTACTAAATATCTAGAGATGCCAAGCAATACAAATCAGACCGCAGCAGCAGGGGCAGCCACTGGAGGAGTTTTGGCGGCTTTAGCCCAACCGATTGCAGATGTTGCAGGATCAATCTTTGATTTTGTTGGGGGGATAATTGACAATAGAGCGCAAAAGAATATGCTCGAAATGCAACTATTGGCCGATTCGATACCTGATAAGAACCTGCAACAAACGCTTTTGGAACAAGTCCCAAAGTATGAAGAGGAGAACCGCCAGCGAACGTTGGTTCTAGGCGGAATTGGCGTTTTGGCTATCGTTCTGATTATAGCCATGGCCGTCAAAATGATTAAGTAACAGTTTCTACCTAAGTGTATACAGCCCTAGGTAAGTTGAAAGCCTAGGGCATCTTTTTCGAACTTAAAAGATATGCGTTTTATTCTATTTCTTATTTTCACACTCTTAGTCTTCGGTGTATTCATCGATGATGAGTCCCCTCCCCTACTATCATATGATGAGCTTCATATTGTTGGGGAAGATTACGTCCCATTTCCTACTTTATCTTTAGCTGATGTTGTTCAGCTCGCAGGTGTTGAAACGACAGAGTCGCAGTTGCCTGAAGAAGATACAGGAGATGTCTACGAACCAATTTCAGCCATTTTAGGGTATTTTAGTATGACTACAGCCTCCCCTGTGCTGGTGGGCTCAGCTGGCGGGAAACCTTATAGGACAGGATGGTTGGATGGATCTGAAGCGAACGTAATACTAAACACTCTTCTAGTAGGCACGGCTGGTGGAGAGCCATATTAGGTGAAAGTACCTTAAAATGACCAAAAAGAGCGGTTCCTTTGTAAAAAGTAGCCGCTTTTTGTATATTTAATCACCAATCACACACTTTCCTCATTTTATTCAATCCTTTGTTTAACCCTTAAACAATTGGATAAAATGTACGCACAAGCAGGTGACATCGACACCATTCACAACCCAATCCCTCGTATAAACATTCGGGAGCGAAAAGCCCAAGAAAAGCGTAACCAAAAAACGGCTGATTGGGCATACGCTCAATATATGCCTACTTCTTTCCTGGAGGAAAATCGAGGCTTGTATATACTCGCATTATCCAGTATGATCCTGCTTCACATTGTGTCTGGATTATTTGAGTTTCGGTTTTTTAACTTCATAATTGAGTCTTATGCCCTTGATGGATTGAATCCATGGTTCGCTAGGGGAGCGGCGGTTGGAGTAGTTTTGTTTTGGGAGTTTATGTTGGGTAGTCTATTGACTATCACGATTCGAAGTTACTTCAAAAGCGATTTGAACAAGGTTGCATTAGGTACATGTCTATTCTTCTTGGCTGTTGGATTTCTCGTTACATCTTACGGGGCAAAAGTCCATGGGATAAGCAAAATCGCTGTTCCTGTAGAAGAGGTGTATGAAGATGATATGTCGGTGAGACAAATAGAGAAATACAACAAAAAGATAGACACACACAAACAGGAACTAGAGGACATTCAAAACATGCGGATAAAGGCTTATCTGGCTCCTGTGCAAGTAAAGTTGAAAGATGGGAGATGGGTGCAAAAGTGGGTTAGAGGAAAGCGAGCATGGAAGATCAATAAGAAAGGCTTAGCCAGAATCGATACCTTACAAGCGCAAGAGAATCGGTATGAAAGCAGAATAGAAGGGATTGAGAAATCAATAGAAATTCGAGAGGAGGGGGTAAGAACCCGAAACAGTAATGCTAATCAAGCCTTTGAGGATGAGGTTGAGAGTGTGGGGTTTCGGTGGTTTTGGATAGGCAATTTGGCACAATTTCTTCTGATTCCATGCTATATTTTCATCCTGTGGTTTGCCTCTTGTGTTGCATACGAATATATCACTTCGATAGAGCCAGAAGAGGATGACGAGGGGAATGAGGATAATGATAGCGACGAGGATGATGCGTCTGACGAGGTCATGGATGATGAGGAGGATGAAGATGAATCGTTCAATGCTCCTCCCTCTCATTCGGTTCCGATTACGGCAGAAAATCAGGAACGCGCTCCTATAGGCTACAATCAGGGGAAAGAGCGAAGCGTAGTGAAAAGACCACGAATAGACAAGCAAAACAGTAGAGAGGCTATAAAGGCTGCAATAGATTCCCTGAGAGAAGAGGGGCATAAAGTGACTAGAGGAGCAATTAGAGAAAGAACCAATCTTTCAATTAGTACGATAGGGAAGTACTGGAGATCCCTCTTATAAGTGATGCGTATAAATATCGAAAGGCTCACAGGTATCGATACCTGTGAGCCTTTTGATATTCCTGAGAAGGGTAGGGGATAGGTTATTGTAATTTGATCTTTTTTTACCTCCTTTTCTCTCCTCAGGGCACTTAGTAAATAGTGCCAGAATTTTCTCTCAATCTTGTGTCTTGGATTCCTTCAAGAGTTTTTCTAACTGAACTGATACGAAAATATTATAGGAAGAAATCAGCTTAGTACGGTGTTTTTATTGATTGTTAGGGAAGAAAGAGCCTAAAATATCTATAAGAATTTCAGGGGTTAGGGGCTTCTGTCGAAAAGCATGAATACAAGCGATTGACTGTGCCAATACTTCATCTTCAGGATTCATAGAAGTGGTAAGCATTACAATAACAATCTCTTTCTTTAAAGGAATAGTAGACTTTTCATATGCTCTGATGAATTCCCAACCATTCATTCTAGGCATATTGATATCGAGAAAAATCAGGTCAGGATATTCCCCATCTTGGATTTCTGTTAAGAATTTTAGAGCTTCTTCTCCATTTTTTGCCTCTGATACCTGTTCGGCGCAATCTACTTCTTCTTCTATGACAATGCGGTGAAAAAAGTTATCAGCTTTATTGTCATCAATTAGTAGTATGCAATTCAACTTGCGTTTCATATCCTAGTTTTTGGTATAGTAAAGTAAAAAGTACTTCCGACATTAAGCTGGGAGTTCACCCAAATTTGTCCATTGTGAATATCTATAACTTTCTGACATTGCGCAAGCCCAATTCCGCTCCCTTCGTAAGTGGCTTTATCATTTAATTGCTGGAACATTAGAAATATTTTCTGATGGTACTTTTCATGAATGCCTATTCCATTATCTTGTATAGAAAACGCCCATGCATTTTCATTAGGCTGAGCATCAATGATAATATAGGGACGAGTATTCTCCCTCCTAAATTTAATTGCATTTAGAATAAGGTTTTGGAATAAGATTCGAAGCCCCGTTCTATACCCATATACTGTAGGCAAAGAAGAGATTTGAAAACAACTCTGAGTCTCTTCTATTATAGTATCTAAGTCTTCTATAATTTCTTTAAGTAATTGATTACAATCAATCTGTTCTTTATGACTTTGTCGTTTAACTCTTGAGTAATCGAGTAGCCCTTTTATGAGTTGGCTCATTCGGTTCGTCGCTTCCAATATGAAAGAAAGGCTTTTTTTACCTAGTGTATCGAAATGTTGAGTATATCTTTTCTGAATTAGGCCTGCATAATTGTGTACTGTTCTTAAGGGTTCCTGAAGATCATGAGAAGCGATATAAATAAACTGTTCTTGTTCTTTGCTTTTCTTTTCCAATTGCGCGATGTAGGCTTCCCTCATATCATCAAGTTTTTTGTATTGTATTGAGATAAAACATACGATTCCAACTGCCAGTACAGAAATTCCTCTATTTACATATGCCATCCAAGAGGTTTCTGGAGTATTTGTAATGATAACCACTCCTATAATAAGTACCGAGGTAAGCAAGGAAAATAATACGATATGAGCAGGTGGTTCTTTTATAAGTAAAACAATACATGTTATATACAATACTCCGATTGCCACTCCTAGCGGTACTAATAAATCAATTATAAGAACAATGAAGAGTAGTACTATTGCCTTGCTTGTAATATTTCCAAACATAATTGTATTATTATAACAAGGGTGAAAACATATTGTATTCGCAATATGTCTTTATAAGCTACAATATTTGTGTGAAATAATCAATTATATGAAGTAGTTTAAAGTTCTCTGAGCATGGTTATAATCTTCGTATTTAAAGATGGAATAGTTCATAAAAATAGCTCTCGTTTTTATTCGTATTTCATATCACTTAGGTAGTTTACTCATCACTATTCTCTTTATAATATCTCCATGACAAGGAGAAGGAGCGCAGTAGCAAATGAGTTGTACTTGTTTGCCTGCTTTACAGGCTTTGTATATGTCATTTAGAGCCTTGCATACATCCTTGTCTTGTTCTTTAATCCTTTTGAGTAGCCATTTTTCATAAAGGACAAGGCTTTCCGATCTTTCCTTGCATGAATACTTCGCTAGGGTTCCCTTCTTCCATGAAAAGGGGTTTCCCAAGTGGGAACCCCTTCCTATGTAAAACTTTGAGGCGTTTCTATTTAGAATAACTATCATGAAACGTTTCAATCATCGATTGTTTGTAACAATCTAATTTTATCTTCTAATTCACTTATATCTTCTCTAATAGCTTTGAATATCGATTCTTTGATTTTTTCGGGGGCTACCTGCATATTTACCCAATATGACGTATATAGAACCTCACCTGTTTCTTTCCCGAAAATATCGGTTATTTCATATTTATGCGTACTCATCAAATCCCCATAAAGTATACAATTGGCTCCTCTTTCGTTACATATATATTTATCTCCTTCTACATGGGTAAATACCCCATGGTCAGTGACTTCTATTTGCGGCTTTTCTCGTCGTACTAAAGTCACACACATTTCTTTTACTCGAAGGGTTCGTTTTTCCATTTGTTTTGAGATTTATAAAGGTGTTCGATTGAAGGGGCTCCCTGATGAGGAACCCCTTGGTGTTACATCCATTTCTCCACTAATTCAAGGATTTCTTCGCATCCTTCTTCTGTTACCATATTTATATGGTATATGTCACTGCACAATGTATCATTCACTTCGCTCCAGAAGGATTCGTCTGTAGTTATAAAAATCCCACAGATTTCCTCATACAACTCAAATGCTTCTTTCATAGTGTATGATGCCTGCATTGATCTGACTTCTGCCCCTAGTTCCAATGCAAGTGGAGTAAGCTTACCTTTTGCATCTTCGTAGTCAAAAACGAGGTGATTCAAGCATCTTTTATCAGGGTTTTCGGCATACAATGCCATGTATTTCCCAATTACTCCTATTTCATTGTCTTCTATCCAATAAGATTCATCCTCACGCTTAAAATTATTCCACCATTCTATGACCTTTGAGGTAATTTCTTCAGATGGAACGCCATCGGCTAGAAGGTTCCCCCATTCTGTAAGCTCTTTAAAGCCTAGTGTCTTCCAAGTTTCGTTTTGTCCTACTACGATTAATATTTGGGGGTAGTCTTCGTTTCCGATGATGGCTGATAATACTAGGCCGTCTTCGTTTACTCTTCTGAGATACATACCATTTTTTGAAGTCACCTTATTTCGTTGGTGCATTAACCAAGATGACAAAGATTGAAATTCTAGAGTGAGACCAAGTAACTGAACTCCTACATCTCCTTTCAGTAGATTATTATCGTTGAGACATCTGGCGAGATTTCGGGCTTTGTATGCCGCATCAGTGTAATTTATTGCTAGTGCTTCGCTATCGTCAGCAACATTGCGTAGTTGGGGGAGTCCACCTTTGAAGAAGGTTTCAATTAATCCCCCATGGGTTAAGTCGTTTAGTCTGCCGACCTTTTTATTGTATTCTTGAATGATGGTGTTCATTATTTGATAGTTTCTTTTAGGGCTTCGTCAATAAGTATCTCATCTTCTTCGTCGCACATCCCAATCAACTCCAGACCACATTCTTCTATCAGGGCGGATAGTTCTTTATAGCCATTGTTACTCAATCCGACTTCTGCCCAATTCTCAGGGCATTCGATGAGTCTGTGTAAGTATCTCCAAAAATCGTAGTCGTATGAAGTATCTCGATGGCAATGTTTTTCCCAGCGATAGGTAGAGAATGCTTCGCCCCATGCATCAACATCATTCTTTTCGGCTTTGCTTAAGCGTTGAGAAATATTGTATCCTATGTATCTGCCTATAGGGGATAGGTTCTCTGTTTCTTCGTCGTAGAAATCCGTTTCATAGCCCCAAAATGTTTCTTCTCTTTTCTCACCATAATGGCAAATCGCATCTATGATGATACTGAAGTCGTCTGAGTCACCATCTCCACGAATATGTTCATGTTCGAATTTGTTTACTATATACGAGGTAGATTCCTCTATTCCTTCGAGTAGAACTTCGGCGCATTCCTCTAGTATATTCAGGCTTAATTCTTCGGAGGCTGCAATAGCTGTCGAATAATTCCCTCTTTCTAATAGCCACTTTAGGGGGAGAGGTCTCCAGTTTCCCCAATCAATCAAGAGAAGGAACAAGTGTTCATTGGCCGCGTTGTGTGCCATCGCACAAAACTTCCTTTTAAAGCCCTCTTTATTTTCGTATTCAAAGTATCGTGTTTTCATCGATGTGTTTGTTTCCCTACTTGAACATAGTTCTACCATTTGGTTCCTAGGTAGGAACCATCCTCAAGTAGGGTAGTGGTGATTTATTTAGTTTGTAGATGTGCGCGAAGTCGCGGGTAGCATATTCTTCGCGGGTACTTTGGGTGTGAGTAGGCTTAGTTTAAGTTGAAGGTTTCATTTATGTGGGCGAATAGTCCTTTGTCTATCTCGTTGCGAGTCTGGAGTCTCATTTTTGTGTCGGCCTTGTACAATACGTTGTTGAAGGCATTGTATATGAGCCATGGGTTTGGCTTCTTGAATCCCAGTGTTTTTGCTTCTTCTTCAATGATCCGATGTACTCCTGGCACCAATTTCTTAGGGAAACCTAGCTTTGCTTTATTCTCACTTATTGACTCAATGAATTGATCCATTTCACTGCGATGAATGGGGTTCAGCATTTTCTGGAATACTCCAATCTTTCCGCTCAAAATCCCATCAACTTTGTCGAAGATTCCATTCATCCCGATATTGGCTGACTTTATGGAGTGCTTTCTTTTCATTCTGAGGGCAGTAGATGCCCCTGTTAGGCCATTGGTGCAAACTAATCTGTGAAATCCAACCGTTAAAGCCTGTTTCGTTGAGCCATCGTAGCTATTGACGGCTGAAATCATTGGTATAATGGTATCTCCATTGGCTATCGTGATGAGGTTCTCTTTCAATGCCCAATTGACGAAGAATCGGCTTCCTCCTTCGGAGTTTACGCTTATGTTTACATTGTCTCCGTATACTCTTTTGATTTCTTCATCTATAGGAGCAATAAAATCCTGATTTTTAACGAGCCGATAGACTCGACTACAGACGTTTAGCACCTTACTGCTTTCATTCGCATCAGTAATGATGATTTCATCTCTTCCTTTGGGGAAAGGGTAGCCAAAAAAGTCTTTTGCTTTGACTTGTTTGACAGGGAAGTAGATTTCTTCTAGATTTTTGTGTACGGTTAAAGTTGTCATGTTGATGTTAGTATTGGGGGAGGGGTTAATTCATATTGACCGTCGTCTAATCTGCGTACTACATCATTGTAGTATACTTTGATTGCGTTTTCATTTGCAAGAGCTTCTAATCTTTCCTCTGTCACAAAGGCTCGGAGTTGTTGCTCTAGTAGCCTAATTTTGGCTTCTCGCCATAAGATCCCCTTATGAAGTTCAAGGAGCTCTTTTTCGTGTTTACGTTGTGCTGTTTTTTCCATATATTGCTAATCTTATTATACTAATGATTTGTTTTCAGATCAAATCTATTGATTATTTAAATCAAAGTCAATTTCTATATAAGAGTTTGTTTGAATTTTGATCACATATGTGATCTATTGAATGTTTTATGGTTCATATTTAGTTATTTTTGGATGAATATAATTGTTGTAAGTATATGGAGCTAATTGAAGTAGGGAATAGAATTAAAGCTATTAGGACAGAATTACGATTTTCACAGAGAGCATTTGCTGAAACATTGGATATAAACCAATCTTACCTCTCTCAATTGGAGAGAGGGGCGAATAGTATGTCTATTATGATTCTTTTTCATCTAAAAAAGAATCATAATATAAATCCGAATTGGGTGCTATTGGGTATAGGAACCAAATTTATTGGAAATAACACTAATGAATTGAAGCCTCAAGAGTCTGAGGAATTCAAAAAGCTTAAAGAAAAAAATGCTTCTCTTACTGAAGAGTTGGCTGTTGCTACTAAAGAGCGAGATGATCTTATTATAGAAGTAATGTCCCTCCAACGGGACTTGATTTCTTGTATGAAGAAACATAAATAATGTAGATTATAGGAAAATGACATATAGTAAATAATAAGACGTGACGTATTATAAGTAGGTTGGGGTGAGTAAGAAAAAAATCTCACTCACCTCAATTTTAGTTTATATTGTACCGATTCTCACCACAGATTATTCTTATTGATTATGGGAGCACTTAGTTGAGCGTTCATACAAATGGGCTGTTTGTGCCTATACCCAGCTGGGTATTACCACGAACAGTGCTGTTTATTGAGTTCTTTCAACCTATAGGGAGAATTAGTTTTTTAATAGCTGGTGGTACAGGTAGGGAATAAGCGAAAATGTAACTTGAATCCTTTATTTGACCTTCAGTTAGTTGCATGGCTTTGGCCAGAGCTAAGACCACCTTTTCATTTCTCGAAGCCCCTCTCAATACTTTATAGTAAGTGGCGTGTTTTACTCCTTCATTAGCCAAACATTCGTCTTTTATCCTTCTTAGTTCTTTCTTAGGAAGTGTGGCTTCCATCCTCTCTTTGAGGTTCCAGTGATTTTCTGCCATTCTTTTAAGTTCGTTTTGCATTAACGTTCCGATTGATTGCATTGTTCTTTTTGGTATTAGTGTGAAGGGGTGGTTTCGTTTGCACGCCTCTATTGAGGTATTATGTCTTTCGATAAAGGAAGTGCATACCCCTCCTAGGTCATAGTGGGTTGGCTATGTAGGTGTATGAGTAAGTATACCTAAATATACGAAAAAATGAGATGTTTTTCCAGTTTATTGTATTGATATTCAGTTGCTTATGAGCGTTTTTATTCTCGTATTTTCGAGCTTGCTTGTTCACGCGCTTCATGATTCGAATGTCATTTTGTCATCGGAATAGGATTATAGTAGAGAGTTTAGTGATGGGTGAGTGTTTCATTTTTGTTAGAGAGGCATCTAATACGAGCAGGGAATGAAACGCATCTCTCTTCTTCGAGCTTAACCATAATTTCATCAAGCCGTCATCTAATCCGAGAGGGGGGGCTTTCAGGATGAATTTCAGAATCTCTTTTTCTTCTTGTCAGCGATTCCTCATATTCTGCGAAGATCTAATACGACTCTGTTTCTATCTTTTCCTGCATATGATGCTTTCACTACAAAGAGGGCATCCTCCAAATCGTATGAATCGCAAGGATGTAATCCAGGAAAGCTTATCTTGTATAATAAATCAGAAAGCGCATACGTTTTTAGTACCCTTAAATTACGATCGATACTTTAAAACAGTCTTTTCTGATATGATCCAAAAGATATTCTTGATGATCTTTAATACAAGAAGTAATCTTACTCTTTGCAAAAACAAGCCAAAGCAGTATCTTTACAAAAAGGAAAATGTAAATGGAACCAACTTATATACTACCTACTATCATTATTAATGATAATATAAATAAGAACCAATTAAGCCCATCTCCCTCAGAAAGAAAGAATCTGCAAAGAATTGAAGATATTGATACTCTAAAATCAAGACTTATAGTTGTTCTTGGCGAGGCTGGTCATGGCAAAAGTCGATTCCTAAAAGAAATCATCACTCAGAATACAAATAGATATGAAGCCATATATCTAGAACTCAAACAAATTCAGGAGAATGAATCAATAGAAGAAAGGATTAAAAAATATCAAACACGCCCTAGTCACCTTAAGTCTACAGATTTTGACATAGAAATCTTCCGAAAGAGGAATATTATATGTTTAGATGCTTTGGACGAAGTCGCTACACACCAGCAACCAATGATAGGGGAAAAAATCAAAGATTTATACTATGATTTCCCTGAGACAAATATTATTATATCCTGTAGGGATTACATATATGTACGCCATCTCAAAACCTATTTTGCTCAAGAGAACCCTCAATTCTTAACAATAGAGCCTTTTGATATAAGGCAGGCAAAGTCTTTTCTAGAAAGAAATGGTTTTACAGAAACAGAAAGCCTAGAATTTGTCGAATCTTTCACGAAAGGATTCAGGCTCTTACACATAGTATCTTCTCCTAGAGTACTCAATATGATTCTCTCAATCAAAAAGAAAGAAGGTATACAGAATTTCATAAGGATGAGTAGAGGAGAACTATTTGAAAAGTTCATACGAGGGCAGTTAGATACTGAAGATGAGAAAAGTCTAGAAGTGCATGCGCCTTACATAATGCGAACTCTCGCAAAATTGGCTCTTGTAATGGAAATTACGCAAAGGTCTCAGATATCTCATGATGAACTACTGACATTCTTTGATGAGATTAACTCTAATTTAAGTAATAGACTTCTTTCTCAAATTACGTTAAAAGATCTCTATTTGAGAACCCTGCTACGAGAAAATGAATCCAACATCCAGTTTGAGAATAAAGAGATACAAGAATATCTTGCAGCTAAAGAACTTACACGACTAGGCCGAGTTGAACAAGTCTCATTTGACCTCATGATTAACCATGAGTTCCATTCCATTTATCCATCTTGGTATAATACATTGACATACTTGGTTGAACTGAATCCCCAATTATCAGTCCTCTTGATAGATTATTTATATAAAAGACCAACTATTATATCTTTTGCAAAGAAGATAAACTTAGACGTTTATCCTCATATACTTCCTACCCATCATAAGAGTCTAGCACAACTTACTAAACAAGATAGAAGTCAAATATTTAATCAAGTATTCATTCCTTGCTCACATGAAGAAAGAGGCATTTATTTAAACACTTTATCAAAATTAGGATTACAAGTTCATGAGGGAATAGAGAATAGACTTAAAATTCACTATGAACAATCATTATCTAGTAGCGATCCAATAGTTAGATTCAACATTTGGGCATATATAATATATACTTCTGAGGATAATTATACGTTTGACAAAACTTACTGGAAAAAAGCATTAGAGAAAGAGATGCTAAAACAGTACTCTGACAAAGTAAGTGACCATATTCTAGCGGATGTAATTGAAAAGTGGAATTTGACCGATATACTTGAAAACGAAGCATATGATTTACTGAAGCCCTCAAACTATTATTTCATCCGTGTCCTTTCCAAACTTAAACCAAACGAAACCTTAACTATTGACTTAATCATAGAAAGCCGAAGAGAAGAATCAAGAATTTTTCCAAAACTCAACTTTAACTATGTTACTTCTTTAGAAGGAATCAAATACCTTTTGAAGAAGCTTATAGATAATAAAAAATTCTATTATGAGTATGGGACATGGATGTTTACGGATTATGAGCATAATCCATTATTAACAAATATAGGGAAGGTATATACCCAAGAAATAGAGAATCTAATTATTGAATTAGTTGAGAAGTACATTGTAAGAGAAAAAACACTCCTTTACAAGTTCTTAATCTTAGTAAAAGAACAAGATCCTGATTTTCTTTTAAGATGGATGGATAGATCAGACTGGAAAGAAATAGAATGGAATATCTCCCTCAAGGAAGATTTTATTAATGTGAATAATATTTCTGAATATATCAGGAAGTTAATTGATAAAGGGAGAGAACCTGAGCGCATAGTAAGCACCTTCTACTCTCCTGAAGACAACGAACGCTCCTCTAAATCTAAAATCTATAAGGTTGTAAAAGGTCTTTTACCAGATGAAACTCAGAAATTCGAAGCCGACATTGGTCAGGAATCAGAAGAAGAAGAGGATAAAAGAGTAGATAATCCTCTATACCAACTTTTTAAAATTATAATAAACGAAACTCCCATTGACTACGGAATTCTTAAATACTATGTGGAGAATTATTCCACAATAAATCAATTCATAACCAATTCTGAAAAGAATTCCTTAGAGGAGGTAGTCCAAAAAATTATCCAAAGTAACTCCTTGATAAAGTGGCCAACAGCTAATAAACAACTTGTTTTTGTGGAATACGCAATTAAGTGCTTGTCCTATTTAAACGTCTCTATTGAACCCTATAGAAAACAGATTATTGCCTTTCTTCCTTTTGCGATAGAAACAAAATTTGGGAGAGAAACAGAAGAGATTATAATAAAATTACTCCCCACACTTAATCCCGAAGAATCCCAAATCCTAATTGATTTTTATAATAAGGAACGAACTGATAATTTATACCATTTCAATTTTCAGAAACACCTTGAGATAATCAAACATTACAACTTGAATGAACTGATTCCATTCTTGGAAGAGAGGGTATATGACTCCCAAATGGATATATATGATAGAAAGTTAAGTATTGAGACTCTCATGGCATTAGGGGGAGATAATCAACTTTCTTTTATGACCGATATAGTCGAAAAGTATAAAAATCATCCCCTATCTACGAATGGAGAAGCAAATGAAAGGAATTTGTCACTAAAAGCAATCATTTTCCTAGCCCATAACCCTACTTCCCAAGCTATGGCAATAGGTTGGATTTTTGACTATTTAAAAGAAGAGATAAAGCAAGCACTTGAGGAGGGGTTACCTTCACACCACTCAGGTTCCGCTAACCACTACCAAGACAAACAAGATATTTATGACTTCTGTAAACAGTTAAATGACAATCAATATTTAGATGCGTTTCTAGGTTTATTAGAGTATCTACTTCAAAACGTAAATGATACATCTATTAATGAGTTTGTAAAAAATGGATTAGATATAATTTTCTCCTATTTAAAGAACCTTGATGCACCATTAAACGCTATCAAAAAGCTACAAAACTTGCTAAAAAGCAGTAAGAATGAGAACGTTATTACACGAACCGTTTTATATAAATATGAAGAATTAAAACATGCATACCTGAAAGGTATAGGTAATCCTAATAGTTTTCTGTCTTGTGTACAAGAATACAATGCCCAAAAAGCAAAACGACATGCTAACATTGCCAATGTAGACGACCTCTATAATCTTGTTTACGAGATAGTAACAAAAGATATACGAAAATGGATTAAACAAGAAGGAGCCTATACGTTATTTAAAGACTATAAATTTGTTTCAAAAAATTCTCAGAGTAACAATCCTAAGAATCAAGGAGAGTTATTAATTCAACTTACGCTCAAATCTCAGCTAGAAATGGGGCTATTACAAAGAGGATTACGTGCAAACGAAACAGATATTCGGAGAGAAGAACAATTATTAGATGGTAAGAAGCCTGATTTTGTTATATCTTATGGATTCATTGGAAAGGTTGTTGTCGAATTAAAAGTAACGTCCAATCCAGAAGTAAAACAGCCCCAAAAACGCAAAGAGTACAAGTCGAAACTGGAGAGATATATAGAAGGAACCCGTTCAAATCGTGGTATATTGCTCATCTTCCAAATAGATGATAAAAACAAGTGGTCAGACTATAAGGACGCTTTCGAAGAGCTTTATAAAGATGATACAAATATTGAAGTCATCGGCTATAATTGTATGCCAAGTACCTAGGAGGCTTCCTCTTTGTACCCAACAAACCTAAACAAAGTTGCTTTACCTCGCGCTTCTACCCCTATAGTGAAGTTATAGAATTGTATTCAAAGTATTTAGTGGGAGACTTCCTATCACATGGAGTTGAGCAGCTAAGATGATGATACTGATGATTCTGTCAGAACGGTCTTCCCTCCAATCATGAATTCCCCAAATCGTATGAATCCCAAGGATGTAATCCAGAAAAAGCTTATCTTGTATAATAAATCAGAAAGCGCATATGTTTTTAGCACCCTTAAATTACGATCGATACTTTAAGAAAGTCTTTTCCGATACGACGATAGCCAAACGTTTCCTGGAAGACTTCTTCGAGATGGAAATCACAGAGATTCAGCACTTAAAGCTTGATTATAAAGTCACCGATGAAGCCAATGTGGTGAAGTTTGATTTTCGTTGTAAGGTCGATGACCAGTATATCATTATTGATATGCAGCAATGGTATAAGAAAGACATTATCCAACGATTCTATCTGTATCATGCTGCTAATACCGTATTGCAGTTAGAACAAGTACCGATGAAGAATGTCTCTTTGGATAATGGTAAGGAGGTAAAGCTCTTTCCTGACAAGAAGACGAAGGACTATCGTCAGATTGCGCCCGTGATTACCTTGATTTGGTTGGTTCATGACCAATTGGGAGTTAAAGATGATTTGCTCACCTACGAACTTCAACCGTCCAAAATGCCTGAGTTCGTCCATAGTCCTCTTTGGAAAGTAAAGGACTATGAGGGCTTGGCGAAGAAACACGCGGAGCTTTTAGAATTCCTGAAGAATAAATCCGAGGAGTTGGATTTCCTGCCTCGTAACCGACTGATTTTTGCCTTCCAACGAAATATCGTCCGAAATCATACCCTTCGTAAGTACTATAAATGGTTCTCTTTCGCGGAGAAAACGCGTAATAAGGACAATGAGCAGCATGATTTTGAGGGCTATTCGACCGATGATGTCTTTGAGGATATGATGCGCAAGCTGAATACGAAAGGTCTAGCCCCCGAGGAGTATGAATACATCCGCTATCACAATATGTTTGAGAATCAGAAGAAAGAATGGCGAGAGCAGGCGGAGAAGAGGGGTATTGAGAAGGGTATTGAGCAAGGCATTGAGAAGGGGAGAAAAGAAGGAGAAGAAGCGAATCAGCTCAAAGTTATTAAAGAGGGTTTGCAGGAAGGGTTAAGCTTGGGATTGTTAAGTCGGCTCACGGGCAAATCTATTGAAGAGATTGAAGAGCTTATCAAAACGCATAATCTCAGGTAATTATCTGAAGATAAGTATCTTTAGCATTATTAATCGGATATACAAATATATGATAAGGCGTGTTGTGTTGAAAGTGTTCCTAGAAGGGGAGCATGATATTCTGATTACTCCGTGCTTCGTATGAGCAAGGTATCAGAGAGGACAGTTACAATATTGTTTTGGATGGAGGAATACTCTTTCTATTTTACTATCTACTTCCTAAGTTTCTTTTATACATTTCTACTATTTTCTTTTTTAATATATCAACTTCTAAAAAACCACTATTTTCAGGAATTCTACTTACAGCTTCTATTACTATTTCTTTATACTCTGAATTAACTAATATTTCTTCTCTAGCGTGATTCAATATTGCTATCCACTCCAATTCATTATGATTAGTTTGTTTTGTTTGTTCTATTGCTTTTCGGTAAAGCCTCCTTCCATGAGTTTCTTCTCCATCTCGAAACATTATTAGTCCTAGTGTTGCTGTAATACATATTTTATGTATACTTCCTATTTGGTTATGATTGGTAATACGCTTTAATGCTGCTAACGCTTCGCTTGTCTTATTTATTTGGGCATACGCATATGCTAGATTATTTAAAATCACTGGGTCGTGAGGGTGACTTATTTGTCCTGCTTTTAAAAATGCGATTGATTTTTCGTGATCTTCTAAAATAGTACTAGCTAAATTGGAAGCAAATATTACAGGTCGTTTTGAAAAAGGCATATCCACAAGCCATTTTGCGGAATTTTCTAGTGAAATTTCAAATTCTTGTTTTTGAAAGCTGTCTAATGCCATTGCTTCAAAATTATGCTTAACAGAAGATTTTTTTGGATTAAGCTCAAAACTACTATCTTTTGTTGCTGCCCATTCTATCTGTGCAAGTGTATTATCATTGGGATTGATTAATGCTTTTTTGAATAATGCTTTACTTTTTCTATTTCTTCCGTTTAATAATTCAACGGTTGCTATTCCACTTGCCAATTCAGTAAAGGCAAAAGGAGCGACATTATTTGATGAAATCATTCGCATTCCCCGCTTAATAAAACGAGAGTATTTTTGTAGAATTGTTGCAACTGCTATTTCTGCAGATAATAACCATGGATCATGTTTGGTTATGGTATTCTGTCTTAGTATCCAATGTATTTTCTCTAAATAATTATTATTCTTTGTAGCAAAATGAGTATACAATCTCGTTGCTGCCCTTAAAATAAACCTGTTATTTGGAGAGAGGTTTAATGCTAAGTTGATATTATGAACTGCTTTTTTCTCTTGGCCTAGTATTGAATAATATCTTGAAAGTTCAACATATGCTATTGAACTAGATGGTGCTATTTTAATTATACTTTTTAGTCTTCTTATTTTTTCATAAACATATGACATGTTTATTTTTGATAAAATAACCTCTATCTTTGATTCATTGAATTGCCCTAATGTGTTTTCGGGTTTTTTAGGATAGATAATCCTTTGTGCCAGAGCTACTTGAGAATAACTTGCCCTTTTTCTATTTTTTAGAACATATTCTGCGGCTTCCTTTACAATAGAGTTGTTTTGTTTGTTATTTACAGTCGCTGCACTCAAAAGATCCGATGCAAAAATCACTCCTCCATTCATCTTCCAGTCAGCAATATAACCTTCTATAGAAGTTGAGGTTCTATTAAGATGCCGTACAAGTTGGAAAGAATCAAGTTCTCCTAAAGCAGCTGTTTTCTCAAAACTTCTCCAGTTTGGAACAACTCTTCTATCTTCTCTACTAAATAGATTTGCCAAATTGTTTAATATTTATTGCTATTTCAGCTTTTCGTTTCAGATAGTCTAAACGTGAAATAAATCTTTCCAAATTAAAGTTACTCCCTCTTGAATTTACACTCTTTGGATGTCCTCTTTTTGCAGGAAGTGGATGGCAAAGGTATTGAACAAGCTTTGTTAACTCCTCTTTATCTTTATATTCTAGAATATTTTGTTCAAATTCATGTAATGCTGCTATGAAACCATCTTCTAGGTAAGGGACTAATTCTTCATAGATTCCATTCCATCTTTCCCAACCGAAATTGTCTGGAATATGTTTTCGTAGCAAAGCAGACATACTTATACCTGAAAAATAAAACGTTATTAAACTTCCCAATAGATAACAGTCCGTAGCAAAGACTCTCTTAAGCCAGTCGCTTTCATAATAACCATACATGATTTCTGGTGGGGCATAAGTATAATCTCCTGAAAATAACAGTTTGTTGTATGGCCCTTCTATATCTCGGCAGATAGAACGTCCTAAATCCCCAATTTTACTTTCTTTGGACTCATATACCAAAATATTAGATGGTTTTAAATCTTGATGTGTTACTTCAACTGCATGAAGCTGTTTTAAACCAATTGCAACATCATGTAATGATTTTAACCTCCAAGCATAATCTAGTTTCTTCGAAAAATCTAACTTTTTTCTAACATCACCATCTGCTAAGTCAAAAATTAAATATGGTACTATTGATATAGAATAGCCAGAAACAAGCTCTTCATCTGCAACTTTTACAAAAGCTACTTTGGTGACATGTTTATTCTTGCAGTGTTCGGAAAGGTCTCTTTCATATCGGTATGCTGTTAGCATGTCGCTCATAACATCAACGACTTTTTGATTAGGGCGGGACATGGTTAAAAATTTTGAAAAATCAAAAGCTTTTAAAAAGCATGTCTCTCCATCTTTTTCTACTAAATAACAAGCCGAAAAAAAAGCTCCAGTTTGATTATCACTCTTCTCAATTTTCTTTGAGACAAACCATCCAGACTCTAAGGTTCTATTTAACAAATTATGAGCCGCATTTTCTTTATTCATACACTATTTTGTTTCTTTCGATTTTCGGTTTAATTATAAATCATCCTACAATTAAACTGAAAACTACCTAAACAGATTAACTTGTTGGAGGTTAATATCTTCGTACTAAGCTAACAATAATTAACAGAACAACCAATCAGTAAGTACGAAATATTATAAAAAATAGTAGCTTCATACATAAAGTGTGGGATAGTTATCTCTTCCCACGCTCTCCGAGAACTGTATGTGTAAGTTTTTTCATACAGTTCAAGCATACGTAATACTGTAGCTAGCACCACCCAGTTCTTTTATCATTGAGTATGAATTGTGACAGAAGAGTCGGTAGTTACTTTAAGCTCATAGTCGTAGGACTATCTGATATAATTATGCCTCTATTTCTGGAATAGATTGAGTCAAAATACCCACTTTCTCATTAATGGAGGGTAAAGATATTCTACAAGATGCTACTGAATCTGATATATATTTGCATATTTAGTACACTGAAGTACACAAAACTGTATTTATGTATACTTGGGAACTCGAAGCTATTTGTTTTGCTATCAGTCTTTTAAATTGTTTTGGTAAGCGTATTATTCATTAGTAGCTTTTTATATACTCATAATGCGATATTTCCATAAGTGAAGGCTATCTTAGTTTTAAGTTGTTGATTTGCAGTTAATTACGTAGATTGCACCGAAATTAAGTGATAGGAGGCTTTTGTCTTAATCACTATTTTATAACTAAAATTTATGTGTTTGGCATATATTTTTAGTATTAAAAAAAACGTGGGCTGTATGTTTCAAAGCTACTGCACTTATTATCGGCAGTTTTGAGTCAGTCATAACAGTTTGATATACAGGGGCTTATATTGGAAGTTGTGAATCCGACTCTTGGTACGACGCGTCATAAACCCCTGATTTTCAGGGGTTTATGTTTTTGTGGAAAATCTGTCGGCAGCTTTGCGTCAGTAATTGTAGTTCTAAGTTCCTGATAGTCAGTTGTTTATGTGGTATGTGCGAATTTGTAATCGGCAGTAGCATCGGCAGTTGGTACATAAATTATTTTTTAGATTGATGTGTTTTTGGTTGTAATGATTTGATATTCAGTCGTTTATGTTTTTGTGTGCATCAAGCTACTTCTCAATAAATTGTATACTGTAGTACAGAAAAGTATACAAACGTACACTTTTATTTTTTTCCTGTTTAATTGACCAAAATGGTTAATTGATTTATCATATTTATGTAGTTTGGATCTTATTTTTATCGTTGTGTATTTCATGGGAGAATTAGTTTTTTAATAGCTGCTGGTACAGGTAGGGAATAAGCGAAAATGTAACTTGAATCCTTTATTTGATCTTCAGTTAGTTGCATTGCTTTGGCCAGAGCTAAGACCACTTTTTCATTTCTTGAAGCCCCTCTCAATACTTTATAGTAAGTGGCGTGTTTTACTCCTTCATTAGCCAAACATTCGTCTTTTATCCTTCTTAGTTCTTTCTTAGGAAGTGTGGCTTCCATCCTTTCTTTGAGGTTCCAGTGATTTTCTGCCATTCTTTTAAGTTCGTTTTGTATTAACGTTCCGATTGATTGCACGCCTCTATTGAGGCATTGTGTCTTTCGATAAAGGAAGTGCATACCCCTCATAGGTCATCGTGGGTTGGCTATGTAGGTGTATGAGTAAGTATACCTAAATATACGAAAAAATGGGGTATTATTCCAGTTTATTATATTGATATTCAGTTGCTTATAAGCGTTCTTGTTCTCGTGTTTTCGGGCTTGCTTATTCTCCTTTGTTCACGCGCTTTATGATTCAAATGTTATTTTGTCATCGGAATAGGACTATAGTAGAGAGTTCAGTGATGGGCGAGTGTTTCATTTTTGCCAGCGCCTGATCTAATCCGAGCGGGGAATGAAACGCATCCCTCTCTTCTTGGAGTTTAACTATAATTTCATCAGAACGTGATCTAATCCGAGAGGGGAAGCTCTCTTTAAATCTTCAATCCTTACTCGGTGAATCCCCCAAAAAATTCCTATCTTTAGGGAAGAAATAGGCAAATACAGTATGATAAAGATACCCTATGGCATAAGCGATTTTGGAAAGCTAAGAAGGAAAGGGAGTTATTATATAGACCGAACTTCCTATATTGAGGCTTTAGAAGCGGATAACGCAGCCGAGTACATTCTTTTCCTTCGTCCTCGTCGGTTTGGGAAAAGCCTGTGGGTTTCGACCCTCCAACATTATTATGGGGTTGAGTATAAGGATGATTTTCAACGACTATTTGGTGATTTATATATTGGCCAAAACCCAACTCCAGAGGCCAATAGTTATCTGGTATTGCGGTTGAATTTTAGTGGGATTCAAAGTAATGCAAGCAAAGAAGTAAAGAAGGAGTTTTTGCATTTACTGCAAACTTCTATGCACGATTTTTTTAGTGCCTATACCCCTACTTATTTCGAAGATGCTGATTGCACTTTTGTAGAAGGTGCCCATACTCCTTCTACTCTCCTTCGTCGCTTCTTCCATGTTGTTCGCGACAAACAGCCTAATTTAAAGGTGTATGTGCTTATTGATGAATATGACCATTTTTCATCTGCTCTATTGGTACATAGCCAACCAACCTTTCTGCAAGTTGTGGGAGCAGGTGGGTTTGTACGAGCATTTTACGAAAGCCTCAAGACAGGAACCGAGTCTGTAGTCGAACGAATTTTTATTACAGGAGTCTCTCCTCTTACGCTTGACAGCTTATCTAGCGGTTTTAATATCATCACAGATTTATCGAGAAGCGGTGTTTTTCACAATATGTTAGGGTTCGAAGAAGAGGAAGTTGAGAACCTCTTGAAAGCTTTAGGTTTTTCGGGATATGATTTGCTTAAACTGTTGTTTCAAGTTCGGGTTTGGTATAATGGGTATCAATTTGAAGAGGATGCTTCTACTCGTCTGTACAATCCCGATATGTTGCTTTACTTCGCCAATGAATATCTTCGAGAAAAGAAGTTTCCTAAAGTTTTGTTGGATACCAATATTGCGAATGATTACAGTAAAATTGAAGCAGTATTACGATTGGGAGGCGATGAGTGTATTGAAGTTTTGGAAAAACTAGTTCGTAGAGAAGATTGTAGAGCTACTCTCACACTCAAATTTAGCCTGAATCGACCCTTTACATCCGATGACTTTGTCAGTCTATTGTATTATATGGGACTTTTGACGATTAAGGGTACTAAGCGTTTCCGTACGAATTTTGGGATGCCTAATTATGTGATTGAGACCCTCTACTACGCTTACTTCCTCGAACTCATTCGGAAACGTACACAGCTTCCTATTAGAACAAGTGAGATAGACGATGCTGTGTTTGGGTTGGCCTTGGAGAATGATTGTGCAGGTTTTATTGCTTTAGCAGAAAATATTATGCAAAATCTCTCCAACCGAGATTCCCTCAACTTTGGGGAAAAGCATTTGCAGGCTATCCTATTCACCTTACTTTATCCGTCGGATATCTATAGTGTCATTACAGAATACGAAGTTGGCCGCCGATACATCGATGTGTTTCTCCAGAAACGCCATGACTCCCTTGATATTAATCAGTTTATTCTGGAACTCAAATACCTCCCAAAGTCCCAAGCGAATCAACTGGAGAAGGTTAAGAAAGACGGCTTGGAACAAGTTCGAATGTATGCTTCTCATGAGCGTTTTACATCTGTAGACCGTTTGCATGCATATTTGATTGTATTTGTAGGAGCAAAGGCGGAAGTGGTTGAAGAGGTGACCTTTCAATAAAGGTATTGTGGCTGTATGAGAAGCTTCCAAATGTCCTTATGTGTTAGTGATTGGAGATACACAAATATATGATGATGCGTATATTTTCTACCTAAAGTTCTGCGAGACTGGGGCATGATACTCTGATTACCACGTGTTTTGATATGGGAAAGGTGTCAGAGAGGAATCTAATCTGATAGGGGAGCAATCTCGTTGGCTTTCAGTGGAGTTAAGTTAAACATCTAACACAATTATGAGCTACAATTGATTAACATAACGCTAATTATTGGGTACAGTTGGTGTATTATACGCTGATGCCCGATAGTGTGTATGGTTTTATCATTAGCCCAAGAGATGAGCTAAAACCTCTTATCGCTCACATCAGTTTAATACTTAAAAATGTAGGCTTTAAGCTTTTGTCGGTTCTTTACACTTATATAATTCCTATAAGCCGAATCAGCATTACAAGACAATGTGAGATACTAGGTGGCAACCGTTTGAGTTACTAATATGAACTACTGGGCGAAAGCGAATATGATTTACTTCTAGTAAAGGAGCTAGATAAGTTCTATACCAAGAATTCGTTCTAGGCCATCCTCGTTTGACTTATGTCTTGTATCTAGGACGAGACAGCTTTAGACACCGTTAGGTTTAAGCGTAAATAAGGATATCTTACTCATGGAAACACACAGGAGTAGTTAATGCTTACCGTAGAGGTGTAGACCTTAAAACCTTTCAGATGCAACTTCGTCATGCGAGTCTTGACATGACCAATAAGTATATGAAGTCTTTGGGGTTAGAGCATTTTAGTCTACCTAAAGATTGGTAGAGTAGAATAGGGGTAAAGTATTGTATTAAGGTTTTGTAATAAGCTATTTATGATATAACTAAGACCGAAATAGACTATCTACTTTGCCTTGTACAAATAGAAGGACGTTTTAAGCTTATATTTTGGTTACTTTATCTATGTTACAGAAAAATTGATGGTGTAAATGGCTTTATCTCAGTGATTTATGATGTTTGTTGATGGTAACAATCCCTAGTAATTTAAGGTTGCACCAGAAAAGAGCTGTTACCTCTTTATGGATTTATAGGTGATAAGTGTAATAGTTAGGCTTTCATTGTTACCTCTTTTGCTACTGCTTATAGTGATCTTAAATTATTGATTATTAGTGTTTTACTATTTATGATATAGAAAAGGTAACAAATGTAACAGTTTTGGCAAGTATGGCAAACAGGTTTTATGAAAACTTGTTTTGCTTTATTCTTTGTTTCTGTATATTGCATTACAATAAATCAGTGAAGCTATGTGATATTCCCCCTATTGGGGTGATAATACCAATTTAAAGCGTTTCTACAATAATTTCCCAAATCCTATTATTGATTCTCTCTGCCATTTGCGAGAGATGAATCACTATGCGTTTTCTGTTTGTTTAAGCCTTATTTCAATAATCCTATATCAGTCGGTAATGAAAAATAATTCTACTCTTCTCTTGTTATTTATTTATCTTATTATAATAAATAGTTTATCACTAGCACAAACCCAGATTGGTCTATCAATTACAGGAGAGAATAATGGAGATTACTCAGGGTGGGCGGTTGCAATATCAGAAGATGGTAACCGCATAGCCGTTGGAGCACCTAACAATGATGGTAATGGGAGTAACTCAGGACACGTCAGAGTATATCAAGACTTTTTTGGCAATTGGGCGAGGTTAGGTAACGATTTGGATGGAGAAGCTTCCGATGATTTATTTGGTACTGCTGTCGCGTTATCGGGAGATGGAGCAAGGATAATTATTGGAGCCAAGGAAAACGATGGTATAGGAATAGATGCTGGGCATGCAAGAGTATTCGAGTATATGAATGGAAGTTGGGTGCAGATTGGAAATGATATTGAAGGAGAAGCAGCAGGGGATTTTTTCGGATGTGCTGTTTCAATCTCTTCAGATGGTAATCGAATCATAGTTGGGGGGTATGAAAACGATGGCAATGGAAGCAATGCAGGATTTGCGAGAGTTTTTGATTTAATAGGGGGAACTTGGGTCCAAATAGGTACAGATATAGAAGGGGAAGCAATAGGAGATAAAGCAGGTTATTCAGTAGATATTTCAGCTGATGGCAGTACAGTTTCTGTGGGTTCTCCTTGGAATGCAAGGAATGGTACTGCCTCTGGTACAGTGAAAGTATACCGTCTATATAGTGGAATCTGGCTACAGACTGGGCTAGATATAGATGGAGATGCAACAGGTTTTAAAGCTGGTTTCTCTAATTCTCTTTCTGCTGATGGTAACCGAATCGCTGTTGGAATTCCTGGTGGTCTCAGTTCAGGAGGAGCAGGAAGTTCGGGATTAGTAAGAATATATGATTTTATAGGAGGTGGATGGGTTCAAGTAGCTGGCGATATAAATGCTGGAATCGGCGTATCAAATAATAACGCTGGCTTTTCCGTTTCTCTTACCTCAGATGGGAACCAAGTTGTAGTCGGAGCACGAGGGAACAATGCACGCGGGGCTAGTACGGGGGAGGCAAGAATATATCGTTTAATTAAAGGCCGATGGCTACAAGTAGGAGGAGATATACAGGGAGAAGAAATGCAGTATTTAGCAGGACATTCAGTTGCTATATCAGGGGGGAAGAATAGAGTAGTTATTGGAAGCCCTGGATACACCAATAGTACTCTCATAGGTCGCACTCAAGTATTTGAGATAGGAGGCTGGATGCAGGTTGGAGAAGATATTAATGGAGAAAATAATGGCGATAGATTTGGATATAGTGCAGCAATTAGTGGTAATGGGAGCTATATGGCAGCAAGCACGCCTTATAATAATGATTATACGGGAAATGTTCGAGTATTCAAGTGTATAGAAGATAGTATTTGGGTACAGATTGGTGCAAAGATTAATGGAGAAAGTGTAAATGACTATTCAGGATCTGATTTAGCATTATCTTATGATGGCCACAGGATTATAATTGGTGCAGAACTAAATGATGGTAATGGAACAAGTTCAGGACATGTTAGGGTTTTGGAACAGGTATCAGGAACTTGGGTTCAGGTAGGCGGAGATATTGACGGAGAGATGGCAGGAGATAACTCAGGGAAATCTGTCGCAATATCCAGTGCTGGTAACCGTATAGCCGTTGGAGCACGTGGCAATGATGGAAATGGAAGTAACTCAGGACATGTTAGAATATATGAGTTTATAGGAGGGGCTTGGATACAAATAGGAGGTGATATTGATGGAGAAGCCTCAGGAGATGAGTCTGGTGCAGATGTTTCTTTATCTAGTGATGGTAATATAGTTGCAATTGGTGCTCCTAGGAACTCAGGAAATAGCGGACAAAATAGCAGTGGACATGTTAGGATATTTGAGCTTGTAGGGGGTAACTGGGTACAATTAGGGAGCGATATTGATGGGAATCCATCCCCAGAACTCTTTGGTTCTTCTATTTCATTATCTGGGGATGGTAGTAAAATAATTATTGGGGCACCTTATGCTGATGCTAATGGTAGTCTCGACATAGGGTATGCAAAAGTATACGAGTTTAACTCAGGAAACTGGAACCAAGTAGGTAACACTATATATGGAGAGTTGGGAGCCGATCACTCAGGAGGAGACGTGTCTATCTCATATGATGGTGATATAATCGCCGTAGGAGCTGATTATAATGATGATAATGGTAGTAGTGCTGGACATGCCCGAATATATGAATATGTTAACGGGAACTGGCAGCAACTCGGGTTAGATATAGATGGAGAAAATCCAGGAAGCCGCCTAGGCCGTTCTATTGGTCTCAGTGCTTCTGGTCATAGAATCGCTGTTGGAGAATATAGAAACAGTGGAGGAGGATCTAGTAATGGGCAAATAAGGGCATTCAAAATACCTCCTGCTTTCGACCTTAATGTATCTGCATTAAGCTCCCTCTCGGAGCAACTTTGTATAGACTCGATTCAATCTATTAGCCTTACTTATATCAACTCCTCACGTACCACAATCGATTTCGCCATAGACTCACTACATATACACACAACAATAAATGGCCCAATCCCTCAAAGCTTTCAAGGAGGGCTTTATAGTGGAACGATAGCTCCTAATGATACCCAAACCTATATCATAACCCATAATGCAGATTTCTCACTTGCAGGAACGTATGACATTACTGTTGTGGGAAATATGGGTATTGATCAGTATTCAGGTAATGATACCCTAACTATGCAAATCATCGTTTCAGGTGGACCAACAGTAACAGGAATACTTACCCAAGATGTTCAGTGCTTTGAGGGGCATGATGGAGCAGCAAGCATCCAGATTACGGGAGGAATAGCTCCTTATACTTACCTTTGGGCAGATAGTACTGATACATCGGTTCACATGAGCCTTACTGCTGGAACACATAGTTTTTCAATAATAGATAGTATTGGTTGTATCACTATAGATAGTGTAAATATTAGTCAACCTCCTGCCTTAGTTATAACTCCCATCAGCATTGAACCGAGTTGTTTCCAAGATAGTACAGGCTCTATTTCGCTTACAATCTCAGGAGGATCAATGCCCTACACCTCTCCTTGGGGAGCAACTAATACAAGCCCAAGTCTTATAAACAATTTAGAAAGTGGCGTACATGAAGTAACAGTTTGGGATAATAACGGATGTACGACTATAGATAGCATCTCTATACCAGAGCTGCAACCCATTCAAGTTCAAGCTACAATTATAGATGACATTTGCACTAATGGTCTAGGTAGTATACATGTGCAAGCTACAGGAGGAGCAGGGAGTTATACATACTTATGGAATCAAGGAGGTACAACCAATATGCTTACTAGTCTGCACACTGGTAATTATACTCTATCTGCTGTAGATAGCCTTGGCTGTAGCACTCAAGTAGCATATAATGTAGGAGATACATGTTGGATTGCTATTGAAATACTTGAACTCACATCTCCTAATCCCGTAACATGTGTGAGCAATCAGCAAGAGGTTCAGATTAGTTACCAGAATTTGTCTAACGATACGATTCATTTTGATATTGACTCACTAGTCCTAGATGTACAGATTACTGGGCCAAGTGTTCAAAATTTCCATAGTGGAGTATATAACGGCTCATTAGCCCCCAATGAATCAACAATAAAGACGATCACAATAGGAGCGGACTTCTCAGCAATGGGAACCTACACAATAACGATCATAAGTAGTCTACTCTTCGATACACAAATCAGTTATGATACACTCATTACGCAAATTGTTGCAAACGTAATTCCACCTAATGTTTCTGCTAGTTTGATTCAAAACGTACAATGTTTCGGAAACAATGATGGTTCAGTTCAACTTCAGGCGAATGGAGGCATCCCACCCTATAGCTATGATTGGGAAGATGGGACAAGTTCAGCTATAGATTCTATCTTATTAGCAGGAACACATACCTTTACAGTCACAGATAGTATCGGTTGTAGCACAATAGATAGTATAACGATTACAGAACCAACAGAACTAGTTTTAAATGCCTTTGATATCATTCCTAGTTGCTATCAAGATACGACAGGAAGAGCTACACTCGAAGTGATAGGAGGAACGCCGCCTTATAGCTTTCCTTGGAATCCTAGTGGGGCGAATCCATACACCATTATGAATTTTCCTAGTGATGCCCATATATTGGTGGTTATTGATGCAAATGGTTGTATAGCAACAGATACGTTCTTTGTTCCTGAGCTTCCTCCTGTTGATATCCAAGCCAACATTACTAATGATGTGTGTGGTACAGGGATAGGAAGCATTGACATACAGGTAAATGGGGGAACTGGAAGCTCATATCTATACATTTGGGGAGCAGGGAATCATAATGGTACACAGCTCGATAGCTTATTTGCTGGGGGCTATGTATTAACTGTGATTGATAGCCTCAATTGTTTTGATAGAGATTCGCTCATTGTTTCTGATTTATGCCAACCTCCTACTGCTCTATTCTCAACTCATACGAACACTCTATGTGAAGGGAATAGCCTTTCCATAATCAACCAGAGTCAAGCGGGTATGAGTTTCCAGTGGAATTTTGTAGGAGGCATCCCTAATGTTTCCACAAATGAGCATCCTAGCAATATACTATATCAATCCTCAGGGACATATCCTATCGAACTTACCGTTATGAACTCTTTGGATACTGTCACTTATAGAGACACCATAACAGTAGTAAGTTGTTCTTCTACCGATGCAAGTTTCTCTGCATCCGTAACCTCCCTCTGCGAAAACAACAGTATTGCCTTTACCCACACAGGTACGAGCAGCGGAAACTCCTCCTACCAATGGACATTCGCAGGAGGCACACCTAGCAGTTCCACTTCTCCCACTCCCACCATCACCTACACTACCGCAGGGCAATATGACGTAAGCCTCATCCTAACAGATGTCGCAGGCAGTGATACTGTCACCGAAGTAGCCTATATCACAGTGGATACCTGTAACGGCCAAACTCCTTGGGTCACGAGCCTAACGGGTTCGAACCATACGATTATCGTTGATGCCAATGTCTTCACTTCGGATATATATGGCAATCCCATCTCGATAGGCGATTACATTGGGGCATTTTATGAGGCTGGTGGTCAAGAGTTCTGTGCAGGTTATACCCAATGGGATGGAACGAGTACTGCAATTGCTGCGGTAGGCAATGAGCTTACTCCTCCTGCGAAGAATGGTTTTGATATTGGAGAAGCTTTTCGGTGGAAGATTTGGCAAAGTAGCACTCAACAGGAAATAGATGTACAGGCAGAATATGCCCCACAAAACTTTCTCTATACCCATAGTGGAGCTTATGCGGATGATGGAATCAGTGGTTTAATAAGTTTAACATCTGTTAGTGAACACCCTATCATTCTACAAACAGGCTGGAATATGATTTCCAGTTACCTTATTCCTGATTCTATGGCTATGGAAAGTGTTTTTCGACAGATTGAGTCTAATGTATTGCTAGTAAAGAATGTACAAGGCCAAATCTATCAGCCAACACTAGGGATCAACTTGATTGGGAATTGGGACTATGAGCAAGGTTACCTAGTCAAAATGAATATGTCTGATACCCTTATTATTATAGGACAACCCGTTCCAAGTAGTACAATACTTTCACTTCCGATAGGCTGGAATATTATGCCTTATCTACGTTCTTCTCCTATGGACATAACTACAGCACTTACAGGAATAGCTTCTGATATTGCTCTTGTAAAAAATAATACAGGACAGAGTTATGTTCCTGGGTTGAACATTAACCAGATTGGAGACATGCTTCCAGGACAAGGTTACAAGGTCAAGATGCTCAATGCGGCTAGCTTCGGCTATCCGCTCCGCACAGCTCCTTGGACGACTATACCTACTTATACCCCCACTACGGCTCCTACCCACTTCCCTATCGATCTCAACACAGGCAATAATGCCACCCTCATCTGCATGAATGCAGCTTTGAGTGAGTACATGGCAATAGGTGATGAAATAGGAGTATTCACTGCGAATGGAACCTTAGCAGGCTCAGGTGTATACGAAGGCTATCACCTAGCCATCACGATTTGGGGAGACGAACTCAGTAGCACCACTGCCATCGAAGGCTTCGCAGTAGACGAGCCATACGCGCTTCGCGTCTGGCATAAAGCCACAGGTACAGAAACAAGCTTCTACCCGACCTATATAGAAGGAAACGATACCTATGAGATAGACGGCATCTCAGTCATCGGTAAAGCAGGAACCACAGGGATTGCAGGCGACCTCGACCAAGGCATATCCATCCGTTGCTACCCCAATCCCTCCAAAACAGAAACCTTCTTTGAGTTATCTCTCATAGAATCCACAGACGTTCACCTAGCTATCTATGACATAACAGGCAAAGAGGTCGCCACAGTGGTAAATGAAAGCCTCTCCGCGGGTGAGCATACCTTCTCATTTGATATATCCTCCTTAGCCGAAGGAGAGTACCTCTACTGCATAGAAGGCATAAGCAGTGGAAAGTTTGTGGTAGTTAAATAGAAAATAATGCCACGATTATTTGTGGCGAGAGGGAAATGTTCAATTAGTTAAAGTCCTGTTTATCAGACCTCATTAAAAAGGTTGGATATGCAAACTTTTGAACATTCTCCAATTCTTCTATTTCCATAATAGGCCTAGGATTCTCTCTTTTACCTTCATTTCATACGACACTAATGTAGTCAAACAACTTGAATCAAAAACGCAATGAGAACAACATTACGCTATGTATTGCTGCTTGCAGCCTGCTTCTTCATAGGAAGCTCCGAACTCTATGCTTTGATTTACCCCGTATTAAACACTAACAATTCGGGTGCAGGAAGCCTAAGAGACGCCATTGATGAGGCCAACGCCAATCCTGGCGTAGATGAAATTCGCTTCTTTATTCCTGGCAATGGCCCCCATACCATCAATATTACCTCTGCCCTTCCTACCATTACCGAGGGAATTATTATCGACGGACGTACGCAGCAGGGGTATACAGGGAGTAATCCTGTTATTATTATCTCGGGTAATTCCACTAGCTATAATGGTTTAACCTTGACTACGGCTAATTGTGAGATTTATGGATTGTTTATTAAGGGTTTTTCTCGTGGTATTGAGATTACTGGAGATACAACAGAGGCTTTTGTAATTAGTGAAAATATCCTTAGCAGCAACTCGAATATAGGGTTATACATTAGTGCTGCTCAAGGCGGGATTATATCACATAATAAGATTGGGACTGATTCTACTGGCTTAGTTGATTTAGGGAATTCTAGTGATGGGATTCACATTAATATTTTGTCAAGAGATGTAATATTCACAGATAATTTAATATCAGGAAACTCTGGTGAAGGAATATATATAGTAAATCCTAAAAGAGCTTATTTCATTCGAAATACTATTGGTTTAAACCAATCAGGGACGTCGGTTATAGCTAATGGCGATGATGGGATATATATTCACTACGCCTCAGATAGTATCCATATCGAAGAGAATCAAATTTCTGGAAATGGGGATTTCGGAGCTTATATTAGAACTGGAGGTAGTATAGTAGCTATATATAATATTATTGGGACAAATATATTAGGAACACTTGACTTTGGTAATATTGATGATGGTATGATCCTTTATGGGAATAAAATTATCAAGGTTAACCATAATCTTGTTTCAGGAAATAACCGATATGGAGTTGTTATTGGCACTTACTCTTCTTCTAATTCCTCAAATCACCAAGTGGAATTTCTTCATAATATTATTGGAACAGATAGTTCTCACACAATTTCTATTGGTAACTCTTATGGGGGGGCGAGTATATACTCTCCTAACCAAATTATAATTCGCAATAATTGGCTTGCTAATAACGGATATGAAGGAATTTATACAAGCGGCTCCAACCAGACAGTTATTGAAGATAACTACATGATTAATAATGGCTCCGAAGGAATTGAAGCTGCTAGCTCATCTGATTTGATGATTTCTGACAATTTTATTTATAATAACGGTTATCAGGGAATTTTCCTACGAGCTGGTGTTTCCTTAAGTTTAATAGAGAATAACACTATTTCAGCCAACAGTTATGAAGGGATCTATATAGATCGGGCGGATAATATTACTATTAGAAATAATATGATTGGTACGGATAGTTTAGGAATCCTTGATCAAGGTAATGGTAGAGATGGCATAGAACTCTACAGTAGTTCATCGAGTGACAAGGTAAACAATATAAACATACTAGATAATACTATATCGGGAAATATTGGCCGTGGCATACTAATTGGTGGTCAGAGCAACGGTTGTATGATTCAAGGGAATATGATAGGAGTTAACACTAATGGAACTCAAGCTATACCCAATGATAATATTGGAATACAAGTGTATGGCAATATCCCTAATATTGTAATTGGGGGAACTAATCTAGGAGAGGGCAATATTATTTCTGGTAATGGGGCATCAGGAATAATGATAAATACTCCTAATAGGTCAAGTCCAGGTGGTGCTGGTTGTATCATAATAGGGAATCGAATTGGTACTGATGCTTCAGGGCTCACAGCAATAGCTAATAGCCACTCAGGAATTAGTACAATTGTACATAGAGCAGGTCTAACAATACAAGAAAATTTAATCTCAGGTAATGATAGTTCAGGAATTAGTGCTTACTGGGGTACATCACACACCTCCATTCAAGACAATATAATTGGTCTTGACATAAATGGTTTCCCCCTAGGAAATGCAACAGATGGAATAAAACTCTTTAACAATATTACTAACACAGGTCATTCTGACTATGATATAGATAATAATGAAATTAGTAATGGAAATATTATAGCATACAATGGCAGATATGGCATATCAGTCTATTCTATTGGTGGGGGTAACTATGACAATACCTTTCAAGGCAATACAATTTATTGCAATTCTAATGGGGGTATAAAGTTCCTAGGAACAATAGCTGTTCAAGATGGCATAAGTAAACCTGTACTAACCCATACAATTTGCCAAACCACAACCTCTTCTGCCACCATCACAGGAACAGCCCCAGCAAATAGCACAGTCGATGTCTACAGAGACGACTACCTAGAAACCTGTGCCCCAACTCAAGCAAGAATCTATATAGGAACTGCAACAGCAAGCTCCTCTGGAAGCTGGTCACTCACAGCAACCCTACCTGATTGTAGAATCACCGCCATGGCAACAGTAGGAGGAAGCTCCTCAGAGCTATCAAGCAGTCGTCGCTTGATTACTACCCCTGTGGTAGCACAAATCACTCCCTCCGATACCATCAGTCTATGCCAAAGCGATAGCCTTATACTCATGGCCAATACCAACCCCAACTACGGATTTGACTACCAATGGGTAAAAGACCAGCTACTACTCCCATTTGATACGGCTGTATCTTATACCATATACAATCCAGGCGAAGTATGGTTACGGGTTACAGGAGAATGTGGCCTTGCATGGGATACCCTAACGATTACCAATACCTCAGCAGCAGCCACTGTGCCTAGCATTAGCCTACAGCAAACGGGCTTAGTATCCACTCCAGCCATAAGCTACCAATGGTATTATAATGGTGGCCTTATATCGGGGGCTTCTGGACAGACATTCGCGCCTAGTAATACGGGTACTTATACAGTAAGTACCCTAGATTCTGCGGGTTGCTCTGCCACTTCTACTCCTTTCACTTATACAGCTCCTTTTTATGATATAGGACTCGTAAGCATTAGCGAACCAAACAATGTAATATGTGCCGATGATAACCAGCTTGTAAGAGTTAGCTATCAGAATAATTCGAATGACACCCTTAATTTCTCTATAGATTCGCTCGTACTGAGTTTGGCCATTACAGGCTCCATTAACCAGAACTTCCAGAGCGTTATTCATAGTGGCACGTTAGCCCCTAATCAAACACAAAGTATTGTCCTTACTACCCAAGCAGATTTCTCTACCGTAGGAAACTATACCTTGAGCGTAAACAGTAGCTTTAGCAATGACCAGCAAGCAAATAACAATAGCCTCACAGCCCAAGTAACGGCCTCTGTAGGCCCCACCGTCTCTGCCGTTGTAAACCAAAACGTGCCTTGCTTTGGAGGAAACAATGGAGTCGCCACGATTCAAGTAAGCGGAGGCATTACTCCCTATACTTATCTATGGGAAAGTGGAAACACTGCGGCTACCGATTCTAATCTCACAGCAGGCTTTAATACCTTCTATGTATCTGATAGTACAGGCTGCACCATCACCGATAGTGTAAGCCTTACAGAGCCTACCGAATTGGTTCTAACGGCCTACGATATTACCCCTACCTGCTACCAAGATAGTACAGGTCGGGTAACCTTGGAAGTGACAGGAGGGGTTACGCCTTACACCTTCCCTTGGAGTCCTAATGGCCAGAACCCTTTTACCATCGTTGATTTCGAAGGGGGGAGTTATACGATGGTGGTAGCAGATGCGAATGGATGTATCGCCACTATAGGCTTTACCGTGCCAGAAGCAACTCCTCTCGTCATGCAGACCACCATAGTCGATGATGTATGCGGCACAGGAAGTGGCAGCATCACAGCCAATATCTCAGGGAGTATTCCTCCGTATACCTATGTGTGGGGAGGAGGAGATAGCACGGCCCAGCTTTCAAATCTATCTGCTGGGAACCATACCCTCACGGTTTTGGATAGCATCAACTGCTTTGTACGAGATACCGCTTTAGCCGTAGGAGATATTTGTCAGCCCCCAAGCGCAAGTTTTACGCTATCCGCAGATTCTATCTGTTCTGCTAATAGCCTCTCGATTACGAGCCAGAATCAGTATGGAGTAGATCAGCTATGGACATTCGTAGGAGGTATTCCTTCTAGCTCCACCCTCGCAGAGCCGCCAAGCGTTCTCTATCAAACCGCAGGCAAGTATGAGATTCGCTATACCATCATGAATCCTGTAGATACCCTTGTATATACCGATTCTATTACCGTAATAGATTGCGTACCTACCGATGCCAACTTCACAGCCTCAGGAACCAGTGTATGCGAAGGAGGAACTATCAGTTTCTCTCATATAGGCACGGTAAGTGGTCACGCGAATTACTACTGGAGCTTTGTGGGAGGAAACCCAAGCACATCCACTTCTCCTACTCCAAATGTAAGCTATAATCTCACAGGTCAATATGATGTCAGCTTAATTGTATCCGACTTATCGGGGGTAGACACTGTAGACCTTAGCTCCTATATTTCTGTAGATACTTGTGGTACGCAAGTTCCTCCTAACTGGCTAAATCCTTCTACAGGCTTTGACCATACCATCATCATAGATGCTTCGAGCTTTACCAGTGATGTGTTAGGCTCTCCCTTGGCCATAGGCGACTATATAGGTGTATTCTATACCCATAACGGTCAGGAGCATTGCGGAGGCTTTGTGCAATGGACAGGTGTAAATGCCGCTCTATCCGCCGCAGGAAACAGCCTCACTGCTCCTAATAAGAATGGATTTGACATAGGGGAAAGTTTCAAGTGGAAAGTCTGGAGTGTAACGAATCAACAGGAATTGGATGCCGCGGCAACTTACAGTCCTACCAATTTCCTATTTACTCATCAAGGTAACTATGACGATGATGGAATCAGTGGTTTGGCAACTCTTACTTCCTCTCTTACTCAAATGATTCCTCTCAATATGGGTTGGAATATGATTTCTTCTTATCTCATTCCCGACTCAACTGCTTTAGAAAGTGTTACACGTGATATTTCATTTAACATTATCTTGTTCAAAGACTATCAGGGAGCTATTTATCAGCCTACCTTTATGATTAATAATATCGGTGCTTGGGATTCTACCCAAGGATATAGAATAAAGATGAATGTGGCTGATACGCTTATTATTACAGGCTTGCGGGTTCCTTCATCTACTTTACTTAATCTAAGTGTAGGTTGGAGTATAGTCCCCTACCTGAATGACTTTCCAATGAATGCTGATACGGTTTTTGCAGGCATACAAAGCGATATAAGCCTTCTTAAAAATAATGATGGCCAAAGTTATATCCCCGCTTTCAATATTAATCAGATTGGGGATATGCTCCCAGGGCAAGGCTACAAAATCAAGATGCTCAATTCTGTAAGTTTTGGCTATCCAAATCGAATTGCTCCTTGGGCATATCAAGTATCTTATCAGCCTCAGCAAAACCCTAGTCATTACATTCTAGACCTTAACACAGGAAATAATGCCACCCTCGTCTTCTCAGAGGCTGCATTAAATGAGGTCATGGAGGAAGGTGATGAAATCGGGATATTCACTTCGAATGGAACCTTAGCAGGATCAGGTGTATACGAAGGCCATCACCTCGCTATTACGGTCTGGGGAGACGAACTTAGTACCAGTCCATTGTTAGAAGGATTTAGTACAGGTGAAGCCTACGAATTGCGCATTTGGAATCATACTACAGACATAGAAACGCCTTTCCATCCGACCTATATAGAAGGCAATGATTGGTATGAGATAGATGGAGTCTCCATCATTGGGGCAGAAGCGACCACAGATATTAGTAGTGATTTCGATCAAGCGATATCCATCCAATGCTATCCAAATCCCTCCAGAACCGAGACCTTCTTCGAGCTATCCCTCAGTGAAGCGACTGCTATCAAGTTGTCTGTCTATGACTTAAGTGGAAAGCAAGTCGCACGCTTGGTGAATGATGCCCTTAGAGTAGGAGAGCATACCCTTCGAGTCGATGTATCTACTTTGGCCGAAGGCGAATATATATACCATGTAGAGGGAACCACAGGAATCCAATCAGGTAAATTCGTTGTCGTCAAATAAGTATTATTCGTATTCATTTATCCTTCATAATCAGGAAACTGATGAGGCTCTATATACCCATCAGTTTCCCCTTTTACTTTCCAAAACAAGATAGTATGCGTACATCTTTACTTATATCTCTCCTCTCAATATGGGTTCTCCATATCTATGCCCAACCCGCATCATGGGGCTACACCATCACAGGCTCCAATCACACCATCATCATCCCTACCACCGCCAACCTTAATATAAGTGGCCAATCCCTATCAGATGGGGACTATATAGGCGTATTTTACCTCGATAACCAAGGTCACGAAGTCTGCGGAGGCTACACCCAATGGTCAGGCTCCAATACCGCCCTCTCAGCCTTCGGAGACGACACAGGAGGAACCGCTAAAAACGGCTTCGCCAATAATGAAAGCTTCCGATTCAAGGTCGCCACAGCCTCAGGCTGCATCATAGACAGCGTATCCGCAAGCTTCGCCTCAGGGGGCTTCTATACCCACACGGGCAACTACTCAGACGACGGCATCAGTGGTTTCCAAGCCTTCGATGCCACCATCACCGATCCTGCCTGCTGCGGTCGCGACGTTTTCGAACCCAACGATGCCATGCAAGACGCTGCTCTCTTACCCACCATTGGCATCCATAAAAACGCCCAAATCTGCCTCCCAGATGATGAAGACTGGTACGTTTTCAACATTAATCCTACTAGTCCTCATCTCCATGTTGCTCTCCGTGGCTTACCCGCAGATTACAGTCTCGAACTCTACAATAGCAGTGGAATGCTCCTCAGCAGTTCTACCAATCCCTCCCTCCAAGACGAACAAATCTCCCAAAACAGCCTCTCCGCAGGTGACTACTACATCCGTGTCTCAGGCTCCAACGACAACTGGGATAACCACAATGGCTACATCCTCTTGGCTCAAACCCGTTCTGTTCCCTTTGGCTCAGTTAAATCCCATATAGACCGAGGGCGAATCCTTAGCGTTCGCTGCACGGATATGTGGGGTAGAGTTGTGTATGAGGGAAGTGGAGATTGGAAAAGTGTGGTTGGGAGAGGGGGGTATGTGGTTGAGGAGATTGGAGTTGGTGGGGTGGTTTTGAATAAAAATTTGGCTCTAAAATAGAAATTGAACTAACTAAACTTTATACATAATCATGAGCAATAATAAGATTAAACCTTTTTATAAAAAGAAAATTGAGGACATTAATAACGTATTAGATTTAAATATCCTCATGATAGAGATACTAACGAGAAAAGGCCTTTCAAAGGTTAAGAGTATTTCACAAGAACTAATAATAGCAGTAAATGAATCAAGGCTACATAATGATAATGTCGGTTTCTTTTTAACATTAAGTCGCCTCAACAATAAAGCACCAAGCATTAAGGCAAGAATTTCACAAGGCATAAAAAAACTTAAAGATCACCAGAATATAGTCATTGATGAACTATATATAGTGACCTCAAACTCTAAATTATCGGATTACTTTCAAGGTTGGATTAAAAATCAACTTGGTATTCAACGTCTTAATTTTTGGGCTATGGATGATCTTGTTAGCCTGATAGATAAACACTACAAAGAATTTTGGAATAATGATGACTTGTTTCTCAATAAATATGAAGAAATATTTATACTCAGCTTAAAAGAAGAAACGGAACTAAAAAGATTTTCTCAATTAAAAGAGCAATACCAAAGAGCCCTAGACATATTTATAGAGCCCAAGCTATATACATATAAAGAAGACCCAGAAACTGGGAACTATGCAAGAAAGGTTGTGAAAATTGAAAAACTGCTTGATACTGGAAACTATATTATTTCTGGAGATGCAGGAACAGGAAAGAGTTCATTACTTAAAGAAATTGGGAAACGTATTATTAAAAGAAATCAAACCCAAGTTCAAAAACTAATTCCTGTATATATTAAAGCAAGTGATCTACTCAAAAATAATTTTAACATCCTAGATACTTTAGACTCCATATTCCAAAATATAAATAGTGAGTTTAATTGTACCAAAACTCTAGGTAAATATAGTGTCATCTTATTAATCGACTCAATTGACGGATTTGAGTCTGATAAACAAACTGGCATATCTAATGACCTCCTAAATCTACAAGAGAAATATAATACTCGATTTATTCTATGCACGAGAAATGCTGATACATTAGGAAAAGCTTGCACCTTTAAAAATTACCAAGACATTAAACTTGTCAATTTTGATGTGAGACAAGTCAGAAAGTATATTCAATCTTTTTTTAGATTTGATGAGTCGGAGTCTGATAAATTATGGAATATCTTAAAAGAGAATAACACTCTTGAAAAAATTCCTCCGACCCCTTTAATAATTTCGTTGATATCCATTTTATATGCTGAAAAAGGTCATGAAATACCTGCAACAATAACAAAAGTATTTGCACACTTCAGCTTATTCCTTCTTAATAAAGAAACTATAGATACACGTTTACATTTTCTAGACATAACGATTAAAAAACGTATTCTATCTATTTACGCATTAGAGATCATAAATACCACAAATAATAAAAAGAAAACTGAACAAGAGTTCATCAAGTTTGTAACTAAATTCTTTGCATCTAAGTCCATAAATATTAATGACATACCAACTTCTTACATAATAAAATCTTTAACTGATGGCATAGGTGTCTTATATATAGATGAGAATAACTACGTTGCCTTCAAACATGATTATTTTATGGAGTATTATGCCTCCCTAGAGATCTTCAACCAACACAGACATACATATGAAGAAACACTGATAAATAATTTCACTAAGTTTAATTGGCAAAACACTGCTATATTTTATGCAGGTCAAACTAATGATATGCCAAAGTTTCTTTCAAAACTACTCAATCGTGCAAAGACATACCGATCTTTCCATGATTGTTTAGTTGCCATATCTGGTATAGGATATATATTACAAGCACTTTGGATGACAGATTCTGGAATAAGAACAAAAGGAGTACTCATTGCGCTGGAATTAATTATATTTCTTGATAGTGAATTTAAAAAACTAGGAAGCAAAGGATTCCCTCTCTTCAAAGATTTCAAAAGCCATGATTTTGCTATTATGAATCTTGTATGGTTTCATAAACATTTTAATTCACTTGTTATGAAGAGCCCTCTTGAACTAGCATATATAAATTTAGAAACCGAATTACAAAAGCTTGAGAACACCTCTTTTCCTTCTGACCGTAAAACGATACTATATAAACTTTTTTGTATTGCCGCTACCTTAAATTCCAGAAACTCAAATGAGGAATTTTTAATGCGAATATTTCGTGACGATATTTTAAAAGACCCCTTCTTTGTTACAATGTTCGACAAAGGCTTAGATATACTCGACACAAGAAATAAAAAAGAGTTAGATAAGAAATTTAAGATTAAAGCAAGAAATAAAAAATATAAACCTGTCATAGATTTATATATAAAAACGCCAACTGATGATCTTATATTTACCTCAGCAAATGCCATAACACCACTGAAAAAGGTAGAGATTTTTACAGAAGGGCGTAGTGATGCTCAAATAATTAGACACGCCTTCTCGGTCTTAACAGAGGGGCGGGAGGACCCAATCTGGAAGATTTCTAGCTGTGAAGACGCTTTCAAATCAAATAGTGGTGGAGCTAGTAAGTTGGCTAAACTATTGAAGAAACATGCAAGAAATACCTCTTCAGAGTATGATATAACCAAAACTATAATTGGTATTTTTGATAATGATAGTAAGGGATGTCAAGAATTTGGAGGGTTTGATAAAAACATATTTCATTTCATAGATAATAGAACTAAAAAACATAAGAATCTTAACATTTACGCTCTAAAAATCCCCATTCCCGTCAAAGAAGGGTTTCGTCCCTATCATCAAGAACAACAGTATCGTCTTTTTGAGTTAGAACACTATTTCTCAAAAGAGCTTCTTGCTAGATATAGCATGATAAAAGAGAGTCCAGTAAAAGACACCTTCAGAATTGCTGATAAAAAAACCAAATTTGCAGGTCAAATTATAAAAGAAACTGATCCCTCAATATTTCAAAACTTTGTTTATCTATTTAATGAAATTGATACTATTCTAGGAATAAAAATTAACTATATTGAATGACCAGCTCTCCCAAAATAACAGGGAAACTCTCAGGGCTTGCGACCTTTTCGCAGGTCTTAGTCCATTTTCTAAAAGCTTACTAATAATCATGAGACCCAAAGTCTGTGGGATTGCTCCCCAAAATTAGTTAATAGCTTTAGCAAATTTGGGAGGATAACATATAAAGTATGTTAGGGCAACTGAATGTCTCTTGAGTTAAATAGTATTTGACCGAACGTTTATTTGAGCGCATGGTTATATGTATGTGATATACTTGTGTGTCTACCGCTGTAAAAACTTGAATTGAAGTGCCGCTTTTTTCATGAATAAAGAATACAAACATCCTGAAAAATGGTAAGCTATCAGATGATATTCTCTTGTATATTGAGTATACTGAAGTATCGAAAAATATATTTCAGTATACTTGGAAATTCGTATTTATCTGACTGATCATCAGTAACTTCCCCTATTTCAAGGTGCTTATTATTCGTTAATAATTACCTCTATATTTATCGTTTAATATTATTAGTAATGTAAAGTGAGTAAGTGTTTGATTATTAGTGCTTTATATGTTGTTCGTTACCTGAAAAGTGGGACGTCCCTTTTATTTTTGCTACAAATAATAACTTTAGTTATCTATATTTATAGGATGTTTTTAGAAAAGAACTAACTTGAAATCGTATACTTTGGGGTAGAATTGCTTATTGTTGGCAGTTTTGAGTCAGCTGTAACAGTTTACTAATCAGGCACTTGTGCTAAAGTTGGGATAATCCGACTCTTGGTACTAGCTCTTAATAACCCGCTGTAAACCAGCGGGTTATGTCGTTTATAGAAATGCCGTCGGCAGTTTTGCGGCAATAAGTCTTCTCTTAAGTGGTTGTTAGTCAATGGTTTATATAGTGTATATAAATTTATAATCGGCACTAGTATCGGCAGCTGGTACATAAATTACTTTTTAGATTGATATGTTTATGGTCGTAATGTGTTGATAGTCAGTCGCTAGTGATTCTTGGTTCATTAAGCTACCTCTCAATAAATTGTATACTGGAGTACAGAAAAGTATACAAACGTACATTTTTATTCCTTTCCTGTTTAATTGGTCAAAATGGTTAATTGATTTATCATATTTATGTAGTTTGGATCTTATTTTTATCGTTATCTGTTTCATGGGAGAATTAATTTTGGATCAAGAC
>Ga0163111_10000086_pt1 | contig 51039 bp, 38 predicted proteins | sample CRUFie1St18metaG_FD_109645 | JGI IMG/M metagenome (GOLD analysis project Ga0163111, IMG submission 109645) | Marine microbial communities from the Costa Rica Dome - CRUD Field 142mm St18 metaG | ecosystem: Environmental > Aquatic > Marine > Oceanic > Photic zone | place: Costa Rica: the Eastern...
ACCTTCTCGGATAATCCTGAATCGAAACGAATAGTTGGTTTTTCTGGGTCATGCCATCCTGCTTTGTAGTCGCCTACTGCTTCTCTTGCTTCAGTGTCTGCCATCTTTAATCCTCCTTCTCTTCCGAGCTTTCTTGTAACCAGTCATACCCTCTTTCTTCTAATTCTAGGGCTAATTCTGGGCCTCCGGTTTTTACTATTTTACCAGAAATTAATACATGTATTTTATCAGGTTTGACATGTTCAAGAATTCTAGAGTAGTGAGTAATGATTAATGCGCCTGAGTCTGTTCCTCTTATAGCAGCGTTTATGCCTTTGGCTACAGTTCTAATCCCGTCAATATCTAATCCCGAATCGGTCTCGTCCAAGATTGCTAATTTTGGCTTCATTAGCATGAGTTGTAAAATTTCAAATCTCTTTTTTTCCCCACCACTGAAACCATCATTCACGTATCTGCCCAGGAAAGAAGAAGGAATATCTAACTCTTTCATTGATGATTTAAGTTTACTTCTAAATTCTTTTCCTTTAGCAGCATCTTCTCCAAGAATGGCTGCTACAGACTTTCTCAGGAAATTTCCAACCTGAAGGCCTGGAACTGCTTGTGGGTATTGAAATGACAAGAAAACTCCTTCTCTGGCCCTTTCCCATGTTTCCATTTCTAGCAAGTCTTTACCATTTAATTCTACGATTCCTTTTTCGACCTCGTAGTCGGGGTGTCCCATTATGATATTCGCGGTGGTAGTTTTCCCACTGCCGTTCCTTCCCATGATTGCATGGATTTCTCCAGGCTTAATTTCCAGGTTTATGCCTTTTAATATGGATGTGTCATCAATACAAGCATACAAATCTTGGATTTTCAGTAATTCTGAATGCTTAGACATGTTGTAACCTAGTCCTTCGTAGATGTCGTCCCTTTTCAATAAATGCTTCTTGCCTAACAAAATAAGTGTTAATCTTAAAGTTATCATTGGTCATCCTAAAGTGATAAAGCCTTCTGGCGTCGACTAATGAGTGACGACTCTGAAAGAAACCTACCTTTATCTGAAAATTTATCAGAATCCTATAGGAAACAGATTGAGGAGATTATGAAAGAGGAAGCATTGCGGCGTATTTCAGAATCTCAATCGCCAGAAGAATTAGAAAGATTACGGAATTTATCTTTAGTTAAATTATTCGAATCAGATGATTCTGATCTAATCCCTGCGTTGATGTCTAGACTAGGGGTAGTTCGTGCTGCTCTTGATGGCCATGGAGGAGGACTTTTGGTTAATTTAGCCGAGGTCGAGAAAAGCAAAACCGGTAATAAGGTTCTATCTTTGATCCTAAATTTAGACGGTGCTTGTGTATCTTGCGGGGCCGCACCGGGAACTCTCAAGGGAATACAAGACGATCTATTGATGGATGAGGAAATAATCTCTGTCCGATTTTCAAAGTCAATGTTAGAATGGTTTGATGAAATTCAGAAAGAGTTCGTATTAAAATTTGGTGGAGTTGTTTTCGTTTAATTCATTCCCCTGAATTCATCTATCGCTCTTTTTGAAAAGCCGAGTACTGTTACAATGTCGCCTTGAATAACACTTGTGTACTGACCAGCATGTCCTGCCATATCGTAACCTCCCGCCTTTCCGATCCAAGATTCATTTTCCACCAGCTTGATTATGTCGTCTTCATTCAAATCATCAAATTCAACTATTGCATAATCAGTCCAAATTTTATATCCCCATTCTGAGTTTAATTGCTCATAATCTTTGTTATTTTTAACTAGTACAGCTGTCGAAGACCAAACCCTGTGTCTCTTTCCAGACAGTCTTAGCAACATATTTGCAGCCGTAATACTATTCTCAGGTTTTCCCAAGGCTATTTTTTCATCTTCCGGCGATTCAACTAGTGTGTCTGAGACAATTATCATATCAAAATTTTTAGATTTTTTTGAATCTTTCATACCCCATTCTAAAGCAGCAGATTTAGCCTTTGAAAAGCATATTTCTGTTGACTGTTGTCTAACATTTTTATTTTTCTCAATCTTTTTCTCTTCACTCATAAGTGGAGAGCACTTAATTTCTATGTTTTTAAAATTTTCAACCAACCAAGAGTATCTCCTTTCTGAAGCCGATGCAAGTAATACTCGCATTTGCTCACCTAGAGAGAAATCCGATTCTGACAGATGGGACATTTTATCATTTTCAACCCTGTTGCAACCTCGAATCTTGCAGAGCATTCTGGGCATAGAATAGGCTTGGTTATTTGTGGATTTTCTATCATAACATCATTGTGAAGAGGGGCAATAGGATTCGGGGAAATTTTGGGTAAATCATCCAATTTATTGTTAGTGACTCTATTATTTCTCCTCTCTTTTCTAGGATTAGATCTGTTAGTTAATTTTTCTTCAACCAATTCAATCTCTGAAGACTTTATTTCTAGATCAGTTGGTTCGACTATATCAATCACATTTTCCTCTAAAATAATATTTCCAACCGCGACTTTCCTTCTTTTCTTACCAAACCATTTCACAGCACTCAGTGACATAGTAGTGAGTACTAACAAGCACAATAGGAGGACTGTTATCGAGATTCCTGCCATTAATATTCCAAAGTTCTGCTCATCTAGTCCTAGGTAAATCCTCATTTCATCGAGTAGATTCAATTCTCCTTTATCGGGGTCACTGTCATCAATTAAAGATCTTATTTCCCATCCGTAAATTTCATTCCAACTCAGAATAATTGTTTCATCACTTAACGGACTTCGGTCAACAGACGAAAGGTGATTTTTTCCAGTTGTAATTCTATCTGAGAGTCCAATCCATTCTTCTCCATTGATTGGATTCATCATCCCATATTGTATTTGACTCCCGGTGGGCCCCACAAAATCATAAAAAATTTGTATACCCAGGTGAGTTTCAGTCATTTGAATATTGCCTATTCCCTTGGAAGGTATTTCAACACTAAGATTTTCTAATACAGTCATGGTGGAATCGGTAACCTTTGAAACCAATCTAGATTCAGAATCCACCCCTTCTTTCCATACTGAATAAATAAAGTCTTTATTATTATGAGTAATTACTGACATTTTCTGCATACCAGCTTCATCCCCGATAGCCTTCCTATATGTCCAAGAAGTTTGTTTATTGTCACCGTGAGCATACCATAATCCAATCCTTTCTTGGCCTGTAATATCATCTCTATTTGATTGATATAGTATATGAGTAAACTCTTCTCCTAATTCCACTGTGACTGGGTCGGAATCATACATGCTAATCTCTATTTCGTCGATAACGTTTGGTGTGTAATCCCAGTCATCGGATGAGATAGGATAATTTGATGTAAGCAGGAACACGCTAGTCAAATCTTTGAAAGTCCCTCCTGTAGAGATGTCTCTATGATATCCTGCAACAATTATATCAGTTCCTTTAACGTCAATGTCTAGTCCAAAATATTTCCCATCTGACAAAGATATTGGATCCATCAAGTCTTGAATAGGGTCCATTTCACAAGTCGCATCAATTCTTGAATAACTTATTGTTTGCTTGAAGTAACCCTGATTATCAATATATCTTCTAGTCCAAACAATATGTGCGTAACCATCGCTTGTGCTCCAAGAAGTAAGGTCTCCTGACCATTTTGTTTCTAACATATTCGAACAAGGTACTAAACCGAGATTTGCGTTTAGTCGATACAGGGCTAGACCGCCTTCTTTGCTAGTTATAATCAGTCCTTCTCCATTAAGATCTACGATTTTAACAGGTTCCTCGCCGTAATCAAATGTTAATTCACGCGGGGACTTTAGAGAAGATTGATCCACGAGAATAGTCGAGTAAATCTCATTATTACTCGTATCTAAATCACTTTCTCCTTGTACAGTAATCTTAATTTCCAAAGGGCCAACTTCCTCTGCGATGTAAGCAAAAGCAATCTGGCTTGCTCCTTGTCCTACAACAAGGGAGATAGTCGTGCTAGAGACTTCCATCCATCCTAAATTATTTTTTAGCCAGAGAGTGGCCCCAACACTCATTGCATTTGTTGAACCCAAGTTATCAACTCTTCCGGTAATCAAAAATTGTTCCTTCGGCCTAGGTATTGATGGTTCTGTTTTGACTGCTCCATCTCTAAGCGCCAAGTCAATTCCCTGTGGTCTCTGAAGTACAGGGAAAGTGATTGAGATATCATTATCAGATTCATTATTTTCTTGTATATCGTCTAACGGATCTAGTGAAATTGTTAGTAGTTTATTTCCTACAGTTGATGGGTTCCAAGAAAGAGACACCTCAATAATGTCACCACTTTCTAAACTCTGTATTATAATCTCATCTTTCCTATATCCATCTTCCAGGAGATATATCGTTAATTCATCTGCTGAAATATCACCGATATTTCTTATTTGGACCTTTGCTTCAAGGAATGTATTGACATACGTTTCGGCAATCGGAATTCCAAATTCCTGAATCGAAATACCAGTTCTGAACATTAAATCAGGAGATGGTGGATAATTGTCAATTTCGACAGTTACTCTTATTTCCTCGGAGGCAACACCTACGCCGCTTACAAATCTTACAGAGAATCTTTGCATTCCATCTTCAGTATCTTGAGTATTCCAGGGTATTGCCCATTGCATTTCTTGGGCTCCTGAGCCGGAATAGTAAGTCATGTTCTTCCATTCATCTGTCCCCAGTCTCCATTGTAGCTGTGCACCATTAACTGTTTCCAAATTTCCATTAATTTCAACATTACCAGAAACTAAATCTTGATTACTTGGGGAATCGATCTCAATCGAAACAATCCCTAAATTATAAGAATTCTTTGTGGTATTGCTCCATTGGTCGAATTCATTTCTCGATTTAACTTCAATTTGGAGTGTTTCAGCATCTACATCTAGATCTTCTTCAAAATTTGGGATATCAAAATTTGTAGTCCAATTTATTGTTCCAAGAGCTTCATGCCAATCTACCAAAACGCCAGTGGACAGGGGCCCGCCCCCCAACGGTCGGTACTTGTATGTGATCCGAACTTGAACTTCTTCAGTGCTTCCATTTTCTTCACCGGCCTCATTTATGTGTCCCCTGACGCTGTAACTTTCACCTTCTACAAGCCACAACCCACTTGGTTTTTCTATAACTGCCCAGTTTCCGGTCCCTTCACCAACTGGAGGATCTCCTCCTGTTCCATTCCCTGGAGGATCTCCTCCTCCTGTATCATCTCCTAACATAGCTTGCAAAATTAGATTCCCATCAATAATTCCAAATCCATAATCCTCATTCCATTTGTCTGAAACTGATGGCATTGAGGCAGAACCCCTAATTTCTGAATTGTTTCTTAACAAATCTTTTACTTCCTGTGGGTCTAATTTATCATCTATTTGTAGAATAATAGCAACCATTCCTGCGACAGCAGGTGTTGACATACTCGTACCATCTAATTCTACATAGCCATCGTCAGCCAGAGATGTAGAATCTTGTCCGGGAATTGTGGAGCTAGATGTGGCATGTTGTGCCGATGTAATCCCTGAACCGGGCGCTACAACATCGGGCTTTAGTTCGTCCCATTTATTTCCGTCATTGTCGTCGACTCTAGGACCTGAATTTGAATAATCGGCTATAATATCGTCATTTCGTTGAATTGTGTTTTTATCGTCAATAGCTCCCACAGTAATTGAGGAATCGGCTGCACCTACCGATGTAACTCTGTTAGACCCGTCATTTCCAATTGCTGCGATTGGAACAATACCTGCATCTGCGCAACTATTCACAAGTCTGGCTGCAGAATTATTTCCATCATCTCCTTGGTCGTTTTCCCCAACTGGTGAACTTCCACTCCCGAAAGACATGGTCATAACATCTATTCCTTCACTTGAGTCATTATTCCCCCAGTCGGTATTTACATTTTGAAGAACCCATTGTAGTCCCTTAATTATAGGTCCCTCATCTCCTCCAGCACTGCCTCCTGAGTCTGTCATTACTTTTACATCTACAAGATAGGAACCGGGTGCATACCCTTGGTTTATTCTTCTTGAGTCACCAGTGCCCAACGCAATTCCTGCAACATGGGTACCATGGCCATTGCCATCATCAGGATCGAACTCACCATCATTACATTCTTGAGAATTCCATGAAGTTGCATCACACCCAGCTAACCATTTTGGATCAGAAAGATCATCCGGCTGATTTTCATTATCATTATTATTGTCTGAGAAATCATCCAGGGAAAAATGTTCATTATCGACTCCAGAGTCAAGAACTGCTATTACTACTCCTGAGCCATCATATCCAAAATCTCTCAAAGTTTCATCATAAACATCAGATGTGCGAACCTTTGACCCTCTCGTTGCCACGCTTAGGTATGAGACAATTTTATCCTGTTCTTCAATCATTACGACACCCTCCTGTTGCCAGATTTCAATCAAAGAACTGACTGGAACATGATCTATAACTACTGAATCAATAAATTCTGCAGGGAAAAACCATGAACCTTCCTCCTCCCATCCATGCTTGATTAAAATATCTTTTAGTTCCTGAAGATCTGTGTCGCCGGGGTGCCAAGAATAGCCTACTATTATTGCAGTAGTCATGCGGCCATCGTCACCTAAAATTGCTGTCGCAGAATGTGATTCTTTTTGCCCAGCAATCATATATTGTAGACTATCTTCCATCCCGTTTGAATCTTGGTCTGTGTTGAAGTTCATCCACCAATATGGCTCTTCCACAGCGGGGCTCGCATCCCATGGTGGAAATCCGATACCTAGAAATTTCTCAGGACACACCTCGCCACCGCAAATAAGTTGAGGGATATCTCCTTCTTTTGAATCCATAAAGTACTGGTTTTGGTTGGAATTTGTGTTGTCATCTGATGGTATAATTGCTGACGCACCAACCGAGAAATCCAGCACCAGCATGAACATCACTACCAACAAAGGCCCAACCGTTTTCGATGCTCGTACCATGGCTCTCTTAGAGAGCCAGCATCGATAGAGGTATAATTTGAACCGATAATTAATTCATTTTTGCATAATTATGGCCAGAAAAGGTGTTCATTGTTTATCGAACAAATTAGACTATAATTTTCATCTTTTTCGAAAATCTTCACTTCTCCATTGCATATTGGACAGATGGTATGATCCGCTAGTTCTTCGAGCCATGCTTGCCTGGTTTCTAATTCATCACCTTGGGTTTTGAGATTCCAGAGTATTCGAAATGCATTTCCTTCCAGAGGTTTCCCTGCTTGCTCCCATGGGTCACTAAGTAACTCTCCTAGATTTTTCCTTGCTGTGATTCTCCTTGCTTCAGAAGGATTTGTTGCGCTGTAATGAGCCATATCTGATTCTAGAGGACTAGGTCCCCCCCGGGCCACTAGCCTAGCTAATGCAAAAGCCGCAAAAAAGCCACCAACGTGGGCCATATGGGCTATATTTGTATCTCCAGATGTTCCTTCTTGAATGACATAAATTTGATAAATTTCTAAGCCAAGTCTTACGAAAACAATTATCCAGATCGGCCATGCTCTGATGAAGAATAACAACGGAAATTCTATTTCATCATTTGGCCAACAAACCATGTATGCCCCGAGCAACCCAAAAGCAGCCCCACTTGCCCCAATTGCAGGATTTACTGAATTAGGATGGAATGCTACCCAAGCCAAATTGCCCCCTATGAAACCTAATGAATATACAATAAGCCACCTCCTTGAACCTAGTCTTTGTTCCAAAGGGACGCCTACCAGTCCAATGACTAAGATGTTGGATAGGACATGTATAAAATCAGCGTGTAACCATGCCGAGGTAAAAAATCGGTAAATCTGTGAGGGGTCATCTGCAATAAAAGGATACAGGGAGAAAAAATGTATTTCATTGAATTCCATTCCGATTATCGTGAAGGCGAATCTAACAAACATTACTAGCAGTAAAGATAGGACCATTGCTAGCGCAATACTTGTCTTTTCTCTGATTGCATTAATAAAAGGAATAATAGAGACCAGAATATATATTGTAAGGAGAATAAAATCACTATTTTCTAAGTCCGACCAGTACAAGTCATACTCTCGCGACGTAATCACAATCATTGCCCGAGCGTGTAATGGCAATAGCGCCTTCGCTCCGTTGTCGAACGACTCAAACGGTGAACCTCTCTCGCATGAGCATGGATGTTCATCCTCTGATCAGGTTATCAGGGCTAGAAATCCACAGAGGAAACCGCCTAGTAATCTCAGATTTAGACTTTGAATTAGCTGAAGGAGAGATGGCAGCACTAGTAGGATCAAATGGCTGCGGAAAAACCACATTACTCGAAACTTGCGCAGGTATGCACACAATTTCTTCAGGTTCAGTAAATTGGAAATATGATTCAAACAAAATGGTAATTGTTAGAGATTCTGATGGCAGAAGAAAATCCCTTCCACCAATGGGCTTAACTCTCCAAAAAAATGGAATTTCTGGGGAAGAAACAGTTATTGAGAGAATAAAAACAGTACTGAAAGTTTCTGGCTGTGAGTACGACGAAGTCAAAATTTCTGAGTTGTTAGATTGTTGGGGCCTGAAACATAGAAGTCTTGATAGAGTATCCCAACTTTCTGGTGGATTAGCTAGGCGTTTGTCTGTTCTTTCTGGGCTCGCTCCTGCATTATTATCGCGAAGATCTAGAGTAGTCTTACTCGACGAGCCTTCTGAAGGACTGGATAAATCTGCGAAATTGTTATTGATTAACTGGCTGAGAGCATTAATTCAAAGAGGCCACGGAATTATAGTGGCGACTCATGATATTGATTTGATTTCCTCCGCAGATAGAACTCTCTCGTTCGCTGATAATAGAGAAATAACGATAAGTACCAAATCTCAACCTGAATCTAATTTTATTATCCCAACTTGCACGAACAACATTCGAATAAGAAAGACTCGTAGCCTTTTCAACTGGGCCTATACAATGGAAATAAGAAACCCAGTAGATACTTTAAACCGGCTAATCCCTGCAATCCTTGCTTTATTTTTGTCCCATACCCTGGTCTCAGAAGAGGATATTTCAGCATTAGGGGTGGATTTCTTATCCGCTTTGATATTACTTCCTCCGTTTATATCTGTTGTAATTCCTCCAGCTATAATTAGTAGGTATGCTGAAGAGAATTGTGGCCGTTGGTGGTCGGCAATCATAGGACCAAATTTTCGAATCTCTTCCTCAATCATAGGCTCTTCTTTGTTACTTCCTTTACCATTAATTTACATTTCTTGGTTCATCCTAAGCGATAACCTATCAGTTGCCGATAATTCGGTAGTCTATTGGCTGTGGTTACCATGTTTGGTGATGTATGTGGTTGCTGTTGCTGCTTCGTCATTACATTTGTTAGTCTCTGATCTTAGAAGATCGGGGGCCTCAGTGGTGTCCTTACTTCTTTTGGTATTGGTGTGGCCATTTATTGAACTTGTAGATTCACTTGAAATGATAATTCTTGAAGGAATGAGTCTCGGCGTTTCGCTAGACGATCCTATTTTTATGATGGTTTTGGCGGGTATAATCAGTTTGTTGGTATGGATGGTATCGGTCTATCTCCCGGAAGCCTGAAAACGAGCATTCATCATATAGTGACCTCTCGGATGATTGTGTTCCCGCTAAAATATTACGGATGGGGGCTGACTTGTCTAGGTGGTGCAGGGGTCATATTGACCGCAGTCATGGGTTATACGTATGCTCCATTGGTTCAATCACCACCATTCAGGTCACCTGAAGCGTACAGGATATTGTTCTGGCATGTACCATTTGCTTGGACATCGTTCTTGTGTTTCTGCCTTCTATTTATAGGAGCAGTATCTTGGTTTTTAAAAAGAAAAGAATGGGGATGGAATCTATTCTGTACAGGCTCTGATTTGGGTCTGCTTTTTGGTTTAGGCGTAGTTATATCTGGGCCAATATGGGGTTCAGCGGAATGGGGAGTACCATGGGACTGGGGAGATTTGAGATTGAATACATTTGGATTATTGACCGCTGTTGCATTATTTATCGTTCTTTCACGGAAAGCACAACCCGATGGAATTGAAACCAGAGACACACTCTCCACCGTTGGTTTGTTTGGATTCGCTTTAGTCCCCATTACCGCAGTTGCAACAACAGTTTATCAGAAAAGACATCCTTCTGTTGTGATCGCAGAGTCTAGTGAAACAGGCCTAGATCCAAAAATGTTACAGGTACTAACCTTGGGAGTGGTATCTTTTTGGATATTGTTCGCCGGGCTTTCTATTTTGACTTATATCTCTTACAAAATGGAAGATGAATTAAAAAAATTATTGGATAAAATTGATCAAGAGGTGGTCCATTGAATGGTTTAATGTCATACATAGTTACATATTCTATTCTGGGATTTATGTTAAGTTATTATCTCGTTCATATTGGGAAAAAATTAGACCGCATCAGAATAAGAATCAGAGAGAGCAAATTGTTATTGGACGAAAAATCATGAATTGCTTTTTTTCCTCACAAATCATTCTAAGGCTGCACGCGTTCGGGTGGTATGAGCGATATGTCTAGTGATGCATTTTGTATTGTCTGTGGAGTTTCTTCAGAACTTTCTTCCAATCGTCTTTGTGAGTCATGTTTTCGGAAGCGTGTTACGCTATCAAAAATTCCTAGTACTATCCAGCAATATCGTTGTCCTAAATGTGAGTTCAACGAAATTAGAGGCCGATGGTCCAAGATAGAAAACGAGGCCTTGGCTGATCTTAGAATCCGTGACAACTTGCAATTAGATGAACGAGCTAAAGATGTGAATGTTGAATTTGCGGTACAAATTATTGATGATAGAACCAATCGAATTCATCTTGACGTCTCGGGTATGATTGACAATTTTTTCTTCGAGGATAATTTTGAGATTTTATTACAAACTAGTAATGCGATTTGTACTCCATGTACGAGAAAAGATGGTGCATATTTTGAGGCCATTGTTCAACTCCGTTCTGCCGGTCGGAAGTTATCTAAGAAGGAGCTTAAAGAATTAAGATCCACACTCGATGAGATGTTAGACGGAATGGAAGCAGACCCAATGTTTTTCATAACAAAAGAAGGAATTGTTACTGGAGGATGGGATTTACAGTTAGGTTCCAAGGCTATGGCTAGAAATTGGGCGCGTGTACTAACAAAGAAATTTGGAGGTACTGTTAAAGAGACCTCAACTGTTGTTGGTATGAGAGATGGAATAGAAATTACAAGATTGACTGTTAGTTACAGGAAACCTGCCTATGATGTGGGCGATGTCGTGAAACTGAACAACGACTTGTGGCTAATTGATTCGTGGCAAAAAGATGGCCCCATAATACGCCGCTTGAAATATTTCCAGAGAACTGGTGCTTCATGGAGAGATATGGAAAAAGCTAGAATAATCTGTTCTCGTTCTAATCAATTTATAGTTGACATTCTAAATCGAGATAGCTCAGCTGCGGAAATAATGACTCCTAATGATTATAAAATTACAACAGTAGCCTTGCCCTATGATGATGATAAAAAATCAAAAAAGTTACGTATTGGGTTCATAGATGACATATGGCTAGCGTTGCCTGGGTTTGTGGGAGTGGTTGAATGATGACAACGAAAGATTTGCAGGACCTTGTTGATAAATTTGACTCTGGCGACATGTTAGGTTTTACTCGTAAATTTTTACATGATTTTGAACAGGCAATCTCAAAAGATATTGAAATTGACGAAGATCAAGATTGGTCTGGAGTTATCTGTCTCGGAATGGGGGGTTCAGGGGCAGGAGGGATGTTTCTATCAACTATGGCGGATTTTTCCGGAGGGATTCCATTTGTTGTTTGGAATGATTACGGTCTACCTTCTTGGTGGGGTCCTGATTGGTTGGTATTAGCGACATCCTACTCTGGAAATACTGAGGAAACTGTTGATGGTATCCAGGAGGCTTTGGAATTTGGTGGGACAGTTGTTGGAATATCTTCGGGTGGTAAACTTGAACAGATAGTTACAGAAAGTGAAGAATCATTCTTCATTTCAATCCCGGGCGGGCAAATGCCCAGGTCGGCTTTCGGTCATTTGTTTGGAACCCAATTAGCTGTTTGTTGGTCTTTGGGCATTCTCGAAAAACCCAGTGACGAAGAAATTTCTAACATGATTGAACGTTTGAGAAAATGTTTTGTTGACTTTGATATAAGTGGAGGGAACGGATTAGTAATTTCTCTAGCACAATCTATTCTTGACAAAGAAATTGGGATAATTGCACCCTCCATTCTCATGCCTGCAGCACGCCGTTTCGCAAATCAGTTAAATGAAAACTCTGAGGTTTTTGCACGCCCCTCAGAATTACCTGAAATGAATCACAATGAAATAATCCCGTGGACATCTGTTGATGAAGGGAAGAATTCCATGATTTATTTTTCATGTGAAAATATTCATTCAAGGATAAATTCTAGAATGAATTGGATGCTCGAAAACATAGATAATGATAATTCATGGATTATTGATTGTGAAGGCCAAAGTCTACTCGAAATACTGCTTTATGCATCTCACATATCTGATTGGATAAGTATTGCTCTGGCATTGATTCGAGGAATTGATCCTTCTGATATGAGTTCAATTGTTGACCTCAAGTTGCATCTTTCTAGAAATCAATAAATTGGTCCAAGAACATTTCTTGGATCTGGATATTTTGCTAAGGCTTCTTCTCTTTGGTCTGGGCTCACTACTCCCGGCATGTCATGAGTTTTCGGTTCTTCAATTGATAATTGAAAATGTAAGTGCGGCTCCCACCCTCCGTTCTCATGCTTATCCCCCATCCAACAAATCACTTCTCCACCTGAAATTCTTTGACCAATTTTTTTTCCCTTTATTGAATCTGCACTTAGATGGCCATATAAAGCCCAAATCGGCACCTCGTCTATGAGATGTTTCGTGATAATGACATGGCCGTAATCTCCAGCAGCTGCATTATATCCTAAATGTGATATTTCACCATCTTCAAAAGCCATACATGGTGTACCAACTGGAGCACCAATATCTATTCCAACATGTAAGAATCTACCATCTGAAAATAGATCTGTTGAATACATGCCAGGCCTTAGCTCGTCATATCTCCCAATGTCAAAATCAAATTCGGAGGGGCTATATTCTCCTTTGGTGAAATCTCTGACTTCATACTCGTCGGGTAGATGTACCACGGGATGGTAAAGTCCAGTTTGCCAATTAATCATAATAATGCGTGAGATATTATACAGATTATCTTTACGAAATCTTATTCATCCAGAATTTGATTATTTTGTACTCTAGTAAGTTCGGATTTTGAGATTTGTGGTAACGACTCAACATCTTTTAGAGTTCTTTCCATGGCTCTAAGTCTTCTATTTATCGAATCTCCATCGCCTCCAATTGTATTTGCTGCTGTATTGAGTTGTTTGTGTAATTTAGCCATATGGTCTCCAAATTTTATAAATTCAGTTTTAACTGCACCAAGGACATTGTATACTTCACTAGCATTTGTTTCAAGGGCTAGTGTACGGAATCCCATCTGTAAACTATTTACAAATGCTGCTAGTGTTGATGGTCCGGTAACCACAATTTGATAATCTCTTTGCAGAGTTTCAAACAATCCTGGCTGCCTAACCACATCTGCGTAGAGGCCTTCTGTTGGAAGAAACATGACCGCAAAATCAGTAGTCCATGGCGAGGCTACATATTCTTTGCTGATAGTCCTAGCCTTTTGTTTAACATTTGATTTGAATGAATTACTAGCCTTTTCTATTAGTATCTTATCTCCTTCTTCGTAAGCTTCCAACAACCTCTCATAATCTTCTTTTGGAAATTTACAATCTATCGGAAGCCAAACTGGTTCTGTTAAATCTCCATTTTGCCCGGGCAATTTTATTGCAAATTCAACTTGACCCTTACATTCTGGATGTGTTTTAACGTTCTTATTATATTGGTCAGGAGATAGAATGTTCTGTAAAATCTGCTCAGCCTGTATTTCACCTAAAGCTCCTCTAGTTGATACATTGGTTAGAACCTTCTTCAATCCTCCAACATCTGTTGCTAAATTTTGCATCTCACCTAATCCTCTCTGAACCGCTTCTAAACGCTCACTCACAAGTTTGAAGGATTCACCGATTCTCTTTTCCAGAGTTGTTTGTAATTTCTCATCTACCGTTTCGCGCATTTGATCTAATTTTTTCTCATTTCCTTCTTTCAATTTCTCTATGTTTTCTGATACAGATGCAAGATGTTCCTGTTGAACTTTGCCTAGGGCTTCCAAAGTATTCATCAGAGCTTCTGTGCGCTCGATATCCATTTCCCTGATTTCTTTTCGTAGTTCCAATCCACTATCTTCTTTGGATTTATTTGTCAGCATCCATAAAGAGAATGCCAAAGCAACTGTAAGGACTAAAATCAAGCCCGTCTCAGCGTCTGACATAGCATTAAAAAAAATTGGAAGTATTTGAACTTACAGATTTCGTTTTGTTAGAAATCTGTAAACAGTTGTTATTACATAGTTACAGTTAGGCCGAAAAACATGCATGGTGCGCAAACTGTAAATTGCGCAATTCTTGGTTCGAGAGGCTTGGTTGCCCAAAGATATCTTCAAAGATTGGTAAACCATGATTGGTTCTCTCCTGTTTCTGTTGTTGGATCTAGTTCCACTGTCGGAATGAAAATCAAAAATTTACCTTGGTCATTGGATGAAGAAAGACCGGATCTTCCCGACATTACAGTTATCGGATTGAATGATTTGGATTTATTAGTGGCGGAGTTAGAAAATAAACAAGTATCAGTAATTTTTTCTGCAATTCCAGACTCAATCGCCGAAAAAGTGGAAAAAAGTCTTGCGGAAAGAGGTTTTTGTGTAATAAGTCACGCATCCATTCACAGACTTCAAGGGGATGTTCCTTTGGTAATACCAGAAGTTAATCCCGATCACTTAAGTATACTAAATTCTCAAAATTATGGGTCGGGAAAATTAATCTCTTGTAGCAACTGCATGGTAGTTCCGATTGCATTAACTCTGGCTCCACTAGTGAGAAGATTCGATATTTCAACAATTCAAATTACTACGGAACAATCACTTTCCGGAGGAGGTAGAAGAATGCTTGAGGAAGGGAGAAATGGAATTCCTGTAGAATCTTCCATTCCAGGAGAATCTCAAAGTGTTATCTTAGAATTAAATAAGATATTAGGTCGGAAAAATGAAGGAATTTTCCAAGAAGCAAATTTAGATGTAAAGGTCTGGTGTTCCAGATCTAGACATGATTATGGTCATCTTGCTAATCTTGAGATAAATTTCAACAGCAAGATAAGTGCTCATGAAATAATTCAGGCTTGGCAAATTTTCTCAACTCAAGTATTTGATTCAAAATTGCCCTCCTCTACAAATGTGTTAAATTTCTTGGAAGGTAAACTAGATCCTGTCAAGCACAGATGGGGGGAGGCAGAATTTAAGTTTCCAGACAAAGATCTCAGTGCTGGTATGTCAGTATTCTTGAGTGAAATAGAAGTTTCAGATGATAAATTGAGGTTTAAATTATTATCTGACAACACTATTCGTGGAGCTGCAGGATACGGTGTCCTTCTCGCAGAATTATTGCTTGTTAATGAGATTATATTTTGTAATGATAATTTGATTAAAACCTCTTTAAATCAAAGTAATTGATATGTGCCACCCCGTCCGTGTAAACGATGAGAGAGCGTCATCTAGCAATTTTCCTTTCTAAGTTGAATCCACAACCTTGTAAACATGTGGAATTAGAACAGTACTCGACAGATGGAAATATAGCATCTAAGTTTATTTCTTCGATAATTTCGTACGGAGATTTATCTGATGATACGATTGTTGGTGACCTAGGTGCCGGAAATGGTATTCTTGGTATTGGGGCGTTAAGAGTAGGTGCAGAAAAATGTATTTTTCTAGAAACTGATTCATTGGCATGTAAAATTATTGAAAAAAACCTAGATGTTAATAATTTAGATAAATCTGGATTTATATTAAATGAACACCTAGACGGTGATACTATTTTCCCTAAGGTTGATCTAATTGTGTGCAATCCACCATGGGGGCGGCAGAAAGATAGAGCTGATCGACCGTTTTTAGATCTAATTATTAAAAATGGAACAACATCTTATCTAATGCACAGCACTCATGCTACTCACATTCGTACATTCTTCGAATTAAGAAACTGGTCTGTAGAAAAATATAATGAATTCGATTTTGTTTTACCCGGAATATATTCTCATCATTCTAAAGAAAGAGATTCAACGAAGGTGGGTTTTTATCGTTTATCTCCAAATTAACCTTTGTTATTTGACCCGTCTTCTTCATAGGTGAATCATCCGTCGCAAGCCCAATGAGTGCTTCGGCAGGTGACTTTGTTACGCCCGGAACGCGAGTCCAGAAGGATGAAAACACGTCTTTAGGCGATGGTATTATTCTTACTGAATATGGTCCATTAGCCACACTCTCCGGTCAGTTAGTCGTAGAAAATAATGTTATTTCCATTAAAATCCAAGGCTCTTCTGCGAATCTTCCGAAGGTTGACGATATTGTAATTGGGCAAGTAAATCGTCTCAATGCCAAAACTGCAGAAATTCGAATCTTGCATATCGAAGACAAAGAAGGAGGTGGAAGAGATATTCCTGCATTGAAATTGTTTGCTGACATATATGTGACTGAGTTTGTTGATCGTTACATCCCCTCTGCCGGTGACGCAATGAGGTCCAGAGATATCATAAGAGCCAAAATAACTCAGTTTGAGCCCATGCTCAAAGCTTCAACCAAAGGTGATCCTAGCCTCGGTGTTATTCATGCAATTTGCCCACAATGTGGGAATATTCTCAATAAAAGTGACTCCGAACCGGATTTTAATGTGAAGTGTCAAAGATGTGATTACAAAGGTTACAGAGTCCTTTCCAGTGGTTTTGGTTTAGGACATGAAATTCCTGATAATTCTGATATTGAATCGTTAAACAGGATTGGTGAAAGATGGTCGGAAAAGGCTGAACAAAATCTTGGTCATGACGGTGCGCGTCCATACTTATCTCCTTTGGCAGACTTCAGAAGAGGTATCAATCACGAAATGCCTCCCTCGTTAGCTAGACAGATTGGTCGTAATAAATCCAACAATCGTTCAAGAAGCCCACGTAGAGATATGCACAAAACAAAATGTACTATGTGTTCGGCTTCCACTGAAGTCCCATTCAAGCCGACACCAGGCAAGCCAATTAGATGTCGTGACTGTTTGGATAAAGTGAATAACGGAACTGCCACAAAAGAAGAACTCTCTGCTGAGCGTCAGATTCTGAAAGCTGCGAGGTCTGAAATGCTCGAAATAACGGGAGTGAAATTATTTGTTGGAAGTATTAACTGGGAAGCTAATGAGGACGACTTAAGGAAATTATTCTCACCATTTGGGAAAATCAAGGATTTGAATATTGCCAAGGATCGTGAAACAGGAAAATCTAGAGGTTTTGCCTTTATCAGTTTTTCAAGTTTAAAAGATGGCCAAAAAGCGGTTAAAGAATTGGACGGTACGAGTTTTCTTGGCCGTAAGATTAGTGTTCAAGAATCTAATGAATCTCGTAGTGGGTCCGGTAATAGACGCCGGCAAACTAGAAATTAACCGTTTGATTCATTGCTGATGTGTATTCCCAGAGTTACATGGAGGGCTGGCTGGTAATTGATGGTTATGAAGACGAGCCTGCTGCTTTTGGTGTTCCAAACTATCTTGGATTTCATATTCGATACATTTGTGGTGTTCTTGAATCTAGGAAGATTCACTACAACTACATGACCATTGACCAATGGAGGATCGAGTTCAAGCAACAATTGAATGAAAAATCAGGTAGGGATAGAATTAAGAATAAGCTATCCGAACTCTCAGGAGTAGTGGTACTTGCAGGCTCGATAGTCCCCGGAAAGTATGTTCGTGGCACACCAATAAGTCAAAGAGAGTTAGATACGTTACTCTCTATAATACCTAGCGAAATTCCAATATTATGTGGAGGTTGGGCAATTAAAAATTGGAGATATACTGGTTGGACTCCTCTCCGCACAAATCTATTTTGTGCAGTTAACGATGTTGATTCATCACTTAATACATTTATTTCAACAGGGGAGTGGAAGCACAGCAAGAGAACAATGGATGAATGGTCACTTTGGGCCTATCACGGTTCCATCTCCAAGGCAGTGACAAACCATCCGGATTTATTCACATCAGATGGCCGGTCTGGTCCTCTGACATTTGAAGTCGAATTGTATCAAGGCTGTGTCAGGTTCAAGAGGGGTTGTAAGTTTTGTATAGAACCGAAAAAAGGTGTTCCAAAATGGAGAAGTGAAGATGATATTCTTAGAGAAATTTCAGGAGCCTTAGAATCGGGCGTGAGAAATATTAGGATAGGCGGTGCAACGGATATTTACACATACCGAGCAGAGGGTGTAAGAGAGCTAGAGTATCCCATCCCAAATCCTGAACCAATATGCAAGGTTCTTACAGAAGCTAGAGAAGACGAAAGGTTAGATATCTTCCATGTCGATAATGGTAATCCGTCAATTATAGCTGAAAACATTGTTCCTTCTACGGAAATAACAAAATGCTTAGTTGAAAATCTGAGTGATGGAGCTGTTTTATCATTCGGATTAGAATCAGCAGACCCTCTTGTGCACCAAATGAATTGGCTTAATTGTGATCCTAAACAGTTGAAAGCAGCGATTAGGCATATTAATGATTTTGGCCGAGAAAAAGGGGAAAGAGGCCTTCCAAAACTTTTGCCGGGACTCAATTTCATCGCAGGATTAAATGGAGAAACCAAAAATAGCTATCAAATGAATCTAAAATTACTTGAAAATCTAAGGTCTGAAGGTTTATGGTTACGCAGAATTAACATCAGACAAGTAGAGGGGCAAGGTTTTCAAGAAATAAAAGAAAATGATTTTAGATCTTTCAAGAAGAAAGTACGTGAAGACATAGATAAACCTCTTTTGGAAGAAATTTTCCCCATAGGATCCGAATTATCTCAGATCTGGTGGGAATCCCAAGGAGATAGAATTAGGAGGCCTGAACAGGTAGAAAACCCTGTTTTCCGCTCGTCTTCAATTTATGGAAAATCAGGGATTACCTTCGGACGACAAATAGGGGCATACCCCATACTAATCGGGGTTCCTTATCTGATTCCACTTGAGACTGGTTCTGATGTAATAGTTACTGGACATGGAATGAGAAGTATCTCCGGTGTTGAAATTGGATTAAATATTAATTCAGTTACTCAACAACAATTAGAGTCAATACCGGGAATCGGGAAAAAAGCCGCATGGCGAATTATTAGTTCCAGAGCTAAAGCCAGTAGAAAATCAAAAATACCATTCGATTCAGTTGAAATGGCATTTAAGATAGCACAAGTTGAACTGCCCCCGATAGCTAAAAAAGTGTTATCAATCTGATACATTTTTCCATCAGTTTAGAGGAATAGTCATATTCTCTAGATGTGCGCTAACCATGTATGTCAGACATTCAGTATCACCAAAAGAGTCTTGCAATTGGGATATCTCTTCTGTTTTTACTAGTACCTCTAGTTGGGACAGATGACTTTTCCAAAGATTTAGAAATCATTGAAGAAATTGACTCGTCATCCATTTCTAGAACTGCAGTAACAATGAATTCTCCTGGGTCGGAAAAAGGAAGCGTTTTTACTAATTCAATTTTTGAACTTAATTCTAATTCTCCTTCATTAGTCCTTCAAAATGGGTCTTTAGTTTCTTTTTTGAATGGCTCTCCGATTTTCTATGATAATAGTGTAATCTCTATTTCTGGACAATGCAACCTATTATCGAATTTCAGTTTATATTGCTCAGGAATTAATAACTATGGACAACTAGGATTAGGCAATTTACAACTATTGAGTGGTTACGTTGATTTTGGCGATAAAATTCCTGCTGCAATATCTCAAGGAAAAGATCATTTTTGTGCTATTCTAGATGATGGCTCGGTATCATGCTGGGGACGAAATAATAAAGGTCAATTAGGCGATAATACCAACAACAACCGGAATTCACCAGTTATGGTTGATCTGGGGGTGAATAAAACAGCAGTTTCAATATCGAGCAGTAATGATTTTACATGCGCCTTATTGAACACCGGAGAAATATCCTGTTGGGGTGATAATTCATATGGGATTCTTGCAGATGGAACCACAACAAATAGTAATTTTCCGATTATAGTTAATCATTCAGTTGATGAAAGAGCAGTTTCAATCGCAACTCCTGGGTACAGTGTATGTGCAATATTTTCTAACGGGAATATAAGTTGTTGGGGGCAATCCTACACCGTCTTTTCATCAAACGGAGAAGTATCAGATGGGTCAATCTCGATCATCCTTCCTGCTAACAGAACAGCGATTTCTTTAGACGGAATAGGGTCACATGTCTGTACAATATTGGACAATAACTCAGTAAATTGTTGGGGAGTAAATACCTATGGGCAACTCGGAAATGGAGAATGTTCATCTGTTATTTCTAGCAGTGGTTGTACAGGAACTAATACTAATTCTCCGCAATATGTGAATACATCTAACTCAATTATAGTTTCAACAGGAACTGAATCTACCTGTTCTATTGATATTTACTATAACTTATATTGTTGGGGAAAGAATAGCCAGATATTCGATAATACAACTGATTCCAAATTATCTCCATATTTGATGAATTTTAATGGTTCAAACGTTTCCTATTCTGACCAAGATTTAGATGGTGATGGGATTATGAATGAATTGGATGTTCATATGATGGGAGACGATGACGGTGATGGAGTACCCTCACCTACAGATCCTTATCCTAATAATCCAGCAAGATGGATGGATTGTGATTTAGGTTCTTGGGGAAGAATTGATTGTACTGAATCTACTACAGGTCACTATTCAGTGCTTTCGGCTTTATATCAGTCGGAATGCGATTTGGGGACATATCAACCTCAGACAGGGAAATCATACTGCATATCTGCTTCGGCAGGACATTATGTGGATTCAGTTGCATCCTCGAATCAATCTAACTGCCCTGAAGGCTATTACCAATTTGAAATACAGGCAACTACGTGCATTATTTCTGGTCCCGGCAATTTCGTATCAATGGTTGTCGGTGACGCAGGCGATTCCAATATTTCAGCGTACAATCTTAGTTCTACAAGTGCGAGTTATAATGGAAGGATAACAGATCAGTTTGATGATTATGATTATTATAAGATCAACATCGAGAAGTTTTATCATGTTTCTGTGAGTTTAGAATCAACGTACGCAGAGGTCAATTTTTCATTATTCGATGAAAGTATGGTTCTGTTGGATAGCAATAATAACACCTTATCCGGTGCTACGATTTCAACAAATCTTACTTCCAGTAGTTCTTCTCGTGACGTTTATATTGTCATCGAAAGTGTTAATTCTACCGGAGATTATTATATGAATTTAACATATTTTAGTTCTGATTCCTCGACAGTGATCGGGGACTTACTAAACTCCATAGATGCTGAAATAGGCGTTAATCAGGTTCCATGTTCTGAGGGGACCTTTGAACCAGGATATGGAAGTTCTTCATGCACCGCAGCAGCCCAAGGACATTTTGTATCCGGATCAGGTTCAACATCACAAGTGGCATGTTCACCTGGAACTTACCAAGGCCTAACTGGCCAAAGCAGTTGTTTAATCACTTCTCTTGGATTTTACACTGCTGCCTACGGTTCATTTGTTCAAACTCCTGCATCTTTAGGTTTTTATGTTGACACTATCGGTGCGACAAGTCAAATTGCTTGTTCACCCGGAACTTATCAAAATCAAACTGCTCAAACTGCATGCATCGATACAGATGCTGGATACTACACTTCCTCCTCTGGGTCACCCTCTCAAATTGCCTGTTCGAATGGTACTTACCAACCCAATACAAATCAAGTATCTTGTATTTTATCTTCGCCAGGATATTACGTTCCTAGTCCGGCTTCTACTTCACAGTTGCCTTGTAATCCGGGTACTTATCAGCCATCATCGGGAAGTTCAGTTTGTATTGAAACTAGCCCAGGTCATTACACCTCAAGTTTGGCATCAATAACCCAGTCTCAATGTGGAGTAGGTACTTTCCAGCCAAATTATGGTCAGAGCAGATGCATCGCAGCGGATACAGGGCATTATGTAGATTCTGAAGCATCTGTAAATCAAACTGCGTGTGAGTTGGGTACATATCAACCATATTTATCAAGCACAAACTGTTTTGATGCAGATCCCGGATATTATGTTGATTCAACAGGTTCCTCATTCCAGACAGCTTGTTTGGCTGGAACTTATAACCCAGAAACTCGCTCAAATAGTTCATCATCTTGTTTAGTTGCAAATCAGGGTTTTTACGTTGCAAGTGACGGTTCATCCGAACAATTAGTATGTTTACCTGGTAGTTATCAGCCTAATTACGGCAGTTCTTCTTGTTTAGATGCGGATTCTGGATATTATGTCAACTCATATCAAGCAATAAGTCAAGAACCATGTTCCGTTGGAACTTATCAGCCTCAATCTGCACAAATTGGCTGTTATAATTCAGAACCAGGATACTATGTCGATTCAATAGCAGCGTTGCTACAGACACCATGTCAAGCGGGAACCTACAACCCCTCGTCCTCATCTATTAGTTCAGATTCGTGTCTAGATGCGGATTCTGGATACTTCTCCTCCTCAGAAGGCTCACCATCGCAACAAATTTGTCTTGAAGGAACTTATCAACCATCAGAGGGTCAGACTTCATGTATAGATTCTCCTGAAGGTACATATGTGGCCAATCAAGGCCAGTCTGAATATATTGAATGCATTAGTGGAACGTATCAACCAACTACGAAATCAACATCCTGTATCGCAGCAGATATCGGTAATTTTTCATCTGGGGAAATGTCAGAAATTCAAACGCCGTGTGCTTCGGGGACCTACCAGCCCAATCCTGGCCAGTCTTCCTGCCTAGTAGCTGAGGTTGGATATTACGTTCCGTTGATTGGTCAATCTTCCCAAGATATAAGTCCATACGATTTTTACACGGATTCTCCGGGTAGCTCTTATCTAACATCATGTCCATTAAATCATATCACTAATATTCAAGGTGCAACTTCAATCGATTATTGTCTTCTAGATTCAGACTCTGATAGAATTAATGATGAAGATGACATTGACGATGATGGTGACGGCAGATTAGATACTGTAGATTCTTGTAGTCCGGGTTTAACCGACTGGATTAGTAATTCCACTACAGATATTGACGGTGATGGATGTAAAGATGATATTGAAGACAATGACGACGATAATGATTCAATTTTAGACCAATATGATGCTTTCCCTCTTGATAATAGTGAATCGATTGACACAGATTCTGATGGAATAGGAAACAACAAAGATACAGATGATGATGGCGATGGATGGTCAGACGAATTAGAAATTGTCTGTGAGACGAATCCTCTACTATCACAATCAATTCCTGTAGATACAGACCTTGATTCTGAATGTGATATATTAGATCCAAACGATGATGGAGATATCTTGCCAGACGTAAGTGATTGGAGTCCATTAGATCCTAATGAATGGCTTGATACAGACGGAGACGGCATAGGTAATAATGCCGATAATGACGATGATAATGATGGCATATCAGACAGTCAAGAAATTTTAGACGGCACAGACCCACTATCATCAGACTCAGACGCGGATTCATACGATGATTCTGTAGATTTATTCCCAATTAATCCGAATGAATGGGTTGATACTGATGGTGATGGAGTGGGAGATAATTCTGATTCCCACCCTGGAATAAAGTATTTCCAAACAAATCTGCAGTTTGTATTGGTACTATCAGTATTATTGATTACAATGGTATTAATTGGTTATCTAGGAGTAAAAATCTTACGTCAAAACCCAACAAAAGATGCTAATAAAACTGACCTTGTTGGAGAAGAAAATCCGATAGAAGTTGATTATCCACACGTAAATAATAGTGATTTTACTGCTGACAATGAACCTGATGAATCGGTAGAACCGGATAATGTTCCGGATAATGAAGCAACAGAAGAAATCCGACTGAATCCAATTAGGGATACTTCCCACATTGATGCTTTATTGGATGAGTTACCAACTCCTCCGAAACCTAAGGTAATTGCACCTCCCGAGGGGACACCGGTAAATGAATATGGTCAGAGGGTTTGGGCTGATAATACTGGTCAAGTTTGGTGCTTAAATTCTGATGGTTCAATATTGAGACATGATGCAGCAACAGGTGGATGGGTTGAATATCATAATTATTACTAGAATTGTATAACGTTTGCGCCCCAGGCCAACCCACCACCAAAAGCGACAGTAACCACTAAGTCTCCCTGTGTTATACGTCCTTTTTCCATGGCCTCTTTCATAGCAATAGGGACACTTGCACCTGCTGTATTCCCGTACTTATGCAAATTTGTAAAGGTCTTATTCATTCCCAATCCTAGCTTTTCCATTCCAGTCTTAATGATATTTATATTCGCTTGATGAGGTATTATCAAATCCACATCCTCAATACTTTTCCCAGCTCTTTTTAGTGATTCGTTGACTGCTTGTGGAAATGCTTCGATTGCAAAATCCCAGACTGCTCTACCATCCATATGGAAATATTGAGCCCCTTCTTTGAACTCTTCTGAATCAAATGGCATCCTTACTCCGCCAGCCGGTATTTCTATCACCGAAGATCCTGAGCCATCTGACATTAACCATGAACTAATGATTCCTTTTCCCGTTTCGACTTTTGACAATATTGCAGCTCCCGCTCCATCTCCAAATAACACACATGTTGCCCGGTCCTCCCAGTTCAATATCCGTGAGTAGATTTCTGAACCAATAACTAGGACATTTTCATAACCATTCGTACCTACGAATCTTCTTCCGATATCTAATGCATGAACCCATCCAGCGCATACCGCATTAATGTCAAAAGCAGCGCAATCAACACAACCTAATTTGTATTGAATTATTCCAGCAGTTGATGAAAGAGGTACGTCAGGTGATGACGTAGCTAGAATGATTAAATCAATATCCTTAGCATCCAAGCCAGCATCATTCAATGCTTGTTTAGAAGCTTCTACGGCCAAATCAGATGTGCACACTTCAGGGCTAGCAATTCTTCTTTTTTTCATCCCAGTTTTTGTAGTAATCCATTCGTCGCTTGTATCCACAAGTTCCATCCAGTCTTGATTACTCATCTCATTTGAAGGTACATATGCTCCTAATCCGATTATGCCCACTGATGTCATATTCTTTTCTATGAATCAAACTATAATTTCAGTCTTACCCTATTTAATTATAGAAAAGTACCATTATTTAATATGAGCATTAAACCCAGAAATAAGCCAAACATGAAATCTAAGGAGCACTTCAAAGGAGCATGGCATCATTTGGAGACCATCCCTCACTTCCCAACTCACTTGAGTCCATTTTAAGCGATGAGTCTGTATCAACTATCTTCCTTAAAGCTGAATGTCGACCCAGAGTAAAAAGTGGACATATATCTTCGTTAAGTTTGAATGAGCTAGATTTGGATTCTTGGGACAAACCACAACTAGTAGATTTATCTGAGGAAATTTCATTGATTATTGAACAGAATTCTTCCAGGTCTGATTGTTTCATAGAGATTGAACGTGAAGGATGTAAGGTAATGCAAGTCGGTGACTTACGTGTAAGTTGCGCGTGGCCTCCTTTTTCAGACGCTTGGGAAATTACAGTTGTTAGACCAGTGGCAAATTTGAAGTTGTCTGATTATAAATTGGAAAATGAATTAGTAAATAGGCTCTCAAATCATCATCGCGGCATATTTGTTGTGGGTAAACCAGGTTCTGGTAAGACAACATTTGCACAAGCAATTGCTTCATATTTAGATTCAGAGATAGGAGCAATGGTCAAAACCATGGAATCTCCGAGAGACCTTCAAGTTCCACAAAGAGTTACTCAATATGCTCCATTGGAAGGTGATTTGGAGAAAACAGCCGAGATAATATTTCTACTAAGGCCAGATTTCGTAATATTTGATGAAGTTCGTCGCGCAAGAGATTTTGAGATATTTGGAGATGTGCGTTTAGCTGGAGTGGGGTTATTGGGCGTTACTCATGCAAATAGTGGCCTCCAAGCGATTCAAAGATTGGTTGGAAAAGTTGAGCTTGGTTTAATATCTCAAGTTCTAGACACAGTCATTCACATTGAAAAAGGGAAAATAAATCAGGTACTTGAATTGAAAATGGTCGTCAGAGCACCTACTGGAATGGAATCTGATTTAAGTCGTCCAGTGATTGAAATCAGAGAATTTCCCTCAAATCGATTGACACATGAAATGTTTGCTTTTGGTTCCGAGATTGCCGTTGTTCCAGTAAATGGGTCTAATGATGATGGTGGAAGTCCTGCATGGAAATTGGCCTCTGAAGAACTAAAGAGGGAGGCTACTAGATTAACTGGAATATCAGTCAAACATGCAAAGTTTGTTACAGACTCTGCCGCAGAAATATATGTTGACGATTCTGCGATAGGTTCTTTGATCGGCCCCGGTGGAGAAGGAATTCGTAGACTAGAACAAGATTTAGGTCTGAAATTGGAGGTTAATTCAATACAGGAACTTCCTAGAGGATTAAGGAAAAAATTACAAAAACATAATGATTCCAACTTCGATTCTGGTTCTTGGTCTAACAGGCCTGGAAGGAATTGGGATTACAATTCGGGTAAGTCAAAGAGAAATAAAGGTAGAAAAGGTCGCCGTTGATTACTTGTTTTTTGTACAAATATTCATTGCTTCGGAAAAGAAACTCAAACTCCATTTCCCTCCCTCTCTTCCTATCCCTGAGTCCTTGACGCCTCCAAATGGAACCCGTAAATCTCTATGCAGCCAAGTATTAATCCAAATCATTCCGGTATGAATTGCTTTTGCTACTCTGTTTGCTTTAGAATGGTCATTAGTCCAAATACTTCCTGCCAATCCATATCTGGTATTATTGGCGATATTAATGGCTTCTTCTTCAGTACTAAATTTATGAATTGTGACCAGAGGTCCGAATATTTCTTCTGTAGAACAGCGTGAATCAACATCTAAATCTGTGATTACTGTTGGAGATATCCAATTCCCGTTTCTAAATTTATCAGAAAGTTTGGGATACCCTCCTGTTAATATTGTCCCACCTTCATTTTTTGCGATTTCTATATATTCTTCAATTTTCGATAGATGCTGAGGGGAAATTAAAGCTCCGAGAACCGTATTTTCATCAGATGGATCCCCAATTTCCATTTCTTCTACCTTAATTATAAACTTCTTGATAAAATCATCGTAAATAGTATCTTGGACTAGGATTCTACTTCCACAAAGACATACCTGCCCTTGATTAAGGAAGCCTGCTCTTACCACTTCTTTGACTGTACTATCTAGATCACAATCGTCAAAAATTATACTTGAATTTTTCCCACCAAGTTCTAGGCTCATTTTTTTGAAAGTACTGGCAGCCGACTTTGCCACGATTGAGCCTGTTGATGTTCCTCCAGTAAATGAAACTAATGAAACATCGCTATGTGATACCAATGGTGATCCGGTCTCAACTCCATGTCCATGAACAAGATTAACAACTCCTTTTGGTAATCCAATTTCATCTATCGTTCTCATTAGTAAATCGGCAGTTAATGGGGTCAATTCGCTTGGTTTACAAACTACAGTATTCCCCATTCCTATCGCAGGAGCTACTTTCCATGAAAGGAGATAGAGCGGTAAATTCCATGGTGTGATCAATGCCCCAACTCCGACTGGTTTGTATATGACTTTGTTTGTAGCATCTTCCATTTCGTATGTTTCAACGTTTTGCTTTCTGATTATTTCCGCAAAAAATTTAAAATTTTTAACTGAGCGATGAGCATCAACTTCTCTTGCTAAAGTAATTGGTTTGCCCGTATCTCTACTTTCTAATTCCGCTATTTCATCATATTTTGATTCTAACCTAACGGCTATTTTGTCCAACCAATCTGCTCTTTCTAGATTCGTAAGTGCCGACCATGATGGTAGTGCATTTTTTGCGGCTTTAACAGCTTGATCTATATCATTGCTATTTGATCTAGGAATTAATGCAATTCTTTCCCCTGTTGCGGGTGATAAGTCCTCTATCCATTCTCTTGAATTGGATTCAATAAATTCTCCATGGATATAATTCAAAATTTTCAATATATCATCTCCTCTCAAATCCCTTCATTTGAAAAAGGATTCTCACGGGTAGTCGCAGCAGAATATTCATTCCAGTCGAGGTTGAATTTATCCTGATCTGGGTCCCACTCGTCCCAAGTTACCACCTTTTCCAAATCTTCCTGATACATTTTCGGCACAATTCCTGGGACAATAAAGGCTTTTTGCCTGTGTAAAGGATATGGGTTCCTAAGCTCTATTCCTAGTACTCCTAGGACAGCTCTTGCAACGTACCATGTTGCTTGAGAGTTCCATCCGTGAGCAATCTTGATTACAATCCCTAATCCATTTGGCCAATCAGGATGTTCAATCGATAACCCAAGTAATCCATCAGCGCCTTCTTTTGCAATTAGACTACCATTTCCGGCTTTAAGACAGGTCGAATCAAGGCGATTAAACCCACCTATTAAATCTGGATTTTTGTTCATTGCTTCCCATATCCAGTCTTCATCCTTTCTAGCGGCAAGACATGAAAACATTACTGCCAGTTCATCTACAGTGTTGGAAACAGTTGGTAAACCACAACCGTCTTTAGCGACCCTTTTTGGTTGCCATTCTGGTTTTCCCATGTACTCTCTTAGTATGTCCAAAAATATTGGGAACCAAGGTGTACTGGGCAGAGTGTATCCTGCCCTAGTCATTCCCATTTTTCTCATTCCTTTCAACAAAGCAGCATGCTCTCCAGAACATGTATGAAACCATCTTCTTGGTCTTCTTACTTGTCTTCCGAACTGAATGAGTGGTACATCCAAAGGGCACTGCATAAGTCCCCATTCTGATTCGGTAAGTATAGACTGTGCAGCTGCGACGTGTTCAGTATCTCCATTATGAGATGAACAGGAAATAGCTTTTTGCTCCCAAGTTAACTCGTCTTCTAGCACATTTGCGAACGTTTTCATCATTAATGGTTTCATCATAGACCTTCCATAAATAAGCACATTCCCCCCAAAGGAGTGTATGATTTCCTTTCCATGAGCCCATGCAATAGCCCCATGAATGGTGTTTTCAGAAACATCCATCCTTCTAAAATCCACTAATGGTTCCCATTCTACATCTCTTCCTGTAGCTATACCTTCATGTTTTTCTCCTAATGGATTTGTTGGAAATACTTTCGACCCCGGTCTTCCAGGTGCTACTGATGATGGCCTAGCAAATTTCTCTCTATCCATTTCATTTATCTCCATTTACTATAGGTATAACTTCATTCATAAAAGCCCTCATATTATCCTTAACTCTATCGTTATCATGATTAAAGAAGTCAAACCAACACATTAGTTTATCGTTTTTGTTAAATCTTTGGATAATTTGCTCTGCCACTTCCTGAACATTTCCTATTACCGCATTATCTGTTGCTCTTTCAACTTTCGAGGGGTCAATTGTACCCTCTAAAGCACTCCAATAAGTATTCAATGCTGCCTTTGCTTCTTCTCTAGCAGCGATACTTTGTTCTTCAGGAGACAAATCTTTTTGATTATTAACAAAAACCATTATCGTTCTAGGCATCATATTTCTGTTCCACTTACCACCATTAGGATGATAATTCTCTTCCATTCTTTTATGGGTTTCTTCGATTATATGTGGAGGTGTAATACTCAGATTAAAAACTTGTACAGGCCTCCATTTATTTACTTCAATTTGTAATTTTGGGTCATGACTACCAAGTACAAGATTTAGTAGTTCTCTTCTCCATTGTTGAGGAATTGTTTTGATTTCTTCAAAATCATATCTGTGCGGTATCTCTACTTTATCAGGCATTTCATTTAGATTATCCAGATTTTTAGCGGCATTCTGGACTTTTCTCCAATCTTCATCAGAGCGAAAGTTCTCTCTAGTGAGAATGGTATCTCTAATCATATTTGAGGAAATTACTTCACCGTTTAACAGTCTTAGAAAAATTTCTGAAGCCTCAGCAAATATTTGCCCTCTTAGGGAAGGCCATGCACTTTCTTCGATAACATTTCTAGGGACAATTCCGTAGGGTCTTGCCATGAATTCAAATCTTCCTGCTGAGAAACCTATGTGTAGTCTTCTCTTTTCCGTATCGTCCATTCCGTGTAACGATAAAAATGAACCAACTCGTTCTGCAATTGCAATGGGTCCTCCGGACGCCAAAATCGATAAAACCGCACTTCCAACTTCGATATTTTTTGTCCTTGAAAACATTTTCTGAGCTATCTGGAAGAAGTCTGTACAGAGACCAACTTCGCCGGGGTAATGAGGCACTACCGGGGTTTTGTTTCTTTTTTGTATCTCAGTTGATAAATGTGCTTGAGCGACCCATCCAACTCCAAATCCTAATTCGTCTGCAAGCTCAACTTGATCAAAGAAATTAGAAAACATTTCATCTTCGGAAGGAATATATCCGGAAGTATCCGGAGTCTGTGAAATAGAAAAAAATATATCAAAATACATTATTACCCACTCATATCGAACGCATTCTTCCGCCGTCTACAGCTAAGCTAACTCCCCTAATCGAACTACTGCTTGGCAGACAAAGCCAGGTTATCGCTGCGGCTGTTTCGAGTGGGTCAATTAATCTCTGAATTGGGACAGAATCCATCCATTTATTTTGGACAGATTCGACCGAATCCCCAGTTTTTTCAGAAATCGATTTTGCTAAAGTGCCCAATCTATCTGTATCTGTAAATCCGGGTAAAATATTGTTAATTGTGATACAAGGGCTTAATTCTCTTGACAGAGATTTAGCCCATGATCCCATTGCGCCTCTCAAAGTATTTGAAAGTCCAATATTATCTATTGGTTCTCTTACGGAGGTCGAAATTACATTTACAATTCTCCCGTATCCTTCACTTTCCATACCTGAAGTGAGAATTTGGGTAATGGTATGTGCTGCATGTAGATGTCTTTTGAATGGAGCATCAAAATCAGTTATATTATTGGATAACAACGGTCCACCTGGAGGGCCTCCCGCATTATTAATCAGAATATGAATTTTCAAAGTTTTCATTAATTTCTTCATTTCAAGTTCTAATGCAGGAATATCCTCTAAGTCGAGTACTAATTTTGAATGCCCACTGCCATACATCTCTTGTATTAAATCATCCAATTTACCAGATGACCTTGCGCATACAATTACACGAGCTCCTGCTCTTGCCAGCATCAATGCCGTGGCTCTCCCTATCCCTTTCGAAGCGCCACAGACAAGTGCATTCTTACCGTTTAATATATTCTCTGCATATGGGAATTCTAAACCTAATATTTTTTCCATTTTACCACCTAATCAATATAATGAGCGTAAGTTTCTTGATCTAATTTTCGATAAACTACATCTAATATTTCTTCTGATGCATTCCTGAACGTCGGATGCGGGCTATCTCCTTGAGGCCGTCTCATTTCGTCCCACCTTCCCTCTTCATATGCAATCAATGCTTCCTTCATCAGAATTCCCGCCAAAACAAGGGTTTCATAGCATAGATCTTCGTACTTCATCCCCCTCTTTACTGGAATTTCTCTTCTTAGAAGTAAGTGCCCTGTGTCTACTCCGTTGTCGCAAAAATGAGTAGATGAACCAATTGGGATATCATGATAAACACTCCATGCAGGAGACGCAGAACCTCTACAGTCCGGCAATAAACCTGGATGGCTGTTCACAACTCCATCCTTAGGATAATCTAGTATCTCTCCACGAATTATTCGTGTCCCTCCAAAAACTATTATGTCTAAATCTAAAGTTCTGATGTGAGGCATTACTTTTTCCGAATTATGTATTGGTACTTCTACATAATCCACATTTATTCCTCTTTTTGACAATTTATAGAGCTGTGACTCAATGGTTTCCGCAATCGGATTACCTTCAATTCTTTTCAGAAACTTCTCCCTTTCTTCGTCGGCTACTGGCGAATTCTCAGTAATTATAATTTTAGGTATAAAACCTTCAGAAATTAATTGTTTAAGCATCTCTCTACCGTATGGATGCTCTTTTAGAAGAAGGAACGCGAAGTCCGGCTTTACCATATTTATCATACACCCGAGGGGTTTCTGATACCCGTTCTTTTCGGTGCGAGTATTTCTTTTTTAGGTCATTATGACTTCAAAAATTATGTAGCCAATGGCTATTCCAATAGAAACCGAAACAACCACTCCGAGGAATATAATTTTTTTCAATTTAGATATAAGACCTTTTATTGGTAGCCCGAAACCATCGTCTGAAGCATTAATTATATCGTAAATTAACTTTAATTGTGGTAACATGTTAATCTCTTCTTGTCAAGGAGTAACCCTAGTTCTATCTCGAGGGAATAAGACAACTTCACGGACATTCCCTGCACCTGTTAGGACCATCAATAGTCTTGCTACTCCTAAACCCCAACCTGCGTGAGGAGGGGCCCCATATCGGAAACCATCGGTGTAAAATGTAAAGTCTTCCGGGTTCAAATCCATATCTCTCAGATTCTGTTCAAGTACGTCCACTCTATGCTCTCTTTGGCCCCCACTTGTCATTTCATCTCTGCCAAAATTCAGATCAAAACCTCTGCTTAGTTGTCCTCCTGAATCACTTTTTTCATTTTTATCATGGTAGATGTAGAATGGTTTCATTGACATTGGCCATCTAGGAAGGAAATGGAAACCGGGGTATATTGCGGCAATTATATCACAATGATGGCTTTCTATATCGTCTCCCCATTCTATGTCTCCACCGCCGTCCTTGACAATCTCTACAGCTTGAGAATAAGATATTCGTGGGAATGGTAACTCAGGCACCTCAACTGTGATTTCTTCCTCACCTTGACTAACTTTGTATTCGTTGATTACATCTATTAAGTTCTGATCATTTTCGTATACTGAGGACCAGATGTGATGAATCATTCTTTCCTGAACACCCATTACATCCTCATCATTCATCCAGGCACCCTCTATATCAAAAGAAATAAATTCATTTAGATGTCTGTAAGTGTCATGTTTCTCTGCTCTGAATGCTGGTCCAATTTCAAACACTCTTTCCAAGCCTCCTAGTACTGCTAATTGTTTGTAAAGCTGTGGTGATTGACTTAGAAATGCAGGTGTGTCAAAATACATCATCGGGAACAGATTTGTCCCACCCTCTGATGCACTTGCGATAATTTTCGGACTATTCATTTCCATAAAGCCTTCTTTGATTAGATGTTCTCTGCCGTATTGAAGCACTTTACTTCTAAGTTGAAACATTGCGTTAACATGTGATCTTCTAAGATCAAGATGTCTATTATCAAGTCTTATATCTAGTCCAATTTTAACATCATCGATGATTCCAACAGGTAACGGAGTAGCAGCTTCGGCTAATATTTCTCCTGATGTCACATTTACTTCGTACTCAGGTGGTGGCAAATCTTCACCATCTTTGGCCTTTGGTGGTCTTTTTTGGGCCACTAAACCGGTAATATGTATAGTCGATTCTCTTGTTGAAGATTGTATTAAATCAAAGGTTTCTGGATTCATATTATCCTTTTTCAAAAATGCCTGAATGTGCCCAGTTCCGTCTCTGAGCATAAGGAAGCAGATTGCCCCTCTACCTCGTATGGTTTCAGCATATCCCGCAATACTTACTTCTTCCCCTACTAATGTTGCTCCTTCACTGACAATTTGGCCTATTGTATGTGTTCGGTAGTATGTAGGTTCCCATTGGCTACTGTCTCTCATGCTTTGCCGAGGGAATACTTGGTTATGAATCAAATCTATTCTTCCTCATCAGATGCTAATTTAGTAGCGATAAGCAAAAATGCTGTATGCCCCATCGGTTGATTACCAGGTCTCACACCTCCCTTACTTGCTTTACTCCATTTCCTCTCTATGATTTCTCCTGCCCATTCGATGTTTAATTTTTCTTTTTCGCAAGCATTCCATGATTTTTCTAATTGAGATGAAGTAGGGCAATAACACGCGATTTTCCCTCCAACCCTTAGGCAAGGAACTAGAGAACTCAAAGTGGTCCAAGGCTCTGCCATATCGATGATTATCGCGTCTAGATCTAAACATATTTTTTCAACATAATCTCTTACGTTAGTCAGATTATCTATAATCAAATGCCATTCAGGGAATTCTGGCAAGATTTCCTTTAGTCTTTCCATGTTCTGTTTGCCGACTGCTGCATGTTCCTCTCGAATTTCTACTGAGACTAGTGTCCCGCTTTCTCCGAGTACATTTGCTATGTTCATAGCAAGGCCGGCAGAACCATGACCTCCCTCAAGTACTCTACTGCCTACCCCAATCCCTAACCAGGTAATCAAGAAACCAGAATCTTTTATGCCGATGGTTTGAGCTCTTCTAACCATGTTCCGACGTGCTTCCGAGAGTGTTGGCTTTACGATAGTAAGTGATTTTTGTCCTACTTGTATTCTGTCTCCTATCGAGTGTCCCTGTAATAAATCTCCAGAGTCAAACCTTCCTAGACCTTTTATTTTTACTTCTCCGGGTTTTTTTTGTAACAAATATGCTCTCCCGTCGTCCTCTTTCAGAGCCACCCAATCTAAGTCGTTTATTTCGCCCATTGGTTCAGCGCAAAGGTTTCTTAATATCAAGTCATTTGATTTGAAACTAGAATTCTACTGATTCCATATAAAAACAAACTCTAGATAAGGTTATACCGAGTCACACAAGCGTTCAACCGTTGAGAATGTATAGATTGTGCAATTTAATTTTGGCTTTCACTATGGTCTCTTTAATGGTCATTATGACTCTGGGAGGTCTTTTTGACTATGATGAGGCTGATTTCAGCGATTCTAACGAGCTACAAAAAGAAGAAATGCCTCTATTTGCAAACAGTCCTGGGCACACAGTGTTTGGAGAATACGTCGGGGCTCATTGGTGTGGTCCTTGTATGAGTAGCGCCTCTCCATCTCTCAACAATCTAAAAACATCTAATTCTGAGGATTTCACTTACGTTTCCTTTTTCGAAGGTTCAGGGACAGGATGGCCTTCAGATTCAATCGGTAGTTCAGGGTCAAGAAGGTCTCACGTGATGGGTGCATCAAGTGGTTATCCCACATTTTCTTTTGCCGATGAACAAGCAGGTTCTTGCTACAAAGTAGGTGCAGGTGGGACAAATTTCTATGATAACGATTTTTCAGCTGGAGGTTGTATGGCACCGTCTTCAAACGATTTTTCTATGGAACTTTCTACCTCATTGGATAATGCAGGAGATACTGTTACTACAGACCTAACTATCTCATACCTAGGATCTCTTCCCTCAGTCTCTGTTTATGTGTATGCTGCGGTGACTGAGCAATCTGGTGCGGAAAATTATGATGATGGATACAAACCTCACCATGTTTGGAGATCTTGGTTGCTTAACAGTGACGATGATGCATTTGAGCAAGTACTTCTTTCCCCTGGATCACCCGTAGAACTTTCTTGGGATAAACCGTTGAATACAGTTAGAGCTTCTGGGGGGAATACTCAGTTTGAGAATTTCTGGCCAGTAATTGCGTTAATGGATGGTCCTCACACTACGTACAATAATTTCTATGCTGCTATTGATTTAGACATGGCTCCTCTGGTCGACATTGGAATATCCGATTTCTCAATTCAGGGTGGCCAAGGATTTGTTCGGGGCGATAATATCGTTCTTCAATCAGTTATTAGAAACAATGGAGTTGATTCATATTCCGATGGCGGGCAGATTGAAATCTACTATTTAGAGGGGGTAGAGGAACAACTGATATCGAGTTATTCATTGAACAATAACCTGGCGACCGGGGCCACTCAAACTCAGACGACTATTTTTGACACATCCTCAATCTCAATGTCGCCATCTGGCACATCGGTTTTCAGAGCAAGACTATCTGGATTAGAGGGTGACAGAATTGCCAGTAACAATTTCGAGGATGTAGCTGGCCTACATGATTTACCTCCAGTACCCGTTACTCCTACTTGTGTGTCCTTTCCCAATGTTAACAGAGGAAGTAGCATACAGTTCGAAGTCACAGCTTTATCAAACGACTTAGTTGATACTATTGAAACAATGTACCCAACACTGCATTACTCGAAATCAGGTTCCGGTTCTTGGGATGATACTTGGATCGATAGCCCCATCCTAGTCGGAACTGGCGGAAATGCAAGATATTTATTTTCCATTAATACGGAATTAACTTCTGATGTTGGCAATTACGATCTCCGAGTAATGTGGACAGATGCGGGCGGACAGAATAGTGAATGGCTAGTCTCAGATGATGCTTTTGTGCTTCAAAATGCTCTTCCATCGATTTACTCTAGCAGTGATGATGAATATTCTGGAATGCCCACTGTAAAAGTAGACTCTGAAGAACAGGTTTCGATATTAGGCTTGATAAGTGATGCGGAAACACCTCTGCAGTCGTTAGACATTTCAAGTGAGGATGACGAATTTTTGTCTTGGGATCCTACGACTCTTCAATTAACAGTCAGATTCACACAAGTTGTAAGAGATAGCCACGGGAACGCATTACCGCAAGGAATTTATGTTAGTGTAAATGATGGAGACGACATTAATTCCGGATTAATATTATTCAACGTAATCGAGAATGGCGCCCCCCGATGGTCCCCCATTAATACTCAATCTTTCAATGAAGGTGGCTATGGAAGTATAACGTTTACGAATTACCTATCGGATACTGATAATTCCGGAAATCCCGTGCCAGTCTCGGGGCTTTCATTGTCTATAATCGATGTTTCCGACGAAAACTTGATCCAAGCTACTTTGAATGGGCATTCCTTATCAGTAGTCTCCTTGAATGATGATGATTTCGGGATAGTAGATATACTGGTTAGAGCTAGTGACGGTGAGAAGTTTTCAGATACAATTGTCACATTCCACATACTCAATGTAAACGATGCTCCTAGAATTGACTTAACAGATATTGAAGAAATTGATTTACAAACGGGGGATTTATATTCATTCAATTTACTAGAGAGAATTTCTGACGTTGATAATTCTGATGATGAAATTTGGGTGACTGTTGAGAATCAAGTTCCAGGTTCAACTCAATGGAACCCGATAACAGGGGACCTGATAATGCAATGGCAGGAACCAGGATTTCAGGTGGTGAATATTACGGCAGAAGACAGGCATGGTGTTTCGTCTTCTTCAGTTATTAATGTCAATGTGGTTGATGATCTACCTCTAATTTGGAAGTATGGTTCCTCAGGTGATCTAGCAATATCCATAGACACAACCGAATATTACACTAATCCCTCTGTAGAGATAACGAATGTTGGCATTCTTAACCTGAACGATATATCAGTATTTTGGAGTATTTGCAATTCTGTGACCGGAATCTGTCACACATCTGGAATATCTCATAACCTAGGTCCATTCATTGTCAATCATATAAGCGGTGAAGGCCTTGGTGTGGGTGACTACATGACTTTCACAGTTCGGGCCATAGATCAAGATGGAATGGATAGAGTCACAGATGAAACCTACAAAATCTATGCGACTTTACCTGAACTAGTAATAGAAGATGAGACCGACACCACGGAAGAAACAACCGGAAATGAATTATCACCTTACTTAATCACTGGGTTATTAGGATTGATTGTTATGTTCGTATTGACGTTGTCTCTTTCGACTGTTTTTGTTATTAGAAAGAGAAAGAAAATAGCAGAAGTATCGCAGTATAAGTCGTACGCTCCAGTCGAATTAATGGCCGAAAAACCTCTGATAAATACATCCAAAAGACTTCCTCCACCTCCTCCGATGGTTCCTAAATTGCCTGAAAGCGGATTACCTGCGGGCTGGTCTATGGAACAATGGCATTACTATGGAGATGAGTATAATCGAAGGCAAAAGTAAATTTTTTGCTAATGCTTCTATGACGCACCTTCAAGAAGGTCAAGCCAACAGGGTAGGTTCAGAGGGAGTCAATTGTCAGACGAAGTAGATGAATCCGCAACCCAAGAAAACCCTCTGGAAAGTTGGGAAGATGGTTCGGCCTTTGGTGTTGCAGAAGACAAAGATCCAGTATGTAAAGTTCCAGTTGAAGAGTGGATAAAAAACGTCGACATCACTTCAACCGCGGATGTTCCGATTCCTAAAAACTTGGTAGATCAAGTAATCGGCCAAGAAGCTGCGTCAATAGTCGTCCGAAAGGCTGCAGAGCAAAGAAGGCATGTTATCATGGTAGGAGAACCTGGAACCGGCAAGTCGATGCTGGCACGTTCGATGACAGAGTTCCTGCCCAAAGAACAACTCGAAGATATTCTTGTCTACAGAAATCAAGATGATGAAAATGAACCAAAAGTTAGAACAGTCCCTGCTGGTAGAGGTTCGAGGATAATCTCTGAGCGAAAAGCATTGATTAGACAACAAAGGGAAAGAACAAATCGGACACTTCTTTTCATTGTATTAGTTGTTGGTGCAGCTTTGGTACTTGCAACACTTTCAAGTGGCGAAATTTTGACTTTAATATTCGGTTCGTTCTTGCTTATATTTGGCTATTTTTTCCTTAGAGGCAGACTTACGGCTGGGGACGAAGGAAACATACCAAAGCTATTGGTCAAACATGAACGAAATGAAGAACCTCCTTTCATTGATGCAACTGGTACTCTAGCAGGTGCTTTGCTTGGGGACGTAAGGCACGACCCGTTTCAATCTGGTGCAGATTTAGCTACTCCTGCACATGAAAGAGTCGAACCAGGGGCAGTTCATAGAGCCAACAAAGGGGTGCTATATATCGACGAAATTAGAATGCTAAGAATGGAAGAACAGCAGGCGTTGCTCGTAGCGATGCAAGAAAAAGCACTTTCGATATCAGGTCGTTCGGAGCGTTCGTCCGGTGCTTTGACTAAATCTGAACCAGTTCCAACTGATTTCATATTAATTGCTGCAGGAAACTTAGATAGTATTCAAAATATGCATCCCGCGCTGAGAAGCAGAATTAGAGGATATGGCTACGAAGTTTACGTCAATACTGATATGCCAGATACTGAAAAAAATCGGCGTAGATTAATTCGTTTTGTCTCACAAGAAGTTGTGAACGAAAGAAAGAAAACTTCCGGTAAACCAATTCCTCACTTCGATTTAGAATCAATAGGCCTAATACTAAAAGAAGCTCAAAGGCGCAGTGGTAGAAGAGGTAGATTGTCACTTCGATTACGTGAATTGGGCGGCTTAATTCGTATCGCGGGAGATCTAGCTGTAGAAGAGAATGCAGATATAACCACAGCATCCCACGTTATTCGTGCCAGAGCTATAGCCAAACCACTCGAGCAGCAAGTAGCCGATAGATATCTAGAGAGGCAGGCTGATTACTCTATGATTGTAAACAAAGGTGAGAGAATCGGTAGAGTCAATGGTTTGGCGGTTTTAGGAGCAGATTCTGGGCTTTCCGACTACTCAGGCGTCGTTCTTCCCGTGGAGGCAATGGTCACTGCAGCACACGGCAGATCCGGCCAAGTTATCGCAACAGGAGGACTATCTGATTTGGCTAAAGAATCGGTGACAAACATCAGTGCTGTAGTTAAGAAATTGACTGGAAATGATATCAAGGACTTTGATGTTCATGTGCAATTTCCAGGGACTCACAACGTTGACGGCGATAGCGCATCGATAACAATGGCTACAGCTATCATAAGTGCATTCGAAGGTTTGCCGATTGAACAAAACCTCGCAATGACCGGTTCTTTATCGATAAGAGGTGAAGTACTCCCGATAGGCGGGGTATCGGCTAAAATCGAAGCCGCCGCTAAATCAGGTATTGAAACAATCATAATACCTCGCTCCAATCTGCAGGATGTTTTGATTGACGAGAAGTACGAATCAATGGTGAAAGTGATACCTGTGGATTCACTTGATGAGGTGCTTAAGCATGCACTTGTGGGTTCGGAGGATAAAGTGTCTCTAGTCGAAAGACTTGCATTAGTTATTGATACGATATCCAACAGTGCTGATACTCATCCCTCAGCATAATCCTCTCCCCCAAATCTAAGTGTTAAGCCCGTACGGTTATATTATGCGAGATAACGTGAGCAAGAGTTCCCCTATCGGAATCTTGTTCCTCGTGGTCCTAATTGATATGTTAGGATTCACTTTAGTTATCCCATTTTTGACATATTTTATCCAAGATTTAGCATCTGCTGAAGGGATTTTAGACATTGGAAAAAGAGATTTGTGGGTAGGTGTTGTGATCTCTTGCTATTCTTTAGCTCAGTTCATTTTTACCCCTATTCTCGGTTCTCTCAGTGATAATTATGGTCGGAGGCCAATAATTATATTCGGTCTGATATCTAATTCAATTTTTTTCATAGTTTTTGGATTGTCTCAAAGCTTAACTATGGCCTTAATCGCTCGTTTTTTAGCAGGAGCGGGTAATGGGAATATTGCCGTTGCCAGGGCATATATCGGAGACGTTAGTAAACCAAGTGAAATTTCAAGAAGAATGGGCATGATAGGTGCTGCTTTTGGACTTGGATTTATGATAGGTCCTTTCATTGGTGGTTTACTATCCGACCCAGCGACAAGTATTGGAGGGATTTTCGAGACGTCTTTCTGGATAAAATATCCTTACTTACTACCCTGTTTATTTTCCAGTTTTCTATCTTTACTCTCCCTATTGTTGGCAATAATATGGTTGCCAGAAAGTCTCTCCACAGATTCACGAAACAATCAATTAGAATCTCCTGTTAAACAAATCAAAAATATATTTGATAATTTAATTAGTGTATTGAAATTTCCTCAATTATCAATATTAATTTTTGCTAATTTCTTATTTATGTTTGGATTCAGCATGATGCATGGAACTTTCATACTTTTTACGGCTATGGAAATTGAAAATGGTGGCCTTGGGTTTAGCGAAATGCAAAACGGATGGATTTTTGCTTTTATCGGGGTACTAGGAGTGATAATTCAGGGTGGTTTAATTGGTAAACTAACTGATAGATTCAGTATGAAGAGTTTAATGTTGTGGGGAACTTTGCTCTGCGGGATTGGAATTACGAGTCTACCATATGTCTCATCAAGCACCAGTTGGTTAGTTTTCTTCAGTTCAGCGGCTCTAGCCATAGGAAATGCTCTTTTCTCTCCCACTCAAAGTTCATTACTAACTTTTGCAACCAATGACTCAACATATGAATTAGGTGCAGTTATGGGTGCACAAGAAGGATATAGTGCATTGGCTAGGATAATCGGTCCGTTACTGGCTGCTTATATCTGGTCAGAGACAGTCGAAGGAATTGGTTTATGGACTTACCACACCTGTTTTATAGTGGCAGGATTAGTTTTCCTCCTAGCATTAGTTCTGCAAATGAAAATTAAGATTAATTCAAAAGTGACAGGAAGTATGTGAAATGGTAAACCCTGCAGTAATTGCCCATGGTGGTGCTGGACCGGGACCTTCCCGTCAGGCTAATCTGAAACTTGCGATAAAAAAAGCCTCAGAAATACTCATTGCTGGAGGAAATGCGATAGATGCGGCAGTTCAAGCATGTGTAGTATTAGAGGATGACCCAGTTTTTAACGCAGGAACTGGAAGTGTGATGCGGACCGATGGATCGGTATTGACCGATGCTTCAATTCAGACAGGAGATGGGAAATTAGGTTTTGTCATAGCGATGGAAAATACTCCTAATCCAATTTTGGTTGCTGCTGATTTACTGGATGAAGAAATTAATGGTCTAACTTCTTCTGGAGCTAGAATATGGGCGGATAATAAAGGCCATATCAATAGAAAAGTGATAGGAGTAAATCCTGAGGGGCAAATAGGAGATACTATGAAAAAAACAACTGGAGATACTGTAGGCGTAATAGCTCGAGATAATACCGGAATGATTGTTGTAGCAACAAGTACTGGAGGTTGTAGTTATCGCCCACCGGGCAGAGTTGGAGATGTACCATTGCCCGGTTCTGGATTTTGGGCTGAAGATGGTTTAGCAGTCGCTGCCACTGGAATAGGAGAGGCCATTACCAGAACACTCCTTAGTAACAAAGTATATGAAAAAATAAGTGACAAAACATATTCTATCGAAGAATCATTGAATTGGGGAATTGATAATCTAATTTCTCCAAAATATTCTGTCGGATTGATAGCATTAGGTCCTTCTGGACCCGGTTTAGGTGTTTCAAATACTGATATGCCATGGGCAACATGGGAACAAAAATCTTCTGAATAATCGGTACCATCTAGGGATGTGCTTAAGGACATGCCATTTGTCGGCGGCATGGTGGTAGCATGTCAGACATCGAATCGCGTATACAACAGATTGCATCTGTATTGAATCAACTTGATGATTCACAAGTACCAAGGAACATCCGAACTACTGCGAAAGAATCAGTAGACAAATGGCTTCTGAACAAAAATAAACAGATGGATTTGAGGTTAGGAATGACAGCATCGATGTTAGATGACATTTTCAACGATCCAAACTTACCTCTTCATTTTGGGCCTTTGTGCCTTCAAATACAAACAGCCATAGAAACCCTTCTCGCAGAATCTCGACGGAAATAAATCATATTTAGTCAATTAAAAAGATTTAGAATCCCCATGTTGCAGAGGCCGATTAATCAGTTACTTCTACGCTCAGCTGCCTTGGGCCTCAGATTTGTATAGCCACATTTTCTACATGCCCTAGGCTTTGTCCCACGATGAGTTGCTGAGCATTTCATACATATCCACTTTTGGAGAAGACGTGCCTCTGCTACCTTGTGACGTTGAGCCATACAATGCGTCCGAAATGCCCACCCTTCATAATCGCTTTGCTAGGTATTTTATGTTTCATTCACTAATTTTTTCAAGATTCCTAGACCGAACTATTCATTCGCCTTCGGTGAGGCCGAACCTATGTGCCAGCGAATATTGTGTTAGGAGCCCAGTGGGGAGACGAAGGAAAAGGTAAGGCGATCGATCAGTTAGCCCCCGACTCAACATGGGCTGTAAGATTTCAGGGAGGAAACAACGCAGGACACACAATAGTCCTAGGTGATACTACTTTGAAATTGCATCAGATTCCTTCCGGTGTGACTTCCACAGAATGTAACTTAGTACTAGGAGATGGTATGGTTGTTGACCCATGGGTGCTTGAAGAGGAGCTTGATAGATGGTTTACTTTGACTGGGGAAAGGCCAGAAGGAAAGCGGTTATTCATCAGTGAGAGGGCATCGGTAATTCTGCCATTTCATAGATTATACGACTCTGCAGACAAGGTAGTTGGAACCACTGGCAGAGGAATCGGTCCTGCATATCGTGACCGGATAGAGCGTGTAGGCATAAGATTCTGTGATATTATAAATATTATTTCTGATGATGAAAAAATTTCGAAAATAGTATCTAGGATGAATAAACAACTCAGTTCGGTTAATGTACAAGAAAAAATCACCTCGGAGTCCCTGAAATCAGATTTGGATTGGATATTACAGAGGTATTCTGATTCGATCAAGCCAACAGGATTAATGATTGATTTTGCATTACAAAATGGAGAAAAAATTCTCTTAGAAGGTGCTCAGGGTGCTATGTTAGATATTGACCAGGGGACTTATCCTTTTGTTACATCATCTGTCACTAGTCGGGCTAACGCTACTCATGGAGCAGGAATCCATCCGGGGCATATCGAACAATGTTTTGGAATTACAAAGGCCTATACGACCAGAGTAGGAAATGGGCCCTTCCCCTCTGAATTATCTCTTGAAAAGGGGCCAGGTCAACACATGGCTCAGGTAGGTCACGAATTTGGTACTACTACAGGCCGCCCAAGGAGAACTGGTTGGTTGGATATGGTTGCGTTGAAAGATTCTCATAGATTCAATGGATATACAGGCCTAGTAGTCACGAAATTAGATGTCCTAGGAGGACTTGAAGAAATCAAAATTTGTATTGGGTACGACTTTGATGGTAAAGTAATAAAATATTTTCCAACAACTTCGGAAGAAGTTGCCAGATGTAAACCCATTTATGAGACACATGATGGATTTCCTGCCTTATCAGATGAAGAATGGATTTCAATGGCTGAAAAATCACGTTCAGAGGGTATTGGGTATGATGCTATGCCCGAAAAGGTAAGAAATATTGTTGAAAGAATTGAACAATTATCAGGCGTTCCTGTAGTTAGTGTTGGCGTTGGACCCGACAGAAAGGCATCAATAGCAAAGGTAAATGGACCATTCGATGTGCCTTCTGAAGAGGTAACGTTCTAATTCTGATGTCTTTTGGAAGGGCCATGGGATTCAAATCTAGAGCTAAGAAGAAACAAAAATTAGCTTCAGCAGGCCAAGGTTCTCCAAAAAAAGTCAAAGAGGAGTATTCAGGAGAAATACGTTGTGATGTCGCTGGGTGTGGAAACTGGGCTGACAAGAAAATAGGTGGTCGTAAATTAGCATTCGATCGAGCAGCTGATGTGTGGGGTGAAGAAGGGCTTCTTGGTACCTCCCGAAGAGTCACTGTTTGCAAATCCTGTTACAGGGAATGGAAAAAGGCAAAGAAAGATGACCCAAATGAATGGAGTTAGACTTCTAGTATTTCTTTTAGTAATGATAAAATGCATTATCCAACGGCAGAATAATATGAACCATCCTGTCAACGAGACTATTCTAGAGTATTCTCCTGGAAGTAGAGAAAGAATTGAAATCCAAGCAGAGCTTGAAAGACAAATGAGTGAAATAATCGAAATACCCTGCATAATAAACGGTAAAGAAGTTTTTACTGGGAATATTATGACCCAGGTCATCCCTCATAATCATCGGCATACAATTGCAAGAGTGCACCTAGCGGGAAAAAAAGAAATGGAAAATGCATGTAAAGCAGCAGTTGACGCACAACAAAATTGGATAGATATTGGCCTAGAATCCCGATGCGAAATCTTCGAAAGGTCTGCGGACTTATTGGCAGGAGATTGGAGGATGAGAGTCAATGCCTCGACTATGCTAAACCAATCAAAGACAGTTTTTCAAGCTGAAATCGATTCAGCTTGTGAATTAATTGATTTTTGGCGGTTTAATTGTTATTATGCGAGAAATTTTCATGACGATCTCCAACCGTTAGTTTCTCCCGAGGGAGTCAAAAACTCAACTGAAATTCGCCCTTTGGAAGGTTTTGTTCTTTCCATAACGCCTTTCAATTTTACCAGCATCGCAGCAAATCTTCCAAGTGCTCCTGCCATAGTCGGGTGTACTTCTGTTTGGAAGCCAAGTAGAAATTCGTATTTGTCTAATTATGTCTTGATGCAACTTATGATGGAGGCAGGATTACCAAATGGTGTAATCAACTTCCTGCCCGGTTCAGGAGCAGAAATTACGGAAGTTGCTCTATCAAACCCTGATTTTGCTGGTTTGCACTTTACGGGTTCAACCGCAACGTTCCAAGGTCTTTGGCAGGAAATTGGAGTAGCACTTCCAAATCTACGTTCATATCCTCGTATTGTTGGTGAAACAGGTGGCAAAGACTTTATTGTAGCCCATCCAAATTGTAATGAGCGCGGACTATTAGTGGCACTTTTAAGAGGGTCATTCGAGTATCAAGGTCAGAAGTGTTCAGCAGCCAGCAGGGCTTATGTGCCAAGATCAGTTTGGTCATCTATCAGGGATGATTTGTGTGATGAGATAGGTAAAATAAAAATCGGCGATGCTGCGGATTTTACCAATTTTATGACTGCGGTAATCGATCAAAGATCTTTCGTTAAGATAACTGGTTACATTGACAGGGCCAAAGAAGATGAATCATCAGAAGTTATCATAGGGGGGAATTACGATGATTCTGTTGGATGGTTTATCGATCCCACAGTTATTGTTACAACCAATCCTGAGTCTGAGACTATGGTCGATGAGATATTTGGACCAGTTTTAACCGTATATGTGTACGAAGACGATGAGTTCGATCAAGTACTAACAATATGTGATAAATCTTCACCATATGCCTTAACAGGATCAATTTTTGCCAATGAAGAATCAGATATTGAAAAGGCATTCAATGCTCTAAGATTCACTGCTGGTAATTTCTATATTAATGATAAACCAACAGGGGCGGTCGTAGCTCAACAACCATTTGGCGGCGCAAGAGCGAGTGGCACAAACGACAAAGCAGGAGGACCCTTAAATTTGTTAAGATGGATAAGCCCTCGTTCAATAAAGAGAACATTCGAGCCACCTCAGGATTGGGATTACAATTTCATGCAACCTGATAATTAGAGGAATATATTCAATAGCCTAATCTACACGGATTAATTGGGGAGCGACAGCTGAGAGGTTACGGAAGTAACGACCCTTGGACCTGATCTGGGTAATGCCAGCGGAGGAAAAAATATGTATGATAAAAAAGCAATAATGATATGCCTAATAATGATTTGTTCTATATTGAGTGGATGTATAGAAGATAGGAGTTCAGACATAAATGATAAGCATCTAAGTATAGTTTCATATGATGCATTTGGAATTTCTCAAGAGCTCATCGATGAATTTACAAATGAAACTGGAATAAGTGTAACAATTACAAGAGCCGGGGACGCTGGTGGTGTGTTATCTACTGCTATACAAACCAAAGGATCAGGTCTTTTCGATTTAGCAATAGGGATTGATAATTCTTATCTTGGTACCGCACTAGATGCCAATATTTTTCAGCCATTAGAGACAGATCGTTCAACTTTCTCTTCTCGCGCTTTATCTTCATATAACGGCAATTTAGCCATTCCATTTGATTTTGGAAGCGTTTGCATAAATTATGACTCGAATTATGTTGATGGGGAAGATGTAAAAATCCCTACATCCTTGTGGAATTTTACCGAATCTCAATGGGAGGGTAAATTAGCCGTACAAAACCCTCGAACAAGCAGCCCCGGTCGTGCCTTTTTCATAGCAACCGTTGATTATTTCTCTGAGGATGAGAATAACCAAACTAATTATGAAGATTGGTGGAAAGCAATGAATGAAAACGATGTGATAGTTACTGATGGATGGACAACAGCCTATGAAATTCATTACTCAGGGGGATATGGGCAATGGAGCGGGGGCTTCATAGGAGATGCTCATGCAGTAGTATCTTACTGCCACTCCCCAGGTGTAGAAGCCTACTATGGTGAGAATTGGACTACTTCTGTAGCGTTAAATATTGATGGGGCTTCTTTTTCACAAATTGAATACGTATCTTTCTTATCGGGTTCTCAAAAATCGACATCTGCTAATATCTTTGTCAATTGGTTAGTATCCGAAGAAATTAATTCTCAGATGTCGACTATAAACTGGATGTATCCTGCGATTGAAGGTGGAAATATAATCGAAGACTCTGGCTATCGTTGGCATTCAGTGATACCCATTGATTCCAACATTGATATCTCCGATATAAACTCAAATATATCTTCATGGCTCGATAAATGGGATACTGCAATGGCTTGAGACGATTGTATGAAAGCCAGGTTTCTATTAATTATTTCATGGGTAATTTTAGTTTTATGGCCGTTATTACTCGCTTGGAATCAACTAGATTCTGTTTCGGAAAGAAGTATTTTTGATACTATTTCTGGTTTTAATGAAAAATTCCAGACAAAAAATGCTTTATCTTACACGTTTCTAGTCGCCATTGTTTCAACAATATTTACTCTTTTTATTGGGTTACCATTGGCATGGAATCTCGGCAGGTATAACTGGAAATATCACAATTTGTTGAGAAGCATATTCACAGTTCCTTTTGTTATGCCCACGATCCTGGTTGCTATGGGTTTCCTATCCCTGCTAGATTGGGCAAGTATTTTGTCTGGGAATAATACTTCTGAAAGAGCACGTTTCTACACTCTTATTTTTGCTCATGCTTGGTTTAATCTGGCTCTTCTTATCAGATTCTGTGAACCATTACTTTCAACAATCGACTCATCCTATGAAGAGGCATGCAGGCTACTGCCTTCAGGAAATACCCAGTTTAGAAGATTTAGAAATTTCTGGATTCCAATTATGTGGCCAAACATTGCTGCTTCGTCGGCTTTGGTTTTTGTATTTTCTTTTACATCGTTCGCTTTAGTAAAGTTCATCACACCCTCACGGAGAAATTTAGAGGTTGTTATGGCTAACCAATCTGAATGGGCAGGCCTCCCAGTACCTTCACTGAGCCGTGCACCTTCTGAAATTGTCCTCGCTTCTTCAACAGTTCAATTGATAACAATTCTTTTGGCATTATTAATATCTTCTTGGTTACAATCAAAATCCTCTGGACATCATCTCTCTTCTTTGAAACACAGAAGAAAATCAGTTTCTTTCAAATCAATACGTGGATTATATCTGATTATTATGATTGTTTTCATAATATCTCCAATGGCATCTCTTGTCACTTCTTCTTTTATGATTAGAGAGAACACCTCGATGGTTTTTTCTTTGCAAGGATGGGAATCCGCTTTTGGGGGTAGCCACTCTCCCACAAATGCCTATGAATCCCTCATTTCATCTATTTTTTATGCCTTAATGACTATCATGTTGTCACTTCCAATTGGTTTTTTCCTTGCTGATACAATTTTTAATTTAGAAAAAACAAATCCAAAATTTGCAACCATTTTGGATGTTTTTGTAATGCTTCCTTTGGCATTATCTGCGGTAATGGTTGGTCTCGGGGTTCTACTAGGTTTATTGCGTACGGAGCCCGAGATAGCTCGAAGTTGGTGGATTCCTCTCTATGGTCACCTGATGTTGACCACTCCTTTTGTCGTAAGAGTTCTTCTACCAGCGATGAGGAACCTAAACCCTCATCTTGAAGAGGCTGCAGCTCTCCTGGGGGCGAGTTACATACGCAGATTATTATTCATTCGCTTGTCTTTGTTGAAGCCCTCAATTATTGTTTCATCTAGTTTGGTTTTCGCCATTTCGTTAGGAGAATTCGGGGCATCCTGGGTGGTTTTGAGATTTACTGAATATACGACGCTTCCCGTAATGATTGGTGATCTGCTTAGTCGTCCCGGATATGACCCTATATTGAGGCCCGCAGCGAATGCAGCTGGAACAATTTTGCTATTAATTACACTAACTTTATTCATTAGTGTCGAGCGATTCAGACCGATCGGCAGTGGTGGTGAGTTCTGATGTTATCATGTAAAGATATTTCAAAGTCTTATGATGATCTAGTGCTCTCTAACTTCAATCTGGAAGTTGAAGATAATGAAATTGTTGCATTATTGGGCTCCTCGGGTTCAGGTAAATCCACATTATTGAGAATTATCTGTGGCCTAGAGAAAGCAGATTCTGGAAAAATATTATTCAATGGAGTAGACTTAGAGGAAATACCTCCAGATAAGAGAGGTATTGGAATGGTATTCCAAAATCTTGCATTATTCCCCCACCTTAATGTATATGAAAACATTAAATTTGGATTGCCAAGTAAAAGTTCTACGAATAAAATATATGAGATACTTAATTTAGTTGGGCTAAAAGATTTTGCAACTCGTAAAATTCAGAACCTATCAGGCGGCGAATCTCAAAGAGTTGCATTGGCTAGATCATTGATTGCACAGCCTAAAATGATATTATTGGATGAACCTCTTTCAAGTCTTGATTCAGGCATCAAGGAATCGTTATCTTTGGAGGTTCGGAAAATGATCAAATCATTATCAATCCCTGCTATATATGTCACACATGACCCCCAAATTGCAGAAAAAATGGCGGATCGTATAGTTTATCTGGATTAATCTAAATTTTCTTTCAATCAATTAAACTAAATATTGTCTATTCTTCGAACTAACACATGGTGGATTCAACCAGGTTAAAAAATATCACAATTCCTTGGGATTCTTTTTGGAGAAGCACGTGGTCTCGTCGCGAGTTAATGAATGGTAGATGGTTTCCATTAGAAGTTTTCATAATAGGTCTTGTTTTTATTGCTGTACCTTATTTCGGTTCAAATAATATCGCGCATTATTACTTAGAAGACGCATTTTCATTTTTTCCTGAGAATTCATATGATCGTTCTGTCCCAGTAATCAATTGGATGATAATCCCATATGCTGCGTTATATCTCTTCTACCCTGCAACCTTGATACTAACTCCGAAAAATGATAAAGGCCGTTTAGAATTAATTTCAGCGATGCAAATGTTAATTTTAGCCACGCTTTTTTGTGTTATGATTTTTCTTCTTTTTCCAGCAGAAGTCGACATGAGAGATGCGATAGATTGGGATTCAATGAATGGTATTGAAACGATACTTTTTGAATTTATTCATACTTCAGACAAGCCTTGGAATGCATGGCCAAGTCTTCATATTGTTCATTCATATTGCCTTGCAAGAATGATTACTCATTGGTTAAATCACAGCTATTCTGAAACTAAATGGGCGAAACCATTCATGATACTATTGTGGGTTGAATGGACGCTACTGTGCATTAGTATACTCACAACCAAACAGCACTATATGTTTGATTTGTTTTCTGGTATGTTAGTAGGATATTTCGCCTGGAGATTTTTCCAACCTACACTAGACAAAATACGTTCTAGTGATGTCGATTTTACACTGGAAGAAATAGGCTGGTCTGACTAATTGTAAACTATAGGTAAGAATGCATTAGCTGCATCTTCACAAGAGTTAGCAACATCATCAAGTCTCTGCAATACTCTGTACATATGTACTGCTGCAAGCGGGTCATCTGCTCCTTCTCTAAATACGAAACCTGCCGCACGACTTTCAACTAAGTCTGCCTCATGTTCTGCAAGATTTACTTGATTTATTAGATCCCTTAACTCGGTTCTACCTTTCTTTGTATATCCAGAGAGCGTCAAATCTCTTAGGTGTAAAACTGTATCTTCATAGAGAGCGGCTGTTTTTTGAACTGCCTCCGCCATCTCAATTACCATTCTTCTTGCTTCTTCATTTTTGTAAAGTTCTCTGAAAGACAGTTGTTCTGCAACATTTTGTGCATAATCTGCTATTCTATCTTGTCTTCCGAGCATGTATAGGAACTCATCACTGTCTATCAACAGCTTCCAGCCCTTACTG
>Ga0163111_10000087_pt1 | contig 50580 bp, 34 predicted proteins | sample CRUFie1St18metaG_FD_109645 | JGI IMG/M metagenome (GOLD analysis project Ga0163111, IMG submission 109645) | Marine microbial communities from the Costa Rica Dome - CRUD Field 142mm St18 metaG | ecosystem: Environmental > Aquatic > Marine > Oceanic > Photic zone | place: Costa Rica: the Eastern...
CCTCGTTTGCGTAAGAATCGTTTGAGTAAGAAGCAGTTGGCGCATAATGAGATGTTGGCGGCGGAGTTCAATAAAGAGGGGCAGTTTCCTTATACGATTCTGATGGATGAGGAAGGGAAGCCCATTAAGACTTGGGCAGGGTATGAGAAGGGGGAGCTTGATGAGATGATGGATTCGATACGGGAGACTATTGAGGGGAATTAATGGTGTATGTTGGGATTATGTAGTCGGATGTGGATGTATTTTCGTTGATAAATATGTATGTTTGAGCGGAACTTATTAGTCTATTCGGGAATTATGTGGCTAGGTCGAATTGTATTATCTGTACTATTGTTTCTGTGCCTCTTACTGTGTTTTGGGGGCTGTTTTCGTTCGATTAAAAAGCATCGGGTGAGTCATTATAAAGTTGTTGAGGATAAGGAGCATCCTTATTTGAAGCAACGGGTTGCGGCTGCCTTTGGGTATGTTATGGATGAGGAGAAGATTCCTATTCCTGGGGCGGAGATTTATGTGGATAGTACGACAAAGACGGTTTCGGATGAGGTTGGGATGTTTGAGGTTCGGTTTCCTTCTGGCGAGCATTCGGTTCGGTTTATTCATGATGGGCATGAGAATTTGCGTATAAAGCCAATGGCCTTCAAGACGAAGCATCAGGTTGAGTTTGAGGTTGTGTTGATGACTGATACGACTTGGTTGGGGGCTTTGGAGGCGAAGTCTGTGTTGAAGTTGCCAGATAATCCGAGTTTGAACAAGGCAGATCGGGCGGAGCGTTTGTTGTTTCGGAATCGGACGTATGATGTTTATCATGCGTATCCTGAGCGGGATGATATTCGTTTTTTCTGGTCGGATGAGCGAGATCGTTTGTTTGGGAGTATTGGCCATGTTTCGGATTGGTGTAAGGCGAGGGGGGAAGCTTTGATGTTTGCTACAAATGGGGGGATGTTTCATTCGGATCAGCATCCTGTGGGGTTGTATGTAGAGCGGGGGGAGCGACATGTCGAGTTGGATAGAGGTGGGGGAGAGGGGAATTTTTATTTGAAGCCGAATGGGGTTTTTGCAATTACGGACGATACGGTTTATGTGATGGAAACGGGGGCTTTTACGGAATTGGAGGATTCGATTGTGTATGCTACACAGTCGGGACCTATGTTGGTGATAGATGGGAAGTTGCATCCTAAGTTTAATGAGGGATCGCCTAATCAGTTGATTCGGAGTGGGGTTGGGGTAGATGGTGAGGGGAGGATTGTGTTTGCGATTTCGAATGAGCCTGTGAATTTCTATAGTTTCGGAATGTTGTTTAAGGAGCAGTTGGGTTGTGAGAATGCTTTGTATTTGGATGGGACGATTTCTCAGTTTTATATTCCTGAGGTGGGGCGGTATGATTCTACGGGGCGTTTTGGGTGTATGATTGGGGTTTGTAAGAAGGAATAGGAGGGAGCACAACCAGAAAGGTAGGCAGAGTATCTATCGAGGTAGACAGAGTACCTGTCAAGGTAGACGGAGTATCTGTCAAGGTAAGCAGGATACCTCTCAAGGTAAGCGGAGTATCTGTTAAGGTAGACAGGGTACCTGCCGAGGTAGGCAGGGCACCTGTCAAGGTAGGCAGAGTACCTGTCGAGGTAAGCGGAGTATCTGTTAAGGTAGACAGGGTACCTGTCGAGGTAAGCCGAATACCTCTCAAGGTAAGCGAAGTATCTGTCAAGGTAGGCAGGGCACCTGCCGAGGTAGGCGAGATACCTAGAAAGGTAAGCGGGATATCAACCTTTTGTAGGAGGGGATAATGAAAGTTTTAAAAGCTTTTGTTTAGCAATGTAGATTTCTATATCTTTTGGGATGTATCATACGTTTTGATAATGATATTTAGAAACGTATTAAAACGAGCCTACAGAATATGAGTTATTTTCACGGAGAGAGTCCAGAGAATTATGAGCAGAAGTGTCTGTGTATGTTGATTCTGGATACATCGGGTTCCATGCAAGGGGAGCCTATCAACAAGTTGAATGCAGGATTGATGACCTTTTCGGATGAGGTTAAGGCAGACTTTCGGGCTTCTATTAGTCTGGAGATTAGTATTATTACCTTTAACAGCTATGTAGAAAGTATTCAAGAGCCCGCATTGATTGCGAACTTTGATATGCCTGGTTTGGTTGCGAGTGGTACGACTCGGTTGGTGGATGCCGTTCGGTTGGGGATGAAGAAGGTTGAGGAGCGCAAGCAGTGGTATAAGGATACGGGACAGCCTTATTATCGTCCTTTTATTGTATTGATTACGGATGGGGAGCCTGATCGAGGGCAGGATATGAAGGGATTGTCTAGAGAGATTCGTGCGGCGGTTGATGCCAAGCGTTTTTCTTTTTATGCGTTGGGTGTTCGGGGGTACAATCATACGAAGCTAGCTTCTATTTGTCCGCCTAATACTCCTCCAATGCCTTTGGCTGGGTATAAGTTTGCGAATTTCTTCAAGTGGCTAAGTAATAGTATTAGCATTATTAATCAATCGAAAGAAGGTGAGACGATCCAATTGCCTCCTATCAGTGGCTGGGCACAGATTGAGATCTAAGCGAAATCTTTTGTTATGCAATCAAATTTTATGGAGCGAACTCAATGGGTTATCGCCTATGCTTCTGTTATGGGAGCGTTACATGTGAGGGAGAATATTCCTTGTCAGGATTCTTGTGCGTGTAAGTCTTTTTCGAATGGTTGGGGGATTGCGGTTGTGGCTGATGGGGCTGGTTCTTGTACGCATTCTCATATTGGTTCTGCTAAGGTTACGGAATTGGCGGTGAAGGTGTTTTCTGCTTTGATGGGAGAGAAGAAGTGGGATAGATTGGGGCGTTTGCCTTCTGAGGATGAGTGGAGGGGATTGGCTTATTCGGCGGTAGTGGGGATTCGGCAGGGGTTGGAGAAGTTTGCCAAGGAGAAGAATCTAGCGTTACTGTCTTTATCTTCTACTCTTATTGCGGTTATTTATTCTCCTATTGGCTTATTGGTTACGCATATAGGAGATGGGAGAGCGGGATATTTTAACGGCAAGGAATGGCAGAGTATCTTACAGCCTTTCAATGGAGAGACGGCAAGTGAGACGATTTTTTTAACTTCGGATGTTTGGATAGGGGATGAGAAAGGGATTTATATTGAGAGTCGGGTGATAGCTGATAGGGTTGAAGCCTTTACATTGTTGTCTGATGGTTGTGAGAAGGGAGCTTTTGAGGTGAATATGTATGATGAAGTTCGGGAGCGTTATTATGATCCGAATAAGCCTTTTGCCAATTTTTTTAATCCTAACTTGAAAGGCTTACTGTCATTGCATAAAGAGAAGAAAAGCCAAGCTGACATTAATAAACTTTGGGAAAGTTTTCTAACTGCAGGAACCATCCGATTTAAACATGAACCCGATGACAAGACGATGGTATTAGGGGTATTGGTTCCATAATCATTATCTAGTCTACTGAGCTTATGCAAGTATATTTTAAATCGGGTGAACAGATTCATTTGTCTGCTAAAGAATTTGCTGGTGGGGGCGAGGGGAATTTGTATGAGATTGTTGCGCCTCAGCAGTATAGGAATTTGGTGGCAAAGATTTATCATCGAGAGAAACGTACACAAGATCGAGAGACGAAGATTAATTATTTGATTAATCATCCTCCTGTTATGTATTCAATGGAGCAAGCACATCATTCTGTGATTTGGCCATTGAAGGCGATTTATGATAAGGAGGGGGCGTTTTTGGGTTTTGTGATGCCAAAGGCCAAGGGTGAGAAGCTTGATGTTCTGTGTGCGCCGAATTTGCCTCGGAATTTAGGGAAGCAGTGGCAGCGTTTTGATCGTAAGCAGAAAAATCATATGCTGCTTCGGATAAAGGTTTGTTTCAATATTGCTGCGGCAATCTTCCAAATTCATGGTACGGGGCATTATGTACTTGTGGACATGAAGCCTGCGAATATTTTGATTCAGCCTAATGGGTTGATTTCGATTATTGACATTGATTCCTTGGAGATTTATGAACAGGCAAAGGGGATTCATTATCATGCGGCGGTGGTTACCTTGGAGTTTGCGCCACCTGAATATCATCAGGGGAAGATAAAACCGAATAAGGAATTGGTGTATGATTCTTGGGATCGGTTTAGTATGGCGATTATTTTTTATCGGTTGTTGTGCGGGATTCATCCTTATGCTGGAAGTTGTAATGAGCCTTATGATCGTTTGGTGGCATTGGATCAGAAGATAGAACATGGTCTTTTTGTCCATAGTCCTAGTAAGCAGTCTTTGTTTCGGGTTATCCCTCCGCCTCATAAGGTATTTGATGAGTTAGACGAGAACTTACGCACTTTGTTTCTACAGTGTTTTGAGGATGGGCATTCGATTCCTGATGCTCGGCCTTCGGCGGATGAGTGGTGTGCGACGATTTCTTTTCAGTATGCTCCAGGTATGTATCGTCCGTTGCCTTCTTCCTTTATTTCATTGGCCTTGCCTCCTTCTGAGCTGATGCCTGTTAAGGCAGAGGAAAAGCGGATTACATCGGTTAAGGATTCGTTTGCATCAATCGTATATTTGCCTGAGCGAATCATCTTTGAGGGAAGTCATACTACTACACGTATGTTTCTGTGGGCTAGTGGGACGGTTGCGATTTTGGTTGCGTCTTATGGGCTGATTCATATGAATGTGTTGTCTCTTTTGGGAGACTTGGTGGGAGTTGGGGTGATTGGGGGATTGTTGAACTATCGGTATAATCGTTTGCCTGAAATGAAGATGCGGGAGTCGTTGTATCGAGAGATGAAGCAATTGACCCAGGCGAATCAGGATGATACTAAGAAGATACAGTCGTATGAGAAAGGGCAGGATGGTACCCAAGAGGCTCTGAAGAAGGTTGTGATGGAGATTAATGGTTTTCTGCAAACTTTGCAGAAGGAGGAGAAAGAGGAGATTGCAGACTACTTGGCAGATTTTACCGCTTGGGCAGAGGCTAAGGATATGGAGGTCAAGGCTCTACATGCAGAGGAGAAGGAAAAGCGCAAGGAATTGGAAGAGCGGTTTAAGATGCTGGTTGAGGTTAATCGTTTGATAGAGGCTTATGTACGTGAACGAGATCCTAGGGAGAAGAAGAACTTGAGTCGTGAAATGGATCAGAAGCGGAAGAAATTGCATGCGCTTTATCGTACGTATTTGGTTAAGCATCCTAATCCAGAAACGACTACGGTTGAAGGTGCTATCGGGGCTCGATTGAGAGAGGAGCGTCAAGAGTTGAAGCAGGAGTATGATAAGTTGAATGCGGCAGTTATTGAGGAGGCGAAGGCTAAACGGGTGAAGATATTGGAACATGTCAAGGGAATTCGGGCAGGGGTTAAAGAGCGGTTTGAGGGTTCTGAATTGTGGGAAGAGTTGGAGGATAAGCGTGAGGCTGTAGACAATGCCAAAGAGGAATACTTGCGTGTAAATAATGAATTGAAGCAGAAACGTGTTTATGAAGAGCGTTTGTCTTCTCAGTTGAAGGCATTGGAACAGACCCGCTTTGTTGATTATATTAAAATGCTACTATTCTCAACTTAATGGCATTCTGACATGCAGGTTTATTTTGAGACTGGAGAGGTTTTGCATATCCATGATACTCCTTTGGCAAGTGGGGGAGAAGGGGAAATTTATGTAGTTGATTCTTCTCAGGCTGGGGTTAGTAAACGGTTTCAGCATTGTGTCGTCAAGATTTTCTATCCAGAGCGATGTACGGAAGAGAGACATCAAAAGATTCAATATCTTATTAAACATCCCGCAGTATCTCTGTCTTCGCGGGCGCAGCATCAGGCAGTTGTATGGCCTTTGAAGGTTGTCTATGATTTGAATAAGGATTTTTTAGGCTTTCTGATGTATCAGGCTAAGGGGGAGAAGTTGGATATTTTATGTTCGATGCGTTTGCCTAAGGGCTTGTCTGATGATTGGAAGCGATTTGCTCGTTCGCATGTAGATAGCATTGGGTTACGAACGAAGGTATGTTTTAATATTGCTGCTGCTTTGTATCAGATTCATTCGTCGGGTCGTTTTGTGTTAGTCGATATGAAGCCAGAGAATATTCTCATTCAGCCCAATGGATTGATTTCGTTTATTGATATTGACTCTATAGAAGTTGTTGATGATACGAAAACTCTATTTGCTGCTTCTGTGGTTACCCCTGAGTTTGCCCCTCCAGAGTATCATCGTGGGGTGCGGCCAACGGTAGATCGGATTAGTGAGACATGGGATTGTTTTAGTATGGGGGTAATCTTTTATAAGTTGCTTTGTGGAATACACCCTTATGCAGCGAGTTGTTTTCCTCCGCATGATCGTTGGGTGAGTTTGGATCAGAAGATAGAGCAGGGATTGTTTGTGCATGACGCTTCTAAAAAAGATTGGTTTAAGGTTATTCCTCCTCCTCATAAGCTCTTTAGTACATTGTCTTCGGATATTCAGAAACTGTTTATTCGAAACTTTGTCGATGGGCATGAATCAGCTTATAAGCGGGTATCTGCGAATGAGTGGTGCTCTGCCATTTCTGGACATTCTATGGGGATTGAGAAGCGAGAATTGCCTTCTGTACAATTGACGAGTCTAAGTTTCTCGTCTGTTGCTTCAGTGGATTTTGTCCAATTGACTCCTTGGGACTATCCTACTGTCGACTCTGAAAAGTATGATGTAGGAGGAGAGATGTTTGAGGGGAACCATATAGCGATGCGTGCAATGCTCTTCTTGGGAGGCCCATTGGCGTTCATGCATATTGTAGTTAGTATTGCAAAATTACATCCTTCTCAAGGTCAAACTTTAGAAGGTTTATTGACACTTTTGGCCTTAGGCGTTTTGGTATTAGGGGCGGGATTGTTTACTCGGTATAGTTTTTTGCGTACTCCTGAGATGAAACGTAAAGCTGACTTAGAGGGAGAATTGCCTGCTTTAATTGAAGCAAAAGAGTCGGAGGAGAAATACTTTGAAGAATATTTGCAACAATGGGATGAATTGATGAAGTCTGTGGAAGGGTTGAATTCGGATTTAGAGGAGAAATTGTTGTCTGTTCAGGAGGAGGAAAAGGAGCGGCTACAGGGATTAGAAGATACCTATAAAGAGACTTTGGAGTCGTTAGATAAAGAGGCACAGGTTTTATTAGTGGAGGAGGTTGAAAAGCGGGAGTCCTTTATTCGTCGCATTTATATTCTTCAGAAGCTTATTGAGCTCGAAAAGCACAAAAAGCAAGGAGGAGCTAACCTAAGGCAAAGCATAGTCGAACAGCTTTCTTTTTGGGTTGAACGCTATCAGAAGCATGTACCTAATGGTTTTGCTTATAAAGATGAAGTGGAGTTGGTTGGGGTATTGAAGCAGCTTACGTTAGAGGATGAGGCTATTGGGGCATACTTTCAGGAAAAACATAAGTTGCTATTAGAGAAAGCAGATGTTCTTCGGACGAAGACCCAAGAGGAATTGCGTGTATTGCAGGAGGAAATCCAGCAAAAAGTTGATGTGCTGCTTGCGTCTTATGAATCAGAGATTGATGAGCCTGTAATTGATTTATTAGCAGAGAAAATAGAAATAGAGCAGGGGCATCTTCAAGAGAAAACGTATGCCTATAAACTTGCTTTGGCTCAAATTAAGAAGATTGAGCATGCTAGCATTTGGAAGTATTTAGAGGCTGTTTTTCGGATATAAGCGTATCAAATCCCCTTTAAGGCTTTTGAGGACATCCAGCCTACCTTTCCGTCTGGTAATTCAATTTGCGTCCATTCGTCTAATTGTTCTCTGATTTTTACTTTTCCTCCTTCATGTAGCATGAATAAATCCTTCGCATCTTGTTCTGGGGCACTTTTTATGTATGTATTCGTGCTGTAGATGATGCCATAGCTATCTGTATGTTCAATAGAGCGTTTTTGGATTGAGAGTAGCAGGATACATACTGATAAAAAGACAAGTGGAATTCCAGAGAAAAATAAGATACGTTTCATTCGAGAAGTCTCCGAATATAGGAATAAGCCTCCGAAGGCAGCGGCAAACCAGATAAGTATAATTGCCCAAGTCGCCCATTGATCAGATGATTTGCTACTGATGATGCTATTCCACCATTTGGACAGGACGAAGACAGGTTTTTGGGGGATCTTATCAACTACTTTTAGGTTTGCGAGTTTTAGGTTGAATTGAGCATCTGCATTTGATGGCTCAATTTTGAGCGCTTTTTCATAGTAAAGGATAGAAGGGGCAATATGTCCTAGTTTGTAGTGGGCATTTGCGAGGTTGTAGTATAATTCGAAGGACTCATATCCTTGTACTACAAGGGTTGTATAATGTGAGATCGCATCATCAAACTTTCCATCCTTATATGCTTGGTTTCCCTTTTGGAACCCTCCCTCTATTTCATGTGCGTAGAGCCCTATTGGAATTAGTAGGATTAGACTTAGGCAAATGAGGGGTAATCTGATGAGGATATCTGTATACTGCTTCATGATTTCGATTCTCCTTTCTCACTTTGTACAATTTCATCCTCTAAATCAGATATAAATTGGAGGGATTCATTATAGGTTGCATCCATTCCGCCACTTACCATTGTTGGGGCAAAGAGTGCGATTTCGCAGGTGTCGAGTAAATCTGTTAAGCGTTTAAGGGTTGTTGGTTGGATGCCCTTTTGTGTAAGCAGTTCGCGAATATTATCACGCGATAACTCAGCTTGTCCGATTGTTAGTTTATCGCTTAAGTAGCCCCATATTGCACGGATGACCTCATCGTAGAATTCTTTTTCTTTGCCATTTTGCATATGGCCTTGTGCCGTAGCAAGGCGTTTTTGAGCCATTTGTGTGGCCTTTCGTTTTTTCATTCCGACCACATCTTTTGCCTCTTCATCTTTCTTTCGTTTGCGCCATAAGAGTCCAAAGAATAAAAATAAGGGGGATAAATAGAGAAGGAAGAAACTGGGGCTTCCGAAGAAACCTTCTCCTTTTTTTCGAACACTAGATAAATCTGATTTGATAAACCGTATATCCTCCCCTAATAGTTTTACATCTTCTTTTTGGGTTCCTGTGGAGGCAATGGTTGATCCTTGTTGGGGATCTCCTGTGATGGTTAGGGTATAGTCGGGAGAATTGAGGGTTTGGTATCGCCCTTTTGAGGGATCAAAGTAAGAGAATGTGAGTGGCTCGACTTTATATTCGCCAGGGTTCATCGGAACTACAAGGTAATCTGCTGATTTCGACCCTTGTACAGATCCTGAACTTGCAGAATATTTATCAGATGTTTTGGGATCATAGACCTCAAAATCTGGCGGAAAGAAAGGCTCAGGGAGTGTTAAAGTCTTTAGGTTTCCTTTTCCTTTGACCTTAATGGTCATGGTTACAGGATCTGTCGTTTCTGTCTCTGTTTTATCAAAGGACGTTTCAAAGCTAAATGACCCTACGGCCCCGCTGAAGTTGGCGGGTTTCCCTGTAGTTGGGAGGGGTTTTACATTAATTTTGTGAGAAGCACTGGCGAATGAATATTCGGCAGTTGCGTATTGAGGTCTGCTGAAGAATAAGTCGAATGGGTTTCTCGGGCGATTGTTGGATTGAACCTTTACATATACTTCGCTTTTCAGCTTAAGAGAAGGCACCGTTAGTTCTCCAGATTTTTGGGGAAACAGGATGGCTTTTTTGACAATGGCTGAATAGTACTGTTTACCATCGTAGGTTTCAGGTGTGTAATTGAGCTGGTCAATGCTTATATCTTCTGCCCAAAATCCTTCATATTTCGGAGCCTCCTCTAGTTCGAGGCTGCTGAATTCGGCTGCCCGAATGTAAATTTTATAAATAACGGTTAGTTGTTCGCCTTGGTAGACATTTGATTTATTGACGAATGCCTTGGCAAAAACATTTTCCTTGACCAATTCTTTTACGTCTGTGGGTTGCTGATCGGGTGTTTGATTGGCGTATGGGTTTACGTTACGATTGTTGGATTGGGGCTTTTGAGGCGCGTCTACTACCTCAATTGTAAGAGGGTCTGTTTTTAGGGTTTTGTCTGCTACTTTAATTGTTGCGGACTTGATGGTGAATGTCCCTTTTTTCTTGGGTTGTAAAACATATGTCCATCCTATTGAAGAAGACATTTGCCCATTGCTAAAGGCGACATTTTGGGATTGACTTGGGCCTCCTAATGCGACAAAGTTGTCAAAGGAAGGGATGTTCGGCCGACCCACTTGTGTTGCGCCCGAAACCGTAAAGGTGACCTTAAAGCGTTGGCCAAGCCCGACAGTGGAGGGAGTAGCCTTGGCAGTAAAGGTTTGGGCTTCTAAGGTTGTGAGTGCTAGCCCTATATATAGGATATATACAAATATGTATCTATTCATTTTGCTTGTATTCGAATCTCCAATTAATAGTACCCACCAAAATCTTACCAGTCTTTTTCCACTTGTATGCGTTGGCCTTTCATCTTTTGCTTTTGAATTTTGGCTTGAATCTTTTGTTCATCGTTTTGCAAGGCTTCTAACATTCTTTCAATATCTTCAGGAGAGATATTTTGCATCTGTTGGGGTTGAGGCTGTTGCCCATCCTTTTCGTCTCCCTTTTCACCTTCTCCCTGATTTTGCTGATCCTGTTGTTGTTCCTGCTCGTCTTGATCACCTTGCTGTTGTTGATCTTGCTGGTCTTCTCCTTCTTTTTCCTGCTGGTCTTGATTTTTTTGTTGATCGTCCTGTTGATCCTCGTTTTGATCTTGGTTTTGCTGGTTCTCGTCTTGATTTTCCTCGTTTTCGTCTTCGTTCTGGTCTTGATCTTGGTCTTGATCCTGTTGTTGCTGCTGTTGTTGGAGTTTCTTTTTGGCGTATGCAAGGTTGTATTTCGAATCCATGTCTTTAGGATTGTTGCGGAGTGCGTTTTTATAGGCTTCTATGCTCTCTGCAAACTTCTCCTGTTTGAGGAATGAGTTCCCTAGGTTATGGAAGGCTTTGGCCTTGGTTGTTTTATCATCGGTCATTGCGGCAGCCAATGCAAACTTTTGGCCTGCTACATCGTATTGTTCTTGAGAATAGTAGGCATCTCCTAGGTTAAAGGTGGCTTTAAGGCGTTCATCTATAGCCCCTTCTTTTCCTTCTACTTGTTTATAGTAATTGACCGACTCGTCGAATTTCCCTTGCTTGTAAAGGCTATTACCCCTTTGTATTTGGTACTTTTGGGTAGTTTGGGCGAGAGAGATACAAGGGAAAAGTAATATTATGAAAACAATCCAGCTATTTCTCATGGTATTATTCGAATATTTTCCAATCGGTAAAGAACTCATTTTTACGATCTGATATAAAGAATTCGGCGAATAGGAAGAGTAAGCCTAGGAATAAGAAAGGTTGGAACCAGTCTTCATAATCCGTAATTACTTGTTCATCGAACTCCTTTTTCTCCATTGATTCTAGTTCGGCTTGAACTATTTTAACTGCTTGGCTAACATTTGCCATTCTAAAATATTGTCCTTCTCCTTTTTGAGCAATGTCTTGTAGCATTGCCTCATTAATCTTCGATAGGACAATGGCGCCACCTCTATCACGCTTATAGTCTACTTGGGTACCATTTCGATAGATAGGAATTGGGCCACCTTGGAGGGAGCCTACCCCCATAGTATGAATAACGACACCTTGTTTGGTTGCTTGTTTCGCTGCTTCTAGTGCATCCCCTTCGTGGTTTTCCCCATCAGAGATGACGAGAAGGGTTTTGTGCTTACGTTCTCCTTGTTCGAAGGAAGAATTGGCAATTCGGATGGCTTCGCCTATAGCAGTTCCTTGAGTGGGAATGAGGTCAGTGCTAACATTTCTGAGGAAGAGCTTGACAGAATTATAATCAGGTGTGAGGGGAACCTGTGTAAAGGCTTGTCCTGCGAATAGGATGACCCCTACACGGTCGTTGCTTAGGTTGTCTACCATTCGCGAAATGAACTGCCGTGCTTGAGCTAGGCGACTGGGTTTTACGTCCTCTGCCATCATACTTCTCGAAACATCCAATGCAATCATGAAATCGACTCCTTTTCTCTTCACTTTCTCATACTTTGACCCCATTTGCAGGTTGGCAAAAGCAAGTATAAAGCATAGGAAGGATAGGGACATGAGGGCAAATCGGACTTGATGCTTAAAGCGGGGCTTATCGGGCATCATTCGGGAGATGAGGCTGCCTTCCCCTAGGCGTTCTATGGCTTTGGATCGCCATAGCATAAACCACAGGAAAAGTACTGTGATGGGAATCAGCAGTAGCAGCAAAGAAAAGGCTGTAGGATTCTCAAATTGTACCATAATTGTGCTGTGGATTATATTAGGGAATACTTCTGAACCATGTATATCGTAAGATCCATTCTAATCCGAGGAGTATCATCCCGATGAGGAGGAATAAGTGAAACTTTTCCTCCATCTTGGTCACTCTTGTTACCTCAATACGAGACTTTTCGAGTTCATCAATTTCTTTGTATACCTCTTTTAGTTTATCATTATCTGTAGCGCGGAAATATTGGCCTCCTGTTTTATTTGCGATTTCCTTCAATAATTCCTCATCAATCTCCACCTCTGTATTCTTATACCGTGTTCCGAGTGGAGTAGAGTAAGGGAAAGGCGCATAGCCTTGGGTTCCGACGCCTACTGTATACACCCGAATGCCCTTTTGGCGAGCTGCTTCTGTGGCGTTAAGTGGGTCGATGGAGCCTTGGTTGTTTACCCCATCAGTCATGAGGATAATGATTTTGCTTTTGGTTTCGGTGTCTTTTAAGCGATTGACTGCCGTTGCGAGCCCCATACCGATGGCCGTTCCATCTTCAATGAGACCTTGTTCGATTTCGCCTAGGAGCTTAGATATGACATTATGATCTGTAGTAACGGGGCATTGGGTGTAGCTTTCGCCTGCAAATACCACAACTCCGATTCGGTCTGATGGCCGTGCTTGGACAAACTCCTTAGCCACATTTTTTGCGGCCTCTAAGCGATTTGGACGAAAGTCCTGAGCTAGCATACTTCCTGATATGTCTAGGGCAAGAACAATGTCAATCCCTTCATTTTCCACATTCTGTTTGCTCTGGCTCGTTTGGGGGCGTGCTAGTGCAACAATTAAGAAAATCGCTCCGATGGCTCTCAGGAGGAAACTATATTGTTTGAGGACACCTCTTAGGGGTTGGATTTCCTCTTTTACTCCCTCTAGTATGGGCAATCGGAAGCTAGGGTATAGCTCCTTTTGTCGCCAGAAGTGCCATACGATAAAGGCGATTGGGAATAGTAGCAATGCAAACGCCCATGAACTAGCAAACGTCGTATCTCTCAGTAGGGAAAGCATAGGTTAAGTAGTTGGTGGGGTTTCACTTGTGGGGGATTCTTTCTGTGGGGATGCCACCCTTTTTGTATTGAGCACGAATTCCTTTGCATGGGCAATACTATCCATATTCTCAGATACAGAGGGTTTATACTTGGCAAACTTCACTAAATCGGCTTGTTCCAATAAACTTTGGAGTTTTAGCCGTTCTGTTTTAGGGAGATCCGTAAAAACGAGGGATGCGAGAATCTCATCTGTGGTTTCCTCCAAGGCTGGAATTTCGTATCGACGATTGATATAGTTTCTAAGGATGTCGGTGAGGTCACTATAATATGGTTTGACCTCGCCCTTTTGCCAACGCTTTTCCTGTTCTAGTGTTCGAAGGCGTTCTAGGGCTTCGACTGCAGCAGGTGGTCGTGGTTTGGCTGGCTTATAAGCCGAAAAATCGTGTTTATCCTTATAGAATAGGGTACGAATGACATATATAATAATGGCAATCGTAGCCAATACGAGGAGGATGAAAAATAGGATTTCTTGCCAACTAAAAGGTGCGTCAAGTGGCTCCTTAATCGGTTTTATTTCTTCTTCAAGATTTACAGAGGGATTATCAACATTGATATACCTTGGGTTAGTGGTAAGGGTATCAATGAGGGAACTGCTTATGTTCTTGTAGGGGATTTTCACGGAAGGCACCTCAAAGAAACCCGAATCGAAAATGGTAAGGGTCAAACGTTGAGCCTCTGTGATTTGATCACCTGATTCGGTCTTATCCATTGTGCCACCTATAAGCTCAAATGCACCTAACGTATCCGCCCATATTGGCCAGAGCACTTCAATGTCTTTTCCGTGCTTTGCGATGAAGGAGGCTTCTATTTGGTCGCCTATTGTGATGTTATTTGTATCGACTCTTACCTCTAACTCAATGTTTTGGGCATGTATAGGACATAAGCCTATAAACAATAGCCCAATTAATAGGCTGAGGATATGGTATTTATTTCTCATTACCGTCGTTTCTCTCGCATTTGGAACATATTCATAAGGGCGGTGATGTACGAATCTTGTGTATTAATGCTGACGAGGTCGGCTCCGCTTCTCATGAAGATAGATTTGGTGATCCGTTCATTCTTCTCATACCATTTTCCGTATTTCACACGGACAGATTTTCGGGAGGTATCTAACCATCCTACTTGTCCCGTTTCTGCATCTTCTACACGTACAAGCCCGACATTGGGCATTTCCTTTTCTCGGGTGTCAAATACCCGAATTCCCACTACATCATGTCTTTTCTTCACAATACTCAATGCATCCTTATAGTCAGCTCCTGTATTTAGATAATCCGAAAGGATAAAAACGATGCTTCGTTTTTTGAGCATATTCCCTGTATAGCGTAGGGCTTCTGCGATATTGGTTGTTTGGCCTTTGGGTTCGAAGTCAATGAGCTCGCGGATAATTCGGAGGATATGGTTTCGCCCTTTTTTAGGGGGGATAAACAATTCTACCTTATTACTGAAAAGGATTGCCCCTACCTTATCATTGTTGTTCATGGCCGAAAAGGTCAATACTGCTGCAATTTCGGTCATGAACTCCTGTTTTGTTTGGGCATCATTGCTTCTGATCCGTTTTTGGGTTCCGAAGAAAGTAGAACGACTCACATCTATGAGCATCATCACGGTGAGTTCTCTTTCTTCCTCAAACACCTTTATGTATGGACGATCAAATCGGGCGGTTACATTCCAATCAATTGCCCGAACATCATCTCCATATTGGTATTCCCGAACCTCACTAAAGGACATGCCTCTACCCTTGAAGGCACTTTGATACCCTCCTGAGAAAATTTGATTGGACAAGCCCTTTGTCTTAATCTCAATCTTTCGAACCCTCTTTAATAACTCTGTCGTCTTTTCTGATCTATCCATCATGCTGTAACTTTGTTGTTAGGTAGAAAAATCCCTATGGATGAGAGAATGCATTATTGAGCATGCATACTCTTAGGGCACTTCCACTACATTCAACAATTTACTGATGATTTCTTCTGAGGTTACATTTTCCGCTTCCGCTTCATAGGTGAGGCCAATACGGTGGCGGAGGACATCATAGCATACATTACGAACATCCTCAGGAATGACAAAGCCCCGTCTTTTTAGGAAAGCATACGCCTTGGAAGCAAGGGCAAGATTGATAGATGCCCGTGGAGATCCGCCATACCGAATAAAATGCTTAATGCTTGCAAGCTTGTTGGCTTGTGGGTCTCGCGTAGCGAATACGATGTCGAGTATGTATTGCTCGATTTTTTCATCCATATATACCTCCGCCACTGCATCCCTTGCGTTCATGATTTGCTCAAGACTAACGACAGGATTAATGGTGCGTTTGGTCGGGTTGACATTTAGGCGAATGATCTTCCGCTCTTCTTCCTTACTTGGGTATGAGATGACGCACTTTAGCATGAAACGGTCTACTTGTGCTTCAGGAAGGGGGTAGGTTCCTTCTTGCTCAATAGGGTTTTGCGTAGCAAGCACAAGGAAAGGTCGTTCGAGGATGAACGTTTGCTCGCCTATTGTTACCTGCTTTTCCTGCATGGCCTCTAGGAGGGCACTTTGCACTTTGGCAGGAGATCGATTGATCTCATCAGCGAGAACGAAGTTAGCGAATACAGGCCCCTTTTTCACCGAGAACTCATTGTTCTTTTGATTGTATATCATGGTACCAATAACATCGGCAGGGAGAAGATCGGGGGTAAACTGGATTCGGCTAAACTTTCCATCTACTGCTTTCGATAGCGTTTTGATGGCTAATGTTTTAGCTAGGCCTGGAACTCCTTCCAGAAGTACATGTCCACCAGAAAGAAGCCCAAGGAGCAAGCGCTCCATCATGTAGGTTTGCCCGATGAGGGCTTTTCGTACTTCTAAATCTAGCAATTCAATGAAAGCACTTTTCTCACGAATGTATTCATTAAGTGCTTTAATATCGGTCATTGAGGTAGATTGATCCATTATACTAAGCTTGTTTGTATCAATGTTTATCAGAATTTTGCGACGCAAAATTAAAGATTATTTTGCTGCTCTTAAAGTGTTTATCTTATATCAGACGTATATTAGACGAAAGTTTTTCTCCTTAGGTTAGAGATTCTTTCCCTTTCGTATTGAATTCGTCTGCCCAACGCCTGAATCCCTATCCTACGTCTATTGCTATACAGACACATATAATCATAGACTTTACGAATGAAACGACACCTTTTACTTACTTGCTTTCTTGTATTTTTTCTATGTTTAGGTTCAATGCTTTGGGGGCAAAATCGAATTCGCTATGCAAAAGCGAAGGTTGATTTGAGCCAAACGCCTATTGAACAATTGATGCAATTAGGAATAGATGTAGACCATGCCATTCATGCACCTCATCGATTCTTGATTCATGCCTTCTCTCCAAGAGAACTCTCAGAAATGGATGGGGCAGGTATTTCTTATACAATTTTGATAGACGATTTGGGGCAATGGTATGCCGAGCGTGCCCAACATAATGCCGTGGAGAAATCTGCTACGGCAGGAGATTGTAAAGACGACATCGCATTGCCCTACCCAATTCCTGATAATTATACTGCGGGTACAATGGGGGGCTTTCATACATGGCAACAAATGCAGGATATGCTAGATAGTATGCAAGTGCGTTATCCTGATTATATTTCCATCAAACAACCGATTGATACCTTTATGACCTATGAGGGGCGGCCGATTTATTGGGTGAGAATATCAGACAATCCCGACATGGACGAGGCTGAACCCGAAGTGCTATATACTGCATTGCATCATGCCAGAGAGCCAGCAGCCCTTTCGCAGATGCTGTTTTATATGTGGTATCTATTGGAGAACTATGGAACAGATCCTTTGGTGACCTATTTAGTGGATGAAACCGAATTATACTTTGTGCCTTGTATCAATCCTGATGGCTATGTCTTCAATGAAATGACTGACCCAAATGGAGGCGGAATGTGGCGTAAAAACCGTAGACCTGTAGGGGGCGGAGAATATGGCGTAGACCTTAACCGCAATTATGGATATGAATGGGGGCATGACAATATTGGTTCTTCTGATAATCCCTATTCTGAAACCTACCGTGGGCCTATGCCTTTCTCAGAACCAGAGACCCAAGCTATTCGGTATCTCTGCAATCAACATCAATTTATGGGCGCATTGAACTACCATACCTTTGGCGATTTATTGATTCATGCGTGGGGGTATACCCCCCAACCTTGCCCTGATGATAGCCTATTTGGAATATTGGGCGATTATTTGACAGAGTTGAATGGATACCGTCATGGAAATGGGGTAGAGACAGTAGGATATATGGCCAATGGAGTAAGTGACGATTGGATGTATGGAGAACAAATGACGAAGCCCTTGATTTATTCGATGACCCCTGAGGCTGGTTCGCCCAATGACGGCTTTTGGCCTGCCCCTGGAGATATTGTAGGGATTAACCAAGAGAATATTCCAATGAACCTACGCCTAGCGATGTTCCCCCATAATTTTGGGCAAGTCAAAGAGCTTACTCCTGGTAGTCTCATTACCGAATTGAATGATACGCTCTTTTTGCGATTGACCAAATATGGCTTGGCGAATGGAGATTTGACCGTGCAAATTGAACCCATTACGCCCAATATATTCGCCGACCCTTTCTCTGAAACCTATACATTGGGGCTAGCCGAATCGGTGGATATCGAATATCTTTTTGGGATTAACATGAGTATCCCTTTCTTCGAAGGCATTCAGTTTTTGGTGACGATAGACAATGGGGTAGTGGTAACGACAGATACGATTACAAAGGACTTCTTAGGCATTCCGCTTACGCCTGTCTTTACAGATGATGGAGAAGACATTAGTCAATGGACAAATGCAGGAAATTGGGGGATTAGTACAAATACTTTTGTGAGTGCGCCAAGTAGTATTACCGATTCGCCTCTAGGAACTTACGATCCGTTTAGCTTCTCTACCTTGACAAGCCCTGACATTGATTTATCAGGAGCGACTTTGGCCTACTTAAAGTTTCAAGCGCAATGGGAAATTGAGCCTAACTATGATTATGCACAGGTATTGATTAGAAGGGTAGGAGGGGACTTTGAGCCGATTTGCGGGCGATATACGAAAACAGGTTCGGATCAACAGGATGAAGATGAACCCCTTTATGATGGGCAACAGTCTGATTGGGTGACAGAGGTGATGGATATCAGTGACTATGCAGGAGATACGGTTCAGATTCAATTCCGTATGGTCTCGGATGGATACTTTGAGTTGGATGGATTTTATGTAGATGATATTCTGGTGGAATATAATGGGGCTCCGCCTACTTCGATTGAAGATGATTGGGAATTGGGTGCTGTCCGATTGTATCCTAATCCGACGAATACCTTTGCTATGGTTGAACTGGGCAATGCGGCATTGGCGCAGGAAGGCTATACAATCCATGGCATGAATGTCATAGGACAAACGGTATGGCATCGTCCCTTGACTTCTTCCCAACATCGAATCGAAACTACTCATTGGAATAATGGGGTGTATACGATTTGGTTGGAAGGCGATGGGAAGCGAAAGTTATTAGGTAAGCTTTCTGTTATGCGCTAAATCCGAAAAGCCTTTCTCCCTCTATTCACCGTTGCGGACAGGGGGCGTAGAGACTTTTCCCCCTATGTTCGCAGTTACGAATAAGGGGAGAAAGCTTCTACGCTTCCTCTCCGCAGTTGTGAACCTAGTGAAATGGCCTTTACGACCTTGGTTCGCAGCCGTGAATCTAAGGAAAAACTCTTTACGGTCTCGGTTTGCAGCTACAAATAAGGGGGGAAAGGTCTTACGAAATCGGTTCGCAGCTGTGAACTCAAGGAAAAAGTCTTTACGGCCTCGGTTTGTAGTTACGGACGAGGGGGATATATGAAAATTGCAATATGATGTTTCGAATCCCATCTTATTGGCCATTGCCTTTGCAGGAGCTTCTTTTTCATGCCCAAGTGAAAGAGAAACGTTTGGGGCGATTGGGCAATGTGATTTTTCTATTAAGGGATATCCATCTCGGAGAGTGCTATTTGAATGTGGCAAGTGGCTACGTGCAATATGAGCTTCGAGGAGAATACCGATTCTTATCGGGAGATACGGGCAATCTGCCTGTTGCGAAAGTATTGTTTTATACAGAAGAGGATTCGGTGAGTTATCTGCTTACGACTTACTTGAGAGGAAAACCGCTTCACCAAGTCCTATCCCAATTCACACCTACCGCATTGATTGATTTCGTCGGGAAGACATTGTTCGATATTATGCGTTTGCCTTGCACGAATGTAGGCAATGGATTGCAGGAAGAATTGGAACAGGTTAAGGGAATGTTGGAGAGGGGCGAAGTTGATGCGGAACGCTTTCAACAGGAAATGAAAAGGCAACCCGAGAAGATGTTTGTCCAATTAGTAGAGGAGGCAAAGGGGCATTCAAATACTGTGTATACGCATGGGGATTATTGCTTGCCGAATTTATTGGTGGAGGATAAGAAGCTTTCAGGTATTATTGATTGGGGGAAGAGTGGGAGGGGGGATGTCTGCCGCGATCTTTCGGCTTTGGAAGGAAGTATGAGGTATAATGTGGGATACGCGGCTATGGAAGAGATCTGTCAAGCTGCGGGATTGATAGACACGGCTGGGCTTCAGGAAAAACGTACGTTCTATCAAAAGCTTGATCAGTATTGGTATTGTCTGCAAGCAAAATGACGGTTATTGTCTGTTAATCATTTTGTATATTGATGAAATACCTATCAAATGAGGCCTATCCCCCCCGATAATTCTTCCAAGAAAGCAGTTCCCGAATGGTGACCGCATTTAGGGGGAACTCCATAGTAACATGCAAGACACTGAGGAAGAACAAGGCCTGTATACCCGTCTTATAGTCATGTTGGTAGATCCAGATGGATAGGAGCCAAATCCCGATAATAAGGATGACCTTGGGAGTGGATAGATTCTTTGTCCACCCAATGATAGAAGTTTTGGAGAACCAATTGAGGTAATGATAGGTATAGGCGAATGCGATAAAGACTTGCACACGTAGCGCAATCTCTGAGAAAATATTAAACTTGCCTTGTGGTAATGCGCCAAATAGGCTCGCAACTTTGGCTCCGAGTTGGGGGAAGCCCGAGTGGAGGTATACCTGTACGGTTCCTTCCGAAGGCTTATAGTCTAGACTATCGAAGGGAACGAAGGCAATAATGAAAGGAATACTTAGGATAACTCCTCCTAATAGAAAACCCAGTCCGCTTTTCGATTTCAATGCCCCATATAAGACAAACAAGAGCGTGAAGAGGTATACATGGATAATGGTTGGGAGGAAGGCCACCATCATCGCGAAGGAGGCTGACAAATAATTGGTGGCATAGAAGGAAACCACAAGTATAAGTCCCAAGGCAATAAACAATTGTTTGGCCTCTTGAACGAAAAGGAGGCTAATCGCAAATAGGAAACCCGTTAGGAGAAGGGTATTGAACTGACCATCAAGGAGGGTGATGGCTCGATTGAGGGATTCGCTAAGGCCTAGGTCAATCAAGGTAAGAGTAGGGTAGATGGAGCCAATGGCCGTAATGACCAAGAAAAAGAGCATCCACCTCCTATCTTGTTTGATGAAGTAGTTCTTGGTACTTAGCCAATTGATTTCTGTAAGGTAATGGAGAGGCCCTAGAATGGCATAAGAAAACATGAACAACTCAAAGGGGAGCTTCATCGCAATCATCAAGGAAGCAACCACCAAAAAGATGTTGATGAGGTCTATGTTTCGGGTGTCCATAGGAGGGGCTATTCGGTTTCGGTAGGAGCTTCTTCGGTGGGCTCTTCCACTATGTCAGCTGGAGCTTCTGCTTCTCCTGATTCGGCTGGAGGAGCAGAAGGCGGTTCTATACCCAACATGCTTTTTTCGAGGAAATCCTTGGTGTGTTGTGCCGATTCTTCGGCCACTTCTTCCATGGGGAGGTGGCCAATGTCTTTGTAGAGAATCAAGTCGGCATTAGGCATATCTTCTGCGAATCGTTTGGCATTTTCCACCTTGATCAATTGATCCTTATCGCCCCATAGAATGAGGGTTGGGGTTTTAATCGTATTGAGCTTCTTCCAATTGTCGCCTATGGAGAAGTTTTGGATACGCTGGGCAGCAGCTTTACGATTGCCTTCACTAAGGAGGAGTTCGTAGTAGCGATTTACCATTTCTTCTGTCACGAATTTCTCATCTCCAAAAGACTTTCGGAGAGACTGCCGAACCAGCCATTTAGGTGTGACATATTCCGAGGCTTTGCCCATGATAGGATGATTCATCAGCTTGAAGGCCAATAAGATATCGTCCTCTTTGAAAGGGTACCCGCTAGGATCCACCAAGACCATTTTGCTGATTTGCTTGGGGTATTTGAGGGCATAGTTCCATGTGAGGTTCCCCCCGAAGGAACTCCCTGCCATGTATACTCGGTCTAAGCCCGCAGCCTTTAAGAACTTACGAAGAAATTCCATATAAGCATCCAATGAATAATCCTGCTTAGGGTGAGGACCTGTGAGGCCATACCCAGGAAGATCCACACTGATGACCTCATAGTCTTTGGATAGGATATCTGTCCAAGCCTCCCATGTATGAAGAGAGGCATTGGTTCCATGTATTAAGACGAGGGGCTGGCCTTGGCCTACCGTTCGGTAATGCACTTGCATACCTTCTACTTCTATGAAGCGAGATTCTTCATAGGTATATTTTTTTTGTAGTTCGGCGCGTGGGATGTCACCATGGTAGTGAACTGCCACTACAATGCCCAATAGTACTATGAATAATAGGATGATTCGGCCGACCCACTTTAAGACTTTTCTCATAATCAAGCTTGCTTAGGATAATCGAATCCAAGTTAGGAGATTTATTGGAAGTACGAAAATCTGAACGGCCTGATTTGCAAATAGGAAGGTGCTAGATAAATCCGAGCTTGTCGAATCGACTTTGGAGGATACTTTCCGACTTTGCTCCTAACCAATCTTCTAGTATGGTTGCGTATACCTGGCGGAAGTCCACTTGATGCTTAAGATCGCCCTTAGATAAATCGGATAAATTGGGAGCAGCATTGATGAAGCCTGCCTTCTTGAGCTTTCCACCCATAAGGAATAGGCTATTGGCTGTTCCGTGGTCTGTGCCTCCGCTGGCATTTTGCTTAACTCTACGACCAAATTCCGAGAAGGTCATGACGAGGGTATTGTCCCATTGATTGTTTTGCTTGAGGTCTTTGACAAAGGCCGCTACCGAATCGGCATACATCTTCAACAAGCGATCTTGTTGCCCCTTCTGCCGAACATGGGTATCGAAGCCTGGTAGCGACGCATAATACACACTCGTATCACAACCCGAACAAATCAATTCGGCTATGGTCTTAAGGCTTTTGCTGAGCTTATTGACAGGATAGGTCTGCTTTGATTTATAGATTTTGGATTGTTTGAAGAGATATTCGGCAGAGGCCTCTGTTTCGACCATTGTCTTATATAGATAATCGAGGTCGTTTATGCTTGAAGCTGACTCTGCCGCTTGTTTGTGGGCTTCGGTCAATGTGTGGAGGTAGGGATTGGTGGTAGAGCGTTTGAGTTGGGCGATGTCTTTCGCTGCCAAGCCTTTGTTCTCTTTGCCCTTTACGGCAAGGCTCAATCCTTCGCCTATTTCTAGGACTGTATGCGGATTCACACAACCTGAACAACTAGCGTCTAGGTATCGCCCCAGCCAACCTGTATCCCAATATTCATTTGAGGCACTGCCCGTATGCCATATGTCCATAGAGCGGAAGTGCGACCGATCGGGGTTGGGGTAACCTACGCTATTGAGAATCCCAATATCGCCTTGGTCGTATAAGCCCTGTAGGGCTGCCAAAGCAGGATTGAAGCCCATTTCTGAACCCACTGCTAGCACCTCATTGGCCTTCACATGAAGGCTTGGGCGAAGCTTATAGTAAATATCATTTTGGAAAGGAATACAGGTATTGAGGCCGTCATTGCCCCCACTGAGTTGGATGATGACGAGTTTTTTGCCATCTGTATAGAGCTTTTTTGCATTCTCTGATTCGCCTATCTTGCATACAAAACCAGGAATGAATAAGGCGGAAGAAGCGAGGGCGGATATTTTGAGAAAGTTTCTTCTTTTCATGAGGGATGGGATTAACACAGTTGGAATTCGGGGGTGGAAACGATACGTGAAATGAGTGCCTTCATACGAAGCGATTGTTCGGGCATTTGTATGTGTGGTTTGACGAGGGGATAGGTGAGGTATTTGGGGGATACTTGGAGGAAGTACTTGCTTAGCTTATCAAAGGCTTCTTCTTCTCCCGCATTGCCAATGAGTTTCTTCAGAGGTTGCCAATCAATGGTAGCCTTTACCTTTCGGCCCATCTTCCCAAACTGTTTTTTCTTCTTAAAGGGCGAATCAGCGTCGAAGCTCTCTCGAATCGGCAATTCGAAGTCGGTGGCCATCACCAATACTTGGGGCAATTGGAGCCGAATCATCAAAGAGTTGCTGTCAATCCATTGCCGTCCACTCGGCCAACCTGCAACATTGGGGGGAAATAGAAGTACTTGTCCCAATGCGCGCTGCACAAACATAGGCGAATCCATGGTTTCGAATGTGACATTGAGCATTCGTTTGATGCTGACAAGGTATTCGATAGGGGATTTGATTTTCGCGCCTATATTTCGTCCTTCATAAAAGTGATCGGATGATAAGATAGTCTCTACAAGGACTTTTATATCATAGTCGGAATCGTAGAATTGTTTTGCCCACTTTTTCACAATAGAAGCATCTATGGTCTCATTGACCAAATACCGATAGAGCTTTTCTGTAATATACTGAGCCGTTTGGGGGTTATCGAGGACTTGATCAAGGATATCATTACCATCGAAATTGCCTGTTTTGCCCATAAAGGTTTTGCTCCCAAAATCGTGTTGGCCTTTGCGAAAAACAAACTCAGCCTTCATATTGAACCCCCAACCTGTGAAGGCTCTCGCAGCTTCCTTGATGTCTTTTTCTGTATAGTGGCCTCGGCCTAGCGTAAACAATTCGAGTACTTCACGCGCGAAGTTTTCATTGGGATGCGCCTTTTTGTTTTGCTGATTATTGAGGAAAGCCAGCATTGCAGGTTCCTTGGAGATGGCATGTAGAAGCTCTCGGAAGTTGCCTAGAGCGTGCTTCCGAAGGGTATTTAGGTATTTTTGTACAATTCGGATACGGTTTTTGAGGTGACAAGCGAAGTGGTCGTGCCAGAAAAGTGCCATCTTTTCCCGCAAAACGCCTTTGCCTTCCATCATTTGGGTGAGCCATACACCATTTAGGCGTTGCATATAGGTTCGCCCCAATCGTTTGACCTCTTTCTTCTCCTCTTGGCTCATCATCTTCATCGTCTGTTTGTCGGGGATGGGTTCAGAGATGACATTGAAGGGCTTATAGGATTGTTCTGCGTCCTTAAGGAGGTACTTGACAATGGTTTCTGGGGTTCGTTTTTTCTCTAGGGCGAGATCGGCTATACTAGGGCCGAATCCTGCTCGGTGATATATATGTTGGGATATTCGTTGGTTTGTCATAGGCGGTGTTGGCATTTGGGTATTAGACCTTAATATACAAAAAAGGTTTAATGCTATGCTGCGCCTATATGATGCCAAAGCATACGCTAATTTGTGTTTCGATAGGATTTCGGGCTCATCCCTGTTTTCTTTTTGAACAACCTGCTGAAGTGTTGGGAGTATTCAAAGCCCAATTCATATGCTACTTGGCTAATGGGTTCTGAGGACTGGAGGAGGTGGGTTTTGGCTCGGTCAATGATATAGGCGTGTATGTGGTCTTGGGCATTTCGGCGGGTTTCTTTACGCAATAAGTCGCTTAGGTAATTGGGCGACATCCCCAACTCATTGGCACAATACTTTACCGTAGGCAATCCATGAATTAAGTGTTGTTCCGACTTATAGTAGCCTTTTAGGAGTGTCTCAAACCTTGAAACCGTGTCTTTATTGAGGTTGGTGCGGGTATAGAATTGTCGGTCATAGTATCGATTGCAGTAGTCTAACAGCAATTCGATATTGGCAATGATGAGCTTCTGGGTATGCTTGTCAATGTTTTGGCTATACTCTTTCTTGATTTTCTCAACCAATTGGTATATATCTGTTTGTTCTTCTTCTGAAAGATGAAGGGCTTCATTGACATTGTAAGAGAAAAAGGAATAGTCTTCAATGGTTTGTGCCAAGGGAGATTTGCGAATCAAATCGGGATGGAAAAGCAACATCCATCCTTGATTGTTGTTTATGTGTTCCTCCGATTCAAGTTTGAGCGCTTGTCCTGGTGCAATGAATACCATGCTTCCCTCTTCGAAATCATAGGAACTTCGTCCGTACCCCATTGAACCCGAAATCCCATCTTTAAAGCTGATTTGGTAAATATCCATTACGTATTGTATATCCTTTGGCAACAAGTTTAAAGGAGGAATATCCTCCCCAAATCTAAGGACAGACACAAGGGGATGCTTGGGCTTCTTAATCCCAAGGAAGTTATGGACTTCAGTGATGGATTGGACTCGGATGATTTCAGGCATGTTTGATTCGATTAGTAATGACGGTTGTCGCCTATAACCTATACAAAGATACGCTATAGAAGGTAGGAACAATGTATACATTTCACCGAATTTTGAAACTATTTTGTATGCTTGAGGTGGATATGTCCAATAGCCTATCTTCCGTGCCCATTTTTCTAAGTATTCGTCGTCTTTTTAACACGTCCATGTAAAATGTATAGGTTGAGGTCTCACCTTGCCCATTTTGCCATGTAAAGTGTACAGGTAGAGGTCTCACCTTACTCATTTTACCGTGCAAAGTGTACAGGTAGAGGTCTCACCTTACTCATTTTACCATGCAAAGTGTACAGGTAGAGGTCTCACCTTGCCCATTTTACCGTGCAAAGTGTACAGGTAGAGGTCTCACCTTGTCCATTTTACCATGCAAACTATACAGGTAGAGGTCTCTCCTTGCCCATTTTACCATGCAAAGTGGGTACACTGAGGTCTCTACCTATACATTTTGCATGTCGAATATGCGATTTGGAGGATAAACCTTCTTTTTTGCGTGAAAATAGGAAGCTTTTGATGAGTATATTGTGGATAATTACATTATTCAGCCTTCGGATGGGGGAGTTTTCAGTGCTTATGAATAGAAAGAGGTTCCTACGAATGCTTATCTATCTGGCAGGATATTGAGTAGAAAGATGAACCAATATCCACTCTATCTGATGGCTTTTCTAAGGGGAGCAAAATCGTCGGGTAAAGTAAGGGGCATAAGATAAGTAATAGGAGTTGAACATTAGACAATAGAGAGAAATCCTAGTGTGCAAAAGAATGCTTATCTGGGGATGTCTATATGAGGAAATTATATTTTTTTTGGCCAATTAAAAAGTTTGTTGCATATTGACCTCCTTTTTTGGAGCCAACTGAATCTAAAAACTGTTAGCAAGCCTTTATATATGCTTATGCAATTAGCTTATTTCATCATGAAACAATTTTACACTCGGTCTCTTTTATTATTCACAAGTTTTTTATTACTCTCTTCTTTATCCTTTGCGCAAGCAGTATTGTTTTCTGAAGATTTTCAGAATGGAATGCCTAGTAATTTTACCATCATTGATAATGATGGCCTTAGTATTCATCCTAATATCTCATTTCTCCAGCCTGCATGGATTGCTCGGGTTTCTTTTTTAGATGCTGCAGATTCTGTGGCTATGAGTGGTTCATGGCATACTACTTCTGCAGTAGCAGATAATTGGATGATACTCCCTCCTATTGCTATTACAGGTTCAACGTACCAATTGGAATGGGAGGGAAGAGCACCAGATGCAGCCTATCCAGATGGATATGAGGTATATGTTTCTACAACGGGAGGTGCATTGAGCAACTTCCAAGCTATCTCCCCTGCATTGACTGTACCTGCGGAAAATAATACATGGACAAGACGTACAGTAGATTTATCAAGTTATTCAGGTCAAACCGTACATATTGCTTTTCGTAATAATTCTGATGATATGTATATCTTGATGATAGATGACATAGAAGTAAAGCAAAGTTTGGCGAATGATTTGGTATTGACTGAAGGTAAGCATCTATCAGAGTACTATCAAATACCCGAAACTCAAATTACTACAGTGCCTCTTTCAGGGGTTGTTACAAATCAAGGTACACAAACAGCAACCAATGTTACTTTCTATGCAGATATTTATCATGATGGTGTCTTAGATACAACTGTTATCACCTCCATCCCAAGTTTAGCTCCAGATAGTAGCCATACGTTTTCTTCCCTTGCCTTTATCCCTTCAGAAGGTATAGGAGAGTATCAGATTAACTTCACTACACTTGGAGCTCAAGGAGATCAGGATTTTGCGAATAATATTGGAGTGGATAGCTTGGTGATTACCTCAACAACTTATAGTAGAGACAAAGGACAAGTCATAAGTGCATTAAGTATAGGAGCAGGGCCAGGGCAAGATAGTGAACTTGGTCAATACTACACCCTCGTCAATCCTTCTATAATAGAATCGATTCAATATCAATTGACGCAACCTACTGCGGGAGATACAATTTGGGGACAGGTTAGAGCAGATGCCTCAGGTACTCCAGGCTCAATATTGGCACAAACAGAAGAATATATCCTTACAACTTCTGATACATTAGGTGTTACGTTAACGCTGGATATAGATGGTGGCCCGCTGTCATTAGGGGCAGGGGAATACTTCTTTTCCCTAAGAGAAACTAACGAAAGGGTAACAATTGCCCGAACCGATAAAATCTATACACCTAGTAAGACAATGGTGTATTGGAATAATAATGGAGCTTGGTCGGATGTAGGAGACTTCAACTTCAATGATCCTCTTGTTATTCGCCCAATATTTTCTGCGAACCAAACCCCTGTTTATGATTTGGCGATTAGTTCCATTACTGAACCTACGGAGTATTATATGACGCCTGAGGATCATATTGTGCCTTTAACATTGTCAATGGTCGTTTCCAATCAAGGAACCAGCACTTTGACCAATGTTCAATGCCAAGCAAGTGTATACCAAGGAACTACTCTTGTGCATAATAGAGTCTTAAGTATCCCTACCCTGTTAGCAGGAGAAGATAGTACCATGACGTTTGCTAGTTATACCCCTACAGATACAGGATCTTATTCGGTAGATTATTTTACGATTGCCAATGAATCTGAGGTAAATTATCTGAACAATGATTCTACCCTAACATTCATCGTAACAGATACGGTATATGCACGTGATAATGGGAATATTATTGGAAACCTAGGGATTGGGGCAGGACCAGGCTTGAATAGTGAGCTTGGACAATTCTATGAGTTCGTTACTACTGATTATGTAAGCTCAATTACCTTCCGCTTAAATTCTCCAACTGCAGGAGATACTATCTACTTTGTCGTTCGGGAGCAAGACCCTAGTACTGGAAATCCTGGCAATGTAGTTGGGCAAACATACTTATATCTCATCCAACCTGATGATACAAATGGGGTTACTATGACACTCCCCATCTTTAATGGCCCACTTATGTTGCCGCCAGGGAATTATTTCTTTGGAGCAAAAGAGTTGAATGACAATATAACACTGGCTCGTACTGAACGAGTGTTCACTCCAGGTAAAATGAAGGTGTATTGGGATACGAGCCCCTTAGGGGGATGGGCAAATTCAGAAGATTACAATTTCTTCAACGCCTTCTATATTCGGCCAAATCTTTCTCAGCCTGCGAATTTAAATTATGACCTCGCTATTACAGAGACAACAGTTCCTTCGCCATATACTATTACACCTGTTTCTCAAATATCACCTGTAAGTGTAGGAGTGACAGTTGAGAACCAAGGAACGAACACAATGACGAATGTTACTGTGCAAGCTGTAGCATATTTTAATGGTAGTGTTTCGGCCTCCTTGACGATTCCAACTCCTTCGATTTCTCCAGGGGTTACCCAAACATATAATTTCCCTAACTTTGTCCCTGATAGTGCAGGTATCTATCAGATTGTATATGTTGTAGGTGCTGATGAGACGGAAGGAAATTACTTGAATAATCAGGATACAGTTACATTTATCATATCTGATTCTGTATTTGCGAGAGATGATGCAGATTATATTGGAAATTATTCGATTGGTATTGCGGGAGAATCAGGGATTATCGGACAAAACTTCACACTATTAAATGATGATGATGTTTCTTCGGTTACTTTCACCTTGTTTAACCCACCTATTGGAGACTCTGTTTATGTGTCTGTCTATTTAACAAATATGTCTAGCACACCTACAACAGAGATTGCAGTTACGGAAACCTATACCTTTACAGCCTCAGACGTAGGTCAGGTGACATTGACCCTGCCTATTTTAGGAGGGCCATTAGGGCTTACGGCAGGGGAATATTTCTTTGGAGTACATGAGCTAAATAATCCTATTTCATTGGGTGTATCTGAAGATATCTATACAGCTGGAAAAGGGTGGATTTATTACCCTGTTGTATTCCTAGGAAACTTTTGGATTAATAGTAACGATGGCAATGGCTTTGGGCCAGGAGAGTTTACGTATGCCATTCGTCCGAATTTGGCATCGAGTCCCAATACAGGTACCTATGACCTTGGTATCTCTGCTGCGAATCGCCCTAATAGCGAATATACCCGAATGCCATTAGCTGAGGCGACTGCTTTCCCAATCATTTTATCTGCTTATAACTATGGTTCAGATACTCTGGCAAATGCAGCGGTAGAAGCACGGGTGTTCCAAGATGGAGTAGAGGTATATGCAATAGGGGATTCAAGCATAATGAATATGCCTCCTGGTATCCAGAATACCTATAACTTCCCTCCTTATACTCCGAGTTCCATCGGTACATATACGGTTCAATATACGACCCGAATATTAGAACAGGATTCGGATCAGAGTAATGATACATTGACTTATACAATCATGATCACGGATTCGACCTTTGCCCGTGATAATGATATCTTTATAGGAGCGAGAGGTTTTGGAGGAGGACTTAATGCGGTTCTCGGACAAAATTACACCTACACACAATCAGCAGCACTGACTTCTGTTTCTTTCTATTTGGATTCTCCTACTGCGGGTGATGCTGTAAGCGTAGCGATATATACTACTTCTAATGATGTACCTGCTACTATTATTGGTTCGACTACTACGCATATTGTTACCTTGCTAGAAACAGGAGGGGCAATGATCACACTTCCTATAGATGGAGGGCCTCTTAACCTTGCTCCAGGCACGTATTTCTTTGGAGTAAGAGAAGGAGCTGCAAATGTAACCCTTGCAGTTACAAATGACATCTTTACGACTCGAACAGGTTGGAGAGATTGGGACTTTAATGCTACTGGGAATTGGGTAGAGAGCGAGTCTGCTACATTTTTAGATAGTACTACTTTTGTCATTCGCCCTAATACAAATCCTGCGATTCCAAGTACAGATGTCGCTATTATCGATGCGGCCTATCCGTTTGGACGATATACGCGAATTCCTTTGAACCAGATTTTATCAGCCGCAGATTTATCTGTACTGGTCGCGAATGTAGGGTCAGTGGATGTGACCAATACCCTTCTACGTGCAAACATCTATAAAAATGATAGCTTGACAGCCTCTTTGATTGCATTGGGGCCTAGTAGTCTGCTCACGGGAGATTCGGCTATGGTTACATTTAGTAGTACTTATACTCCTGTTATGACAGGAGAGTATGAGATTGAATATATCGTGAGTGTATCAGAAATAGATGAGAACCCTGTCAATGATACCCTTCGACGTTACTTTATCGTAACAGATTCTACCTTTGCCCGAGATAATGATGTTCTTGCAGGTACAGTCAGCATTAACTCAGGATCAGGAACGAACCCTCGTCTAGGACAAAATTTTACACTTTCAACTCCAACGAGATGTTCGTCTATTTCCTTCTATCTGGATTCTCCAACGCCAGGAGATGCTGTTTCAGTAGCTGTTTTCAATACTAGTGGAGGAGTCCCTACTAGCTTAATTACCCAATCTATTACTCCTTATACCTTCACCCTTTTAGATGCAAGTGGAGGATGGTTCACCCTTCCATTGCCTATAGGATCCCCTCAATTGGCAGCAGGAGAATATTGCTTTGTCGTCAATGAGGGAGTTACGGCTTTGACCTTAGGGACAACAGATGAGGTTTATACTGCTTCTACAGCTTGGCGCAATTGGACGGGTAGTGGAGGATGGATAACGAATGAGAGCGTAGATACAGAAAAAGCATTCATGATTCGCCCGAATTTCACGTCCTCTGACTATTATGACGTACAAATCAATGCTCAACGTCTATATGGTGGATATACACAAGTGCCATTGGCCGTTGCTGATACGTTCCAGTTGAGCCCAGAAATTCGATCCAATAGTACCGATATTGTGACAGGTGTTCAGGTACATGTAGACTTGTTTAAGGATGGAGTATTGGTATTCTCTGGCCAAAGTGATACGACTAGTCTATTGCCTGGAGAGATCTCGAATTTGTCCATTAACGGAGTTTCTCCAGAAGCTACAGGGCGTTATTTGGCACAATACGCTATCACAATGAACGAGGTAGATGCAAACTCTGCCAATAACAATGATACAACCTCTGTATTGGTATCAGACTCGACCTATGCCCGAGATGATAATTACAACCAAGCGGAAATTAGTGTAGGCTCAGGCCCTAGTGCGAAAGGGGTGCTCGGACAGAATTATGACATCACCCGAACAGCAACTGTAAGTTCTATTTCTTTCATGCTGAATTCTCCCACTCCAGGTGACTTTGTTTCGGCTAGTATTTACACGACGTCGAATGATACACCGATGGTAGAAATTGCAACCACCACCGTTTATACAATTGCATTAGCTGATGGTGGAGGGGTATTCTTAACATTAGCAATAGATGGAGGCCCAATTACGCTGCCTGCAGGAAATTATTTTGTTGGGGTAAATGAAGGAATTGTAGATGTTACGCTTGCCTATTCTGACTTTGAATTTACCTATGGTAAAGGTTGGTATAACTATGATGCCAACATCCCTGATACATGGTACAAGATTGAAGAAATCGAATCAGAGGCTACCTTTATCCTTCGCCCGAATCTCCAAATGTATATGGATACAATATGCGGTCGGGATGTGTTCGAAGCCAATGATATGCTTGCAATAGCAAGTCCCTTACCTGTTATAGGAGTAACGAAGAATGCTCGTATATGTCCGCAAGGGGATGAGGATTGGTATAGCTTCTCTGTGAGTTCAGATAAGCCTTATATTCGATTAAGTCTATCGGATATGCCTGCGGACTATCAGCTAGAGTTATGGACTTCTAGTTCTGTGCTATTGACTTCAACAACTCTTGGACTAGATGCGGAGATAATTACTTCCATGTTGCCTGCGGGTGACTATTATGCACGAGTATATGGAAATGGTGATGCTTGGCATTCAGGAGAGGGGTATCGTTTGCTCCTTCAACGCCAAGCAGATGCTTTCGCTGTGAAAGACTCAGAAGTTGAAGAAGGCCTTCTTCAGGAGGAACTTCCATTCCATAGCACCTATCTGTATCCTAATCCTACTGAAGGGATTTTCTATCTCGCTTTCTCAACCTTAGAAGAAATGGAAGTTCGTTTACGAATATTAGATATTTATGGAAAACGTATCCAAGAACGTACGATTATGGTTGGGAATGGTGAACATATCGAAGAAATGAACGTGGATGGGCTAAGTGAAGGAATTTACCTTATAGAGCTCTCAGGACAGAATCGAAAAGAGGTTCTGAAACTACAAGTCTCTCATTAAGAAATAGTTGCTAATAAGCATATTTGCCAACAGTTTATGATGATATGCCAGTCTGGCTGCTAAAACCAGACTGGCTCTTTTCTCCTTGTAAGAGATTTGTATTATAATTTGATATGCGTAAAATTTTTAAGAACTTTGTCTGAGAAAGGCTAAAGTTTTTCTGGGTTGCAAACTGTGTAGAATATTCTCTTTTAGATTTTTAATAATTCAACACATTCCTTGAAATTCATCGGTTTCGACTGTTAATATTTTTAATAGTTTTTCTTTCTGTAGATTATTTTAATTGTTAGGTTAGTCTCTTTCCAACTTACACCCCCTTAAAGAGAGGGATACGTATGCTTTCTACAATAAAGAAACCGCCTTATTTTCATTAAGACAGAGCGCAGTTAGTTATATATAACATGAACATACGAGGGTTTAGGTTTTGTTAACCCTTAGAGAACATTAGATGCTTTTACATTCATTCATTTAAATTTTTTTATTAATCAATGGCAAGAAGAGGCAAACTAGAAGCTAAAAAAGCTTTTTTGGACACGTTGTTGGAGACCAGCGGTTTTCCACTTGTTAAGGGGATTGTGCCTTTAGTAACTTGGGAGCAAATTGTTGAGGCGGGCTATGGAGACGGAGTAATGGAGGTTTACCGAAGTTTAGGTGGACTAAAAGATGAACCTATTGTAGAATTACCAGAATGGGATTATGAACTAAGCCATGTGGGTTTAGAATTAGATGAAGATCTGCATTTTAATCGCTATAGAACGATTACCTTGAGATCTTCTCTTTATGAAAAACTACCAAACTTCCCATTAAGAAACTACCGTAATTACTGTTTGATTTACGAAAAAAATTGCTTGAAAGTTGGGAAAACCGTTCGGCGGTGGTCTAACGAGAAAGCCAAACAGCATTTTGGTAAACCTGGTAAGAGAGCTGTTTTAACGGCAGAAGGTTCTCCATTGTGGAAACTCCGTGCATTCCAAGATTTCCTAAAAGATATTACTCCTTTGGTATTTCCTACAGCTGCAATGGTGCGGGTTTCGATTTGGGATCGGCTCTTAACAACAGGAAAGCTGGTGTATATTAATGACATCTTGGAAACGAAAGACGTTATGTTGGGTCGTAGCTTAATCAAATATATTGGACGTAAGCTTAATCCAGATCCTATCAAAGCAGGTTAAGGTTAGAAGAGAACATTCAAAGATTTATTGCGTGAACAAACTTTTACCTTAATTTATCCCTTATGGGACTTCCCCCCGTGTTTTGGTTTTGCTAATTCTTATCCAATTCTATCCCTATTTATAGAAGTATCCTAAGAGGATTATTATATATTGGAGAATATTGAAGAGCGATTCGTTCTTCAATATTTTTCATTTTATAGGAAGTCATTTTCAATACTTTATTTATGGAAGCACAAATATTGTCTGTGATTATTACAGAAGTGAAACGTAGGCTACTTGAAGAGTCGGTTCCTAGACTCAAAAAATGTCTTACATTGATGACTGAAGCAGAAATATGGTACAGGCCTAATATGCATACTGTAAGTGCTGGAAACTTATGTTTGCATTTATGTGGTAATGTTCGGCAATGGGTTGTCGCAACCTTGGGAGAAAAGGCAGATATACGTCACCGCCAACAAGAGTTTGACGAAGTGGGCCCTATCCCTTTACATAAGATGCTAGGAAATTTAGACGAACTTATGGGAGAAGTGGAAGGAGTTCTAGACAGTTTGACTCCTGAAGATTTAACAAAAATCTATCAAGTACAAGGATTTCAAGAGGCGGGCTTTTCTATCCTGATGCACGTTGTAGAACACTTTTCCTATCATGTTGGCCAGGTTTCTTATATAGTAAAATCGAGAAAAAATCTTGATTTAGGGTATTATTCGGGTCATAACCTTGATGCGGTGACGTAATCAATGAGATTTACTTACACGACGACACATTTATCGACGCACTGAAGGAGGTGTATCATTTGAGGATTACATACTTTATAATATATGTTTTTCCCCTCACGTTCGGAGTCTAATACCCCAACATGTTCTAGTGCCTTGAGGTGTTGAGAGGCATTAGATTGACTAATGCCAATCACCTCATAGATACGTTTTACATTCATACGCCCTCGTTCAATTAACAAATTAATGATGCGTAGTCGAATCGGATTGCTGATGGTTTTGAGCATACTCGCAACTCTCTTTAGTCTTGTGTGATCATGCACAAATCGGGCTTCTAGCATAGATACTTACATTTGAGTGGTATAGTTTAGCGCAAAATAATACTAAGCAATAGGGCTACTCCCATACTGTTTCAGTAGGAGCCGATACCCATAGTTTCCAGAATTTATTATAGGAGTGTATTCGTTTTGTGGGGATAGCGCATTGATTGTATACAGGATACTTTTGGTTTACCCACTCAAAAATACCTCCATAGAGATTTCGTGTTTTTGTATACCCTAGTCTGGTTAAATTGTAGCTTAAGTTTTCACTTCGGTAACCGATGGAACAATATACAACTATTGTTTGGGTTTTTGCAATAGTATCTAAAAAGCTTTTATCACTAAGTGATTCTCCTACCCAGATTGCATCTTTTATGTGGGAAATTTCGTATTCTGGCCATGTTCTGGTATCTAACCAGATAGGAGCTTGTAACTGTTGGGCTTCGCTAACACTGATTTGGTCGATTGACTCTGAGAGAAGTATGCGAAGGACTAAGGCATAGATAGGGTTTTCAATTCTGCTATCGATACTCAATGGAATCAATACCAACACAATTCCAAAGGCCATAAAACTTATTACGAATGAGGCTTTGTTCTTCATAAAGGGTATTATTTAACAATGAGTTCATGATTTAAGTAGGTTCTCAAATTGTTAAATCGTTTTTAGGCGATTCTACCGATTTATATGATTATAGAGTAAGACAATCCCGTCTCGAATATATTACTATTCAAGACGGGATATCGTTTTGATAAGCTAGTAAAGCCTCTATTCTACCCAGAATGGGATATTTACAGTTGCTACATGGTTATGGGAATCATACACATATATGAAGAGTCGATAGGCTCCTGTCTTATTGGGTGCCCTGAATACGAGCTCTCCTGGTTCTTGTCGAATAGATAAGTTTTTGACCGCGTCGGGGGTTGCTTCTGCATCCCCTCCTACTTTGGTATTGGTAGCTTCTGGGAGGAATTCCCATACATATTTTAGGGGATCATTATCTGGGTCTTTAGCTTCTATGGTTGCAACATACTTGCCCCTAGCCTTAATCCGAACGTTTGTCCAGTCAGACATATCATTTAGGGTAGCCCCCGAAATCTGTGGAGCTCTATTTTGAGGATATTTGCCTGACCATGCATATTCGAGTTCTTCAATTGCTTGTGTTTCGACTCCATCCTTAGAAAATAGTCCAAACCAAGTGGGAGTTAGTTCTTGTTTCCATCCCCATAAGAATGCGTAAGAACCTATGCACTTTTTAGGATCAGCAGAGATTCCTTTTTGGTATCGATCTTTATAGGCGGATGCCTTATCGGTGCTAGTGGGTTCAATGGCTGCATTCCATTTCGTTTTGGCGACTTCCCACGCTCCATTATGCCCCCATTCAGTGATGAGGTAAGGCTTGTCCCATCCATATGCACGTACCTGTTTATGAACAGGGTAAATTCCGCCATATGTATTTACCCCTAGGATATCAATATGGGGAGCTCTCTCTTTGATTAAAGCAATTTCGGCAGCATCAATTCCTGCTGTAATAGTAGCAGTAGGATGATTAGGATCTACCTCATGGATCATCTTGGCGATATCGTTGATGGCGTTCCAAACCTTGAAATTGGAGTAGAATAAATCACATTCATTGCCAATTCCCCATAGGAGTAGGGCAGGATGGTCTTTAATACGCATGACAGCTTCCCGAAAACCTGCGAGTTGTCCTTTAACGGCTTTTCCATCATTGTAGTCAAAGCCATGGCGTTCATGACCCACCCAGATTCCCATCATAACTGTTAGGCCTTTGGCGTGTGCCTCGTCTAAGATAGCCTCAGCATTGCCCATACTCCAAGTTCGAATAGAGTTTCCTCCTGCCTCTATCAATCGGTCAAGATGCTCGTTGCCCCCTCCTCCTTTGATAAAGTAAGGTTTGCCATCTCTGTAAAGTTGGAAGGTTCCATTATTATCTCGCACCTCAACTTTGATTGGGCCTTGAGGATGACCTGCTTGGAGACAAAGAAAAGCAAGGACAAGCGTACAAAGACAAAATAAATGTTTCATAGATAGTAGCTTGTGTAGAGTTGTATTGTGTATGTGATGAATAGGCCTCATAAGATAGCAAGTAAGCTTACAATTTATCTTTGAGGTATTTTGCTGTATAAGATGATGATATGCTAAGGAGACCTTCTGGAGAGCCTTGATAGAGTAGATAGCCTCCCTTTTCGCCTCCTTCTGGGCCTAAGTCAATAATCCAATCGGCGCACTTGATTACATCTAGGTTATGTTCGATAACCAATACAGTATTGCCACGCTCAACCAATTCGTTGAAAGCAAACATCAGTTTGCGAATATCATCAAAGTGTAGACCTGTTGTAGGCTCATCGAATATATAAAAAGTATTTTGTGAATGCTTAGGGAGGCTTAGGAAATATGCAAGTTTCATTCGTTGGGCTTCTCCTCCAGACAAGGTACTAGTGCTTTGTCCCATTCGGAGATACCCAAGTCCTACTTTTTGAAGTACCTCTAGTTTTTTTGCAATTTTGGATTGATCTTGAAAGAAGGATAAGGCTTCTGATATGGTCATATTCAATACATCATCAATGTTTTTATCCTTATACATTACCTCTAGTACATGTCTTTTAAAGCGTTTTCCATGGCATACATCGCATAGTAGTTCTACGTCTGGGAGAAATTGCATTTCCACAACGACATGGCCATCTCCTTTACATTCTTCGCAGCGTCCTCCATCTATATTGAAAGAGAAACTACCTGCTTTGAGGTTTTTGATTTTTGCTAAAGGCTGATTAGCAAAGAGGGCTCGGATAGCATCGTAGGCCTTAATGTAGGTTGCAGGATTTGAACGTGCACTTCTTCCGATGGGACGCTGATCTACCATTTCAAGGTTTCGAATCTGGGCAAAATCCCCTTGTAGTTGGGTGGGAATTTCGGATATCTCTTGGCCTTTATGATCAATCTGATGTTGGAGGGCAGGATGAAGCACTTCCTGGATGAGGGTTGTTTTTCCTGAACCACTTACGCCCGTCACGACAGTAATTGCATTTAGAGGAATATCTACATCGAATCCTTTGAGGTTATGTTTAATGGCTTTCTTAATCTTGATCCAATTCACACTAGAACGTCTGACCGAAGGTAGTTCGACTGCCGCTTTGCCCGATAGATATTTTGCCGTTAGGGTATCCGATTGGATGAGCGCGGGCAATTGGCCTGTGAAAACGATTTCGCCTCCTAATTCGCCTGCACCTGGCCCTATATCAATCAATTGATCTGCTTTTTTCATGATACTCTCATCATGCTCAACAACTATAACCGTATTTCCTTGGTTTCGGAGAGATTCGAGTATGGCAATAAGCTTATCTGTATCGCGAGAATGTAGGCCAATGCTAGGCTCATCAAGAATATACATGGCTCCTACAAGCCCACTACCTAGAGAGGTTGCGAGCCGAATCCGCTGCATTTCTCCTCCTGATAGCGTGTTGAGTCTGCGGTTTAGGGTGAGGTATCCTACGCCTACCTCATTGAGGTATTTGAGGCGGGTTGATATTTCGCGTAAGAGTCGATCTGATATTTGTTGATTCGTTTCGGATAAGTCAAAGTTATTGACAACTTCATACAAGTGATCCAATTGCATAGAGAGCAATTCGGATATACTGTATCCTGCAACCTTGACATAATTCGCATCCTTTCGAATTCGGCTACCTTCACAATCTGGACAAGTGGTATAGCCTCTATATCGGGCCATCATGACACGATATTGTACCTTTTGCGATTTACTTTTGATGTAGGTGAAAAACTGATTGATTCCCCAAACTACATTGACGCCATCCCATAAGATCTTTTTATGCTCTGGCTTAAGTTGGTAATAAGGCTTGTGGATGGGGAAATCGATTTCATCGGCAATAAATAGGAAGTCCTTTAGGTATTTGCCCATAATTTCACCTCGCCAAGGTGCTACAGCCCCTTCATATACAGACTTGGTTTTGTCGGGGATTACCTTGTTTTCATCTACACCTAATACTCGCCCGAATCCCCCACAATGAGAACAAGCTCCATAAGGATTGTTGAAGCTGAATAGATTGACGGAAGGCCTTTCAAACACAATTCCATCCATTTCGAACTTCTCAGAGAAAGACTTTGGGGCTTCGTCATTAACCTTGATTAAGCATTCTCCAAATCCTTCCTGATAAGCTGTTTGAATACTATCGGCTAGTCTTGCTCGGAGGTTATTGAGGTCGTCCTTACGAAGTTTAATTCGGTCGATAAGGAGGGTAAACTCCGTTTGCTCCTCCAATTTTGGATTTTCGATGAGATCCTCAATGTGCTTAATTTCGCCTTGACGATTAAGAATACGTGAAAACCCCTTTTGGAGAGTCAGGGTCAATTCTGCTTTGTAGCCTTTGCTTCTCGTTTGAACCTTGGCTAGGATATAAACTTTACTACCTGAGGCTTGTCGGATAATAAAGTCCACAATATCACTTACCGAATCGCTTGTCACTACATGATTAGATATAGGGGAATAGGTTTGACCTATTCGAGCGAACAGTAATTTGAAATAATCGTATACTTCTGTAGTCGTTCCTACAGTTGAGCGTGGATTAGAAGTGCTGACTTTTTGTTGAATCGCCATTGCTGGAGATATTCCTTGGATATAATCCACATCAGGTTTTTCCATTCTGGCGAGGAATTGGCGGGCGTATGAGCTAAGACTTTCTACATATCGCCTTTGGCCTTCGGCGTATAAGGTATCAAATGCGAGGGAAGATTTCCCAGAACCACTTACTCCTGTAATCACAACCAGTTGATTTCTGGGAATTTCTACAGAAACATTCTTTAAATTATTAACCCTAGCATTTTTTATATATATTGACTTCATATCTTTGAAAAACAAACAGATTATTAGTTAAGTTGTCCAAAAACTATAAAATTATCAATCTTATTGTATAATGGCTTAGTTTTTGTCGGGAATTACCCATTATTGAACAAAGGTAAAATGACTTAGGTAATAAAACCCTAAACATCGACTTGAAATTACAGCTTTTGTTTGGAAGATTGCGAGAAATTCCTAACTTAACGTTGTGAAGCTCAGTGACACACTTCTACCGCATCATAAGTATCCACCGTGTTTTTTAGTTTTTAATATTAAACCTTGTATAAGTCAGTGTGTATGGAATACATTTACATGACTGAATTACAACCGAGTCATGGAGAAGGAAATCACAAAATTGAACGACCGCGAGCTTATTCAACAATTCATAGCAGGTAATGACCCATGCTTTGAGGTTCTGCTAAAGAAGTACAAGACCAAGGTATTTACCACGATTTATTTAATCGTAAAAGACCGAAGTATAGCCGAAGATCTTTTTCAAGATGTCATGATTAAGGTCGTGAAGGTGCTTCGATCTGGTAAGTATGACGAAAAAGGAAAGTTTCTTCCTTGGATGGTGAGAATTGCACGGAATCTAGCAATAGATCATTTCCGTAAAATGCAAAGAACTCCTATCCAAAGAGAGACCGAAGAATTCAGCTTGTTTGATTGTCTTCATCGTGTGGAAGATAGTGCGGAGGAAGAGATAATAAGACAGGAAAATGCTCGTTATATTAGAAAGATGATACAGCAGTTACCAGATAAGCAACGTGAAGTGCTTATTATGCGTACATATGCAAACATGAGTTTTAAAGAAATTGCTTCTTTGACGAATGTAAGCATAAATACTGCGCTAGGTAGAATGCGGTATGCTTTATTGAACCTGAGAAAGATGATCCAATCTTCTCGCACATCGTCTAGTAACTATGGAAAGAAAATTTGAGGAAAGTGATATCATAAAGTTCATCTACGATGAAATGACTGCTTCTGAGCATGAGCAGTTCGTAGAGGCTCTTTGCACAGACGAAGCATTGTGGGAAAAGTACGAGACTTTACTTACAACAAAAGAAGCAATAGAGCACGTTGAGTATGAGCCTTCCACTTACTCTTGTGAAAAGGTGATGGAATATGTCCATCAAACAAGCAGTGATGGTAGTCGAGGTCCACGAAAGCCAACAGTTCCAGGAATGGCATTTGAATGGTATGGGGTTTTGACATTTATTATGGTGCTTTTTACTTCCCTAACCATCACAGGCTCCGTATACAATATGAAACAAAATTCAAGTCCACTCGTTCAACAAGTTCCCAAAAAGGAAGTGATCGAATGGGATGATGATTTGGATAAGCAGATTGAATCTGTAGAGGGTCGATTAACCGACATGCGCAATACGGATGCATTCGGGTTTCCGATTCAATAAAACATTGCTATAGAGGTATAGAAACAATGGGCGATTTGCAATCTGCAGGTTGTCTTATTGTTTTTACATACAAATAAACATCAACCTCTTATGAGGAAGCGCTCATATATCTATTTAGAGATGTATGGGCGCTTTCTTTTTGGGTAAGTACCCCTCATGTTGAGACGTTAGGGAAGACGTTACAGTACAATGTTTAGCACTCAATTTGGGAGTAGGAGCAATAATAGGCACATTTTCCATACATACATTCGACTCAATGCTTTGCCTTTCTTCTTCTTTATGAGTTGGGGAAGATGCTACACAATGGACTTCTTCTATGGGCAATTCAGGAATTGAAGTTCGTTCTTCCACCTGTTTCTCTGATAGAGAATCAAGAGATTCTGTAGGCAATGATTCCTCTTCATTCGTCGAATCAACTGACTGGGATTCAACTGCGGGCGAAGTTGTTCGGCGAATAGATTCCATGCGGAAAAAGTGCGTAATCATATCAGGATCAAAGGGGTAGAGCATGATGAGGTTGCCGAGATTGCGGAATAGTTCGCCACAAAGTTGTTCGCGAAGGTCATGCAATTCAATGGATGCGAATCGTTTGCGTTCCATGGCTTCCTTCTGCATTTCGCGTGCCTCTAATAAAGTTGAAAGGAAGGTTGAAGCTTCATCATGGATGAGCGTCAATTGTGGGTATAGACTCAATCGTTCGACCAATACTGAAATGGCATTGATTCGAGACTCTATCTTCCTGACGTGTAAAGCCGAACGCCCTCCGTGCATCACCCGCCTATACTCGTATGATCCCTTGCCTAGGGCAAATTGCAAGTAGGCATCCCACCTATTCAAATGGGTAGACGAGAAGTCTTCCAATAGATTTGCAACTTTATCTGTAGCCGCCACTTGGTCGAAGTTGGAGGATTTCCACTTAAGGTATTGATTCTTAAAAGCGTTGTAAGTGGGGAGAAATCGCTGATACATTTGGGCTATGCCTGGCTCGTTCATTCGAGACGACAATTTAACTTTGTGATCAGTCGCAATCTCATCTAGTTTGACGAAGCTCTTGCGGGTTGCTGAAAGGAAGGGATTCATGCTGTGAACCCAATTTTTGTAAGCACTCATTTTTTGTATAATAAATAGTTGAACAATGAAATCATTGGGGCAATGCCTTTACATTTTTTGACATTCTCAGAAATTGAAAAATGATTGCCCTCTATTATATATACGTATGAGCGTCTCTTTTCTCTCAGTTGACTAGGCGATTTTTTTACACTTTTTTTGTAAGTGGCTGATAATCAAGTTTACCTGCAAAAGCTAAGAATTGAGTTTTTTTCTTGCCAATCAAAGAAGAACTACAGTTTAGGACTTCTCAATTAAGGCTTCTTAGCCCTTTTGATGTCTCTTTGAAGGGGCTTTTTGAGAACTTTTGTCTTTCTTGTTTCCATTTCATATAAAGCGTATCTTTATAAAAAACAGGACAGTATGTATTTGGCTCCTCTAAATTATGATCGCTTTTTCAAGAAAATCTTTTCGGATACCCAGATTTCGAAACGATTTTTAGAGGATTTCTTTGATATCGAGATTACGGAAATTGAACATTTGAAACTTGATTATAAGCTTACCGATGATGCGAATGTGGTACGCTTTGACTTTCGTTGTAAAATAGAGGGGCGATATGTAATCATTGATATGCAACAATGGTATAAGCAGGATATTGTCCAACGATTTTACTTATATCATGCCGCCAATACTGTTCTTCAGCTTGAGCATCTATCTACTCGCAGCGAAGCTTTTCGATTGGTTGGCGGAAAAAAAGTAGCCCCTCCCGAACGAACGAGTAAGAACTATCGAGAGATTGAGCCTGTCATTACTCTCATTTGGATGGTTCATGATAAATTGGGGTATGAAGAGGATTATATTGTATATCGAAAGCTTCCTAGCCAATTGGAAACGTTTGTTCGAAAGGTAGGAACCAATAAGAGCCTTTCTTTAGATGCTATCCAAGAAGAAGCGAACGGATTGGTGGATTTATTAGACAATAATACCCGTAATTTGAGTTTTCTTGGCAAGAATAAGCTGATATTCGCTTTTCAAGGAAACATCATTCGCAATAATAAGCTGGAGAAGTACCAACGCTGGTTTGAATTCGCTGCTAAGACCCTCAATAAGAACAATGAAGAGAGCGACTTTTCAGAATACCTAGAGGATAAAGTTTTTGAGGAGATGATTCGTCGACTCAAGCAGGAAACAACCAAGCAAGACGCGAATATGTATCTGTATTTTTATCATCTCTGGGAGGATATCAAGGATGTAAATTATGAGGACGGGAAATTGGAGGGGATAAGAGAAACGGAGGAGAAGGCTAAAAAGGAAATGGAGGAGATGCTCAAGGCGGAACAGTTGAAGGCCAAAAAGCAAATGGAGGAGATACGTAAAGCGGAACAATTGAAGGCCAAAAAGGAAATGGAGGAGATACGCAAAGCAGAACAATTGAAGGCTCAAGAAGCAAATAAACAGATGATTCGTCGAATGTTAGATATGAACTATAGCATTGAGCAAATCATTGCATTGGGCTTTGAACGATCATTGATAGAGATTGTGCAGAAAGAGAAGAAATAGGGCTATTCCTCCATACGTACCTTCACCGTAAACCCTTCCACATATTTTCCCCACTTGTGTACCCCCATCGGATACCTTTCCCCCCTCGGTTCACAGCCGTGAACCCTAGTCGAATAGCTTTATCACCCCTTATTCACAGCTGCGAACCCTATAGGAAAAGTCATTCGGATGCTATTCCCAACTGCGGATAGAGGGCGGATAGATATACGAGTCTAGTACACAAGCATGGATAAGGCCGACAAACCTATACGGTGTCTATACACAGCAAAGGCTCATGGGGGAATCCCCCATGAGCCTTTTGCCAAATAGTCTATATACTTTTGCCTATCGACTAATCTGTAGGCGTTTGTATTCAGTGATGTTATGTCCTTTTAGTTCGACGATATAGCTGCCCGTTGGGAGGTTCGTCAAGTCTAATTGGCGTTCTTGCAATCCCTTCTGTACATCCCAACTTTGGCTAAGAACGGTTTTGCCTAGGATGTCTTTGATGTTTAGCTTCAAGTTGGTGTTCTCTGTATGGTTTACTGCAAGGGTTACAGAACCATTCGTTGGATTTGGATATAGGTTGAAGGAGAAGAAGTTGTCTACCGTGAGTTCATCGGCAATATTTTGTGCACCTTCGTTTGTGTCTCGGACAACGCTAATGAATTCCTGATTGCGCTGATGGGCATATAGAATATATCCCTCATTGCTATATTGATCAGGAGCTGCCCCAAATACCCGAATGTAATAGTAAGGCAAGGCAATGTCATTGAGAACAATAATTTCATCTCCTAGCCCTGTTTGGTTGGAACTGGTGAGTTGAGAGAAGTCAGGCCGATAAATCTCAAGATCGTAATCGGCAGGAAGATCAAGGAGTTTAATGGCATTATTGTTCTTATCAGGGTTCACATAGACAATATACCAATCTTCATCGCCTGCTTCACAGATTTGGGCATTCTTATGTACGCCATGAATGGGGAGAGGGGCGGCATCTATAATTGTATCATTGGGTTCGAATACATCCCGTGTGCAGGTAATGTCTAGTTCACCTGCTTCTACCGCAATTTCAAATGAGCATTCGGATATGCTTGGGAGATTCGTTTGACCATCTACGACGATGAAGTAGGTTTCACCTACGGTGAGGCCAGGAACCGTAAAGAGTTGTTCGGCAGGAACAATGGGTACACTGTCATTGTCAAATACATCACATTGCGAGAAAATAGGCTCACCATCTGCAGAAGCTCCTTGACAGGAGAGGCTGTCTTGGGGATATACCGCGAATTGGATGGCATCATCTCCTTGGTCATCACAATCAATATTTTGGAGGCGAATAATAGCCGTTGTATCGCCCGCTATGAATGAATACCAAACTGTGCTCTCCCATCCGAGGATACATCCGCCAGGAATCGGATCATCAAGGCTCGTTAGGGTATAGGCCATATCTCCACAATGATAGGCACCATCGCTAATATCAAGAGCCGACTCACAATTGTCTGCGCCACATCTCTCCTTGATACATAGGCCAAACAAATCCCAATCATCAGAATCGAAATCCCAAACCCGAATCAATACAGGGTCGCCAGGTGTTCCAGAGATTTCGAGGGAAGCATCATCAAGAAGCCCCCCGTCTTGGTTACACGCAATTTCTGTGAGAGATGCTGTACAATTCAATCCTGTACTTGGAGTAGAAGAGCCCATATACGCTGCCATAGCTCCTTCAAAGCAAAGGTTGATTCCACCACCCGCACATACTTCATCGTCAATAATGGCGCGGAATACACCTGTAGGCGGAATCTGTACCTCAAACCAGATATCCCCACATGTATAATTCCCACAGGAAGGAGGAGTGAGGCCTGGGGTGATTTCGCCTGCATCAAAATAGCCTACGTTCGAGTAGTTGATATAATTTCCAAGGGTACCATCGGCACATCCGCCAGGAGCTGGGCTAATGGTATAAGGAATTGGGTCGCAAGGCGAATTTCCTGCTCCTGCTTGGTTCCCATCTATATAGATGGCTCTAATCTGGAAGCTACCCGTTTCATTGGTCAATCCCTCAATTTGGACGTAGTATGTTTTGCCTGGAACGAGACAACGAAGATCTACTTGTGTAGTTGCACCTGATGGCGCAGCTCCTGCTTCCAGTTGGTCGTCTAGGTCAGCTATAGAATCGCTACCATTGATAGAGGAGTAAATGGCATATTCCATATTGTATCCTACATTCTCAAAGGATACACGTACATATCCAGAATCTGGCGCAACAAACGCATACCATACCGAGCTAAACATATCGGCAGCTACAGCAGGTAAGGGTTCTGCAACCTCGGTTGTCGCACAATAGTTTGATCCCCAAGCAACAGAGTCTAGCGTGAGGTAGCGAGCATCTGCGATATTGTCATTGCCTCCATCAAGGTCTGATAAGGTTACGGTTACAATCCCTGTTGTGAGGCTTATTTGTTCACGATCAACCCCAAGAATATATTCTACATTCGGATTCAATGGATTATTGCCACAAACATAGTCATTCTCATCATCCCCAAATGTTTGGCCAGAAGCATAGGCCAATGTAATATCGGCTGTATCACAACTGCCTGGGTTATTGGGGTTTACTTGATACAATACATAATCAAGTACACAAGTGGCATCATTACAGTCTACAGCCACACGGGTATACCCATTCGAAGAAGTTGTGAACCGATACCAAAGGATATCTTCAATCGAATAAGGATATACAGGTACATCACATCCCCCTACATATTCCCAATTGTCACTGATATGTTCATTGCTTGAAGCAAAGTCAATTGCGACAGATCCAAGTCCTAGAACCCCCATATCTGTTGCATCACATAGGATAGAGTTTGCTGGGGCTGGATTTCCTGTTTCGCTAGAGACCAGCAGTTCATAATTCCCTGCTCCCGAACAAAAAAGGCCATCACATCCTCCATCAAGTCCTAGATAGTAAGTTCTTCCTGCAATAAGGTTATCTACATCAATGCTGGATCGATCATTGGTCAGAACGACAATATCATCACTCCAATCTAATACGGCATATTCTCCATCACAGTCTTCCTCACAGGCAAATAAGAGAACGATTTCTGTGTCGAAATTTGTACCTGAGAAGTCGGTTGAGATGGAGACCCGACCTGTAACAGGAGCTGTAAACGCAAACCATACAGAACCCCCAAATACATTTGATTGGAATTCTGCATCTGCCAGTTCTCCTCCTGTTGCACTGGTATTGCTTCCCAGAATAGGACTTCCTAGGGTAATCATTGGGGCATTACAAATACTGTCGGCTCCCTGTTGAGCGAATCCAATTTGCATAGCTAGGATCATCACCATTAGGGGTGTGAGTAATAATTTTTTCATAGGCTTTTATGAAATATAAATGATTAGGGAAAAATTCGTCTACGAAGATAATATTTGACTAGGGTATCATTAAGATATTTTATGGAATATTCGTATGAATTGTACGAAAACAGCTTCTATACAGCGATTTTATTATGGAATGAGCGAAAAAATAGGTCTTTATAATAAGAATATTGCTGAGATAAATAGAGAAAAAGAAAGAAAAACTAGGGGAATAGATAAAGCCAATTAAAAATCAGTACCTTTGTTGAAGCACGATTTTTGTACATTTTTTATGGAATGTTTTTAATAAAAACCCTTCATTTAGAGTTTTTAGTTTAGCATCACTCTACTTTTTATTAAAAGCAATATCTGGTACCAATGGAAGTCCTTATAAAGCCAAGTTTATTATAACTTTCACAACCATTTACTCGTACTAGTATGCAAGTTCCTTTCATTAATATTTCAAACACGTATGAAGGCTTATTATAGTGCACTTTTATTTCTCTGTATCGTATTCTCACAAACAACCTTTGCACAGAGGAATGCAACAATACTTGACCACAAAGACCGCATCAGAATTACTCGTTTGGATGTATTAAGTTCTCCCTATCGAGAAACTAACCTTTCAATTACTCCTGATGGCCAATACATCTTCTTTATGTCTTTGCGAGGTGGACAACCGTGGTCTCAATCGTATACCACATATAAAGGAGAGCCTGTCTACGATGGAGATATTTGGTATGCACAAAAGGGGAGCGGCCCTGGTAAATGGAACAGACCCAAGTGCCTAGGGCCTAATATAAACTCTCCTAATGGAGAAGATGAACCAGTAGTATCGCCTAATGGCCGAACGGTATACTTCCAGAGTTGGCAAAACTTCTGGTACCTATCAGGAGGGCCTTATTATCAGTCTTCTATGAAGGACAATCGTTGGGGGCCTCCTAAGGGCTTAGGAGGAGGAATTACTTCCTTCTTTATGTCGGAAGATATCCTTGCAACGGATGGAATGACGATTTCTCCTAGTGGAACTACCTTCATTGTGGCTTGTGGAAAGGACTACGATGACAATATGGATCTCTATATTAGCCGAAAAACTTTTAAGGGATGGGGCTACTGTAAAAAGCTTCCTATTAGTACAACAGGAGATGAACGCTCTGTATTTCTTGCTGCTGATGGCAGAACGATTTACTTCGCTTCTGATGGATATGAAGGATTTGGCGGATTGGATATATTTAAAACTACCCTAAAGGAGGATGGTAGTTTTGGGGAAGTTATCAATGTTGGAAAGCCTTTTAATACATCGGGTGATGACTATGGGTTTATCTTGACAGGAGATGGAAAGGAAGCATACTTCATTCGGAATGGTGATATCTATTTTGCAGATTTAACAGAGGCCGATGAGCGTATTCGTCCTCAATTGAATATCTTATTGGCAGGAACTGTCATTGATACGGTTAAGAATAAGAGCGTTTCGGCAGAGATTAAGATTGTAGACACAAATACAAGACGGGCAATTGCCGCAGGAAAATCTAGTGGAAAACAAGGGAAGTATTCGATTACCTTGCCCAACCGAAGCCGTACTTATAAAATTGTGATGGAGGCGAAGGGGTATCCCGAGGTGAGCAAGTTTATTTCTGTTACGGAGAGTACTGATTTTAATTCTTATGAAACCAACTTCAGAATTGGTATTCCTCCAGAGCCAGAACCAGATGATCCCCCTATTGCTTCTGTTGATCCAGAAGACAATAATCCGCCTAAAGATCCTATCACTAAGCCCGACAAAGATCCAAAGGATAAGCCTGATAAAGACCCGAAAGATAAAGATCCGAAGGACAAGCCTGATGATGTTGCTGTGACGAATCCTCCTGATAAGGAGCCAGAGAAAGACCCTGTTATTGAGGAAGATCCTTATTCATTTGAGGGAGTTGCTGAGAATAATTTGATTCTATTGCTGGATGTGTCTGGGTCGATGAATCAGCCAAATAAATTACCTTTGTTAAAGCAGGCATTTGGGAACCTTTTATCGTATATGCGTGCAGAGGATCAAATTTCGGTTATTATCTATTCTGGAGATGCACGGGTAATTCTTGACCCTACTTCTGCGGCAAATAAGCAGAAGATTATGCGCTCTATTGAATACTTAAAAACGGCTGGTGCTACAAAAGCAAAGGTCGGATTGAAAAAGGCGTATCAATTGGCACAGGATAACTATATCTCAGGAGGGAATAATCGAATCATTCTCGCTACTGATGGGAGTTTTGACATTGAAAGTCTCTATTCTATTGCAACCAAGAATGCCTCTCGTGTGAAATTATCAGTATTTGCATTTGGTAAGCAGTTTAAGCACAAAGAAGAGGCGATGAAGTCGCTCGCTGATTCAGGAGGAGGGAACTATGCCAATGTAAACAGTGCCAATATTGAGAAGGTATTGCTTCAAGAGGCCAAAGCAGTACGGAAGTAGAACGTAAGCTATATACATAATGAATATCCCCACAAGCAATTTGCCTGTGGGGATATTTTTGTTTGGGTGTGCGACTCTATTCAACTACCGTACGTAGCTACCTGCATTGATATCGATAGTTGTACCTGTAGCATGATCCATATGTCCACTCGCAAGAAATAAGACAGTTGGGGCTATATCCTTGGGGAGAGTGATTTCAGGTAAGGCAATATCATTGAGGATATAATCCTTCCCATATTTATCTACAAATTGTTGTGCCATATCTGTAAGGGTGAACCCTGGAGCTATGGCAAAGGAATAAATATGTTGTTTTCCATATGCCCTCGCAATGGATTTACTCAATGCAAGCATGCCTCCTTTAGAAGCTGCATATGCCATATATTCGGCTGTGTCTCCCCTAAATCCTGCTCGAGAAGAAATATGTATCATACGCCCACCTCCTCTTTGAATGAAATGGGGAATCAATTGTTGACAGAGAATGGCGGTTGCCGTTAGGTTCACAGTCATTGTTCGCTCCCAATCGTTTATCCATTGCTCATTTGATTGGGCGAGGAGAGACTCAAGGGCAATGCCTGCATTGTTCACCAAAATATCAACTCC
>Ga0163111_10000088_pt1 | contig 50572 bp, 32 predicted proteins | sample CRUFie1St18metaG_FD_109645 | JGI IMG/M metagenome (GOLD analysis project Ga0163111, IMG submission 109645) | Marine microbial communities from the Costa Rica Dome - CRUD Field 142mm St18 metaG | ecosystem: Environmental > Aquatic > Marine > Oceanic > Photic zone | place: Costa Rica: the Eastern...
AGGACCAAGGCCTGTGGCAGTTGCGGGACTCGCATCTGTACCAAAGTCCCAAGTATAACTTACGCCTGTTCCTGCATCAGTAGCTTCAAATGTTAAATCTTGTGATTGACAGCCTGAACTTGGGGCAGTAGCAATATCTGCCGTAGGAATAGGCAAAACTGTTTTTACGATATCATTCGATTCACCTACATAGCTCGTACAACCCGCTCGGCGAGCACAACGACGGTAGTAAGTGGTCTCTGTGATTGGACCAGGATCATAAGTTGGTCCATTGGCACCTGGAATGATAGTCGCGTTACCACCACCTGGTTGGATTGGGGAAGTAGCCATCAACCAAATATATTCAATCGCACCGCTACCACCACTTGGTAGAGATACACTTGTAATTTCATTTGGATCAAATGGGCCACAATTCGTCTCGTCCCCTGAAATTTCGCCTGCATCAGTTACATTATCACAACAAATAGTTGAACAATTACTGAGATCGATATTGATATCACCATTTCCATTAATTGCGCCAGAATATGAGAACCAAACAGAGGCTCCATAATCCCCGTCCTTATCATTTGCACCATTTCCTAGTTGGAATCGGTAGTTATTACTTGTTGGACGCATATCAATGTCAAGAACCTGGCCTTGATTAGCTCCCCAACCAATAAACTCAGCATTTGCATCATCTATAGCATAGTAATCCCAAGTAGTAGGATCTCCTCCTCCTCCATTTTTAGCTCCCCCACCATTCGCAGACCAAGTTGCCCAATCTTGTTTATCAAGCAATGGTACATATATATAATACTGCTCAGCAGGATTGCTAATTCTTTCGATTACCCCTGTCAATAAACCAGTACCATCTGGATAAAGGTTTAATGTTCCTCCATTAGAGTCAAATTGGTAGTCTACTCCTGCCAACCATACGGCATGATCGCCAATTGCATAGGGATTAGCATCGCATACACTCACCCCACCCGGAAGAACCTCCTTTATAACGTCATTTGATTCGCCTACATAGGCTGTACAACCAGCCCGACGAGCACAACGACGATAGTAAGTTGTTTGAGTAATGGGGCCTGGATCATAGGTTGGTCCATTAGCTCCTGGAATAATAGTAGCATTTGATCCATTCGGCAATATTGGTTCATTTGCCATCAACCAAATATACTCTATTGTTCCTGATCCGCCACTTGGCAATGATACACTTGTAATTGGCCCAGGGTCATATCCACCACAATTACTCTCATCACCAGAAATAACACCTGCATCTGTGACATTGTCACAAATAGGAACACAATCATACGATTCATATGCAACCGCATCTAAGTGAATATTTCCATGAGAAGTAATTTTGATATATCGAATTCCAGAACCAGAAGGCACATTATATGCAAAAGTCTCGAATCCAGCAGCTCCTCCCGCAACAGTTGCGGTATACGTCTGATTTCCGCTAAATGATGAATTTGTTGCAGAGCTCGAAATAGTTGCAGTACTTCCAACGACATCGTAACTCTTCAGATAAAGATTAACGGTTCCACCACCAGGCACTATATCAGTTAAATCCAACACAATCATCGAGCTTGTAGGAAGGCTTGTATGTATCCCATCGGGCATACCCAATGACTCATTCGGGTTAAATGTAGAACCAGAAGAAGAAGCAACAGCATCTGCATTACCAGAAATCAAGTTGGTAACTTCCTCGCCAGCTGGGCAACTTGGACAAGTCGTTACTTCTTTCATTATGTCATTCGATTCACCAACATAAGTGGTACAACCTGCCCGACGAGAACATCTTCTATAATATGTAGTTTGAGTAATTGGATCAGGATCGTAAGTTGGCCCGTTTGCACCTGGAATAATAGAAGCATTCGAACCATTGGGAAGAATGGGAGAATTCCCAATAAGCCATATATATTCTATTGTACCTGATCCGCCACTTGGCAATGATACACTTGTAATAAGGGAAGGATCATATCCTCCACAATTGCTTTCTGCACCTGCAATGACTCCTGCGTCTGTTACATTATCACAGCAATTGTTTACTGTTTTTACAATATCATTTGATTCGCCAACGTAATCTGTACAGCCAGCTCGGCGAGCACATCTTCTATAATATGTAGTTTGGGTAATGGGGCCAGGATCGTAAGTTGGACCATTTGCACCTGGAATGACTGTATATCCCCCACTTGAAATAGGCTGGGGTCCTTCCAACCATATATATTCCATTGCACCACTTCCACCACTTGGCAAAGAAACACTCGTAATAGGCGCAGGATCATATCCGCCGCAAGCAGTTTCATCTCCACTAATTGAACCAGCACTTGTCACATTATCACAACATTCTTCTACTTCAATTGTGACAGCTCCTCCAACAACAAAAGAATCTCCACCAGGATTGGGAGATTCAATTAAAACGGAAAGAGTAGTAGCATTACCAGGAACATTTTGTAATGTAAACGGAGTAATATTTAAAGAGGTTCCTAAGTTAGGATGAGCGAACTCAACCGTTTGACTTACTCCCCCTGCTGTAGCTGTAATTCGTGCAATACGAGTATCAAAATTCAATTCGGAAATCGGAACTGTAATAATGATATCCTTTGCAGCACTTGTTGTAGGCAAACTATACGTTTTTGTAACTGAGCTACGCACTAAATATGTATTCGCATACTCTCCAGAATAACCTTTTCCTGTTCCCGTACCTGAGCGGAATATATATGCAACAAAAGACCAGGTCGTACTCGGCTGGTCAGTAGTCATCGTAATAGATGATGCAGGCTGCATTAATGCTCGGAAAGCTCTACACGAAGAACAATTCGAGAATGTTTGTCCGCCAACTACTGGTATAGTTTCTTGACTAGAAGAAAAAGTAACTTGTGAAGGAGCTGGATTATTTTTCGCGATAACCTCAACTACAATACTGTCTATTGTACTTAGATCTGTAAAAGATAATGTTTTACTTGAAAGGTGATCCGTCCCTGTACCAATGATATCAACTTCCACATCATCACCACAACCAAAACTCCAAGAAGATGAAGGGCACGCATCATAGTAACCAGATCCTGCTAAGAAGTTTTGATTCACTTCACTTGCACTTAATGCTTGGTCATAAGTAGCTACTAAGAAAACAGAACCTAGCCATGTACGAGTAGCACTGAATTCATTCGCAATACCAAACTTAAATGTATTATCCCATCCACTCATATCCCCTGCACGAGTTCCACTCGAAACCTCTGTGCCATCTATATATAATTTTTCTGTACCAGAAGCATTTCTTGTATATACTACATGTTGTAAACAGCTAATAGTACTTCCAGAAGGAGACAAGAGTTCTGGTGTTCCGTTTGTGCTTACATGAGTAGTTCGAAGTCTGGCCGCATATTTATCTCCTTCTTGTCCTAATGTGACATTTCTAATAGAGGAGTTACCAGAAATCGTAGCGATTCGAGCCGGCCCAGACTGTGTAGTATTGGCTGGAATGACCCATGCTTCCATAGTTATTTCATGACTTGCCTTTACTGCATTTATAATTTTAGTTGCGGCAGTAGAAGACTCTATGATTGTTGACGTATTAATTGCAAGTCCATCTGTTCCTGGAATCCAAGAAACATTACTAGGGTTTGCAATAGTCAAATTTAAAGGCGAGCCAACCCCTGACACATCATGGACAGTAGATCCGCTTCCTTCTGAAAAATCATATAGTACCAATAAGCCATTTGTCACCCTTTGAGCATGTAATGTACTCGGGCCTAAAATGCAAATGCCCACCCATGTACATGCACAGGTGAGGAATAGGCAAAGTTGCGAGTAGAGTTTCGTCTTTCCCATATCTACAATATTATATATATGCTTCTGGCAAGATTGATTGCCATTTTTTATCTGCAAATTTCTCACGAATAGTTTTTACCTAATCAAGGACTAAACCTAAACAAAGATATTATTAGTGCATATCGTTTCCAAAAATCTTACATCATTTTTTCATCAAAAAACACTGAATAATTACTACTATAAATCAACCTTTTTTAGAAACGGATACACTATTTCGAACTACTGAAGTCATAAACACCTACAAAACAACACTTTAACAACAACCAAAATCATGCAGCGAGAATAATATTTCTAAAAACAATAATACAAATAAAACACAGCTCCTACAAAGCCGTAAAAAAACTCCATTTTATTTATCATATCTTACATCCATATCTATAAAGCAATAGGAAAGCAAATAAAATGATATGTGTTTTATTTTAATGACCTTTACTGGCAAGATAAGTCACTGTTTTTGGCAAAAAATAAATTAGAAACAGGAATTAAAAAAACTTGGTAATTGTCTAAGGATTATCACTGTAAGGAGAACTTCATCTGAATACTTAAATGATTCAAAGAACAAATAAAAGGTAAGAAAATCTTCATATTGTTTTAGGGCTACTACTTTTTGGTCTTTTCAATACTTATCTCTATAGTCAGAGAATGAGGATATTGATAATTTAGTAATATATAAGTAAGATTTATTCCTAAATATTCGTTTTTACTACCTTTTCCTCTACAAATATAAGACAAAAAGCGAATAAACAAAATAATATTACACTATATATTTTATTTTTTATAATAACCAATTGTATATATTTATCATTATAGAATAGAGAAAAATATGAGTTCAAATAGCTAATAATCAAGAACTTAAAACCTTACCTCCTCTAATAGAGATCACACAACACCTAATTAAAGGCGGTTAGTCTTCTATCTTTAATATGACGTGTTTGTCCAAAATCTTACTTTGATTGACTCAGACAGATCCAAATGTTAGATTATTGTCGAGAAGTAAAAAGGAGCGCATCATCATTTTGGGGCTTACAAGCCCTACATTCACGAATTCCCAATTCGATCATACACATAAATGTTGGCAGAATAATGAATAACTTTCAAAACATAATATATCTACACTTTTTAACATGATAAAGGAGAAACAACAGCACTAAATTTTCAACGCAAAACTTAGCTCAGCTAACATATTTCAATCTGAAGCGTCCATTTTACAAGACTTATTATTCATCTTATCCCATACTTCTAGAAATTGAACAATAATAATACCAATATGAGTATAGAACCAAGCTGAATTTCATTTCCTACTTTATGTATGAGATCATAAAAATTTGAGGAAACAAAAATGAACAGAAGACTTAACAATATTTCTTATCGAGTTATAAAATGAGAATCAATATCTCTCATTATGAATGCCTCTAGGATAAACTAGGTTCATATTTATCATATGGTTCGAATTTCTTATGAACCTTATTGTTTTACTAATCAAAAGTCTAAAATTTATTACAGCCAAACATAACTATACAGCTTTATTTTCTATACATAATACGCGTATTTCTGTCATCAAAAATGATTCTTTCACCAAATATATTTTCAATTTGTCTCTTTTAAGTGAACAATTACGGAAGAATGGTTATGAAAAATGTCATCAAACAGAGCATATATTAACAGTAAGAATAACCATTATTATGAAAAGGATTAAATATATGAGTTGTGGCAAATTGAAAATTTGAGATGTAGTTTAAAACTATAGAAATCATTGGGAAAGATCTTTCAAACGTACTACCTTCGAACAAATCCAAGCACGAAGCGTTCAATAAGCTTGTGATATCTATAATTAAATAACATCCCCAAAACTTAGGAATGATTAATTTCGGTTTACTTTCATAAAAACAAAGTATTATGATAAAACAACCACTAAAAATCGTAGGGCTTTGTATCCCGTTCTGTTTCCTACTGCTAATTGCATGTAACCAATCTAATGTCATGAAAGATCAAGTTCAGCCACCTGTAGCTAAGGTTGTTCCAAAAGAACTATCCATACATGGGCATACCCGAGTCGACAATTATTTCTGGCTTAATCAACGAGAAGATGCTGAGGTTATCAATTACCTTAAAGCAGAAAATGCCTATACAGACAAGGTAATGGAGCATACTAAAGAGTTTCAAGAAAAACTCTTTGGAGAAATTAAAGGCAGAATCAAAGAAGATGACAATTCTGTACCCTATAAATTAGATGATTATTACTACTATTATCGATATGAGAAGGGCAAAGAATATCCTATCTATTGTCGTAAGCAGGGTTCGCTAGATCAAGAAGAAGAAATCATTCTAAATGTAAATGAGCTTGCCAAAGAACACAAATTCTTTGCGACAAGAGGCCTAAGTGTATCGAAGAATCATAAACTTTTGGCCTATGCAGCAGATACCAAGGGTAGAAGAATTTATACTATTTACTTCAAAAACCTAGAAACAGGAGAAATGCTGCCAGAGCAGATCCCAGATGTAACCAGTAATATCGAATGGGCAAACGACAATAAAACCCTGTTTTACACAAAACAAGACTTACAAACCCTAAGATGGGATAAAGTATACAAGCATTCTCTTGGAACGGATCCGAAAGAAGACAAATTGGTATATGAAGAAAAAGATGTCACCTTCAGTGCATATGTAGAAAAGTCTAAATCGAATAAGTATATATTTATTGAGACATCAAGTACTCTTTCCGCGGAAACATGGTATTTAGATGCTGATAAGCCTAATAATTCTCTACAATGCATCAATCCTCGAGAAGAGAAACATGAGTATTCAGTCATACATGTTGAAGATAAGTTCTATATCTTAACCAATGATCAAGCGACAAACTTTCGGTTGATGGAGACCCCTATATCAGCTACCACTAAAAGTAATTGGAAGGAAGTTATCCCACATGATGAAAATGTTCTTCTTCGGTATATAGATGAATATCAGCATTATCTTATTATAGCTGAACGCAAAAACGGGCTCTCTGAAATTCGAATTTTTCCCCTAAATGGCGAAAAGTCTTCTTATGTTGACTTTGGAGAACAAGTATATATGGCTAGTATTGGATACAATCCCGATTATGCTTCTCATACTTTCCGCTACAATTACCAGTCAATGACAACCCCCAACTCAACCATTGACTTTAATATCAAGACACAAGAGAAAACCATTCAAAAGGAACAAGAAGTATTAGGAGAATTTGACAAGAATGAGTATTTCACAGAAAGACTTTTTGCAACAGCATCTGATGGAACACAAATTCCAATATCTATTGTATACAAAAAAAGCCTAAAAAAAGATGGTAATGCTCCTTGTCTTTTATACGCTTATGGATCCTATGGCTCAAGTATGGAACCTTACTTTAGTTCATCTCGCCTGACCCTATTAAATAGAGGGTTTGTATACGCTATTGCCCATATTCGGGGAGGTTCTGAAATGGGGAGAAAGTGGTATGAAGATGGAAAGATGTTGAAGAAAAAGAACACCTTCACTGACTTCATTGCCTGTGGCGAGCATTTGATTGCAGAGAAATATACTACCTCTGAGCATCTATATGCAATGGGAGGAAGTGCAGGAGGGCTTCTAATGGGAGCTGTTGCTAATATGAAGCCAGGATTATTTAATGGTATTGTTGCTCAAGTACCATTCGTTGATGTTATTACAACTATGTTAGATGAAAGTATTCCTCTGACTACCAGTGAATATGATGAATGGGGAAATCCAAATGATAAGGAATATTATGAATATATTCTCTCGTATTCTCCTTATGATAATGTGGAAAAGAAAGCTTACCCCCATATGTTAATAACCACAGGCTTACATGACTCTCAAGTTCAATATTGGGAACCCGCTAAATGGGTAGCTAAATTACGTGCTTACAAAACAGATAACAATCGCTTATTGCTTCATACCAATATGGATGCAGGCCATGGTGGGGCATCAGGACGGTATCAACGTTATAAAGAATTGGCAGAAGAATTTGCATTTATTTTTGATTTAGAAAACATAAGCCAATAGCCTGTTACACACCCGCATAATGAAGGAGGCTACCCCTAATATTAAAATTTTAGGAGTAGCCTCTTTTATGTTTAATAACTAATCTTTCCTAAATCACTATTATTTATTATTACTTATTCAGAAGAAAGGATACTTCATCATAATTCATACGAACAATTAGCTAAAAACCTGACATGTACAAGTCAAACTAAACTTATAAGCTTCTTGCCATTCTAAAGCCTGCATGTTGAAAGAAATGTCGTCGGAACCACAGACGATAGTACTTAGAAGCTCCTGTACCTGTCGTCACCCAAGCTCCTCCTAATAGCATACTATGCTCTTCATCAAAGAAAGGCTTAGAAAATCCTTCATAGTAAGGATGTACTTCGAAGCCAGGAAGTGGATAGAAGTCATTGCTCAACCAATCCCACACATTCCCAAAGAGATCGGTGAAACCATCAACACTTGTCCCCTCAACGAAGTATCCAACAGGAGTAGGAGACCCAAAAGCCATATTCAGATTATAACGCTTTGTAAAAACACAATCGAAGGTAGTGTCCTCTTTCTTGTTAGCAATTCCAGTAAATTCGGCTTCACTCAACAAACGCCATCCTTCCCCTTTCCATGCACAATATGCTAATGCTTCATGCGCATTCACTTCCACTGGCCAATCCATTGGCATTGCCAGTATATCAAACATCGCACGATACCCGTAAGCACCCTTTTCATTAAGTAGCCAGAATTTAGGATGTAGTGTATTGGTTCGTTTTTTCCAATCTAATCCCTCCTTTGTCCAATACAAATCTCTATTATAGGCTCCACTTTCTACAAATTCAAGGTATTCAGCATTGGTAATGAGGTTTTTTGTTGCTTCGAAGGCACCATAACTGACCTCCAATTTTCCAAACTCATTATCCCAACCATAAATAGTCGAATGTTCTGGCTTACCCAACTTAACCCTTCCTCCTTCTACAGCAATCACCGAATTCTCTTTTGGCATCCCCAAAGTAGGAGCATACTCCCAACCTTCAGGTTTTTCTACTAGCTCAACATCCAATTGTCGAATCAATACAGAAGAAGTCTCAAAATGGATTCTATCATGCTCCAATCCCATAAATATAGTCCAAAGAGGATGACTTTGTGTGACAGGTAATATTAACTCTGTATTTTCGATTACTCTCATCACCGTATTAAATACCTCTTTTCGATATGCCCGAACGGCATCCACCGTTGGCCATAAGTCAATCATCTCTAAATTTTCTGGCAAATCAGGATCCACCCCGACAGCAAATAGATGTTCAAAATGGGCATCAAGGCCTTCTTCCAATAAACCAGCCATCCGCATCTTATTAATATAAAAGGCTGCAGTATGACCAAGATAAAAGATAAGAGGATTTCGCAAAGGATCAGGGCTGAGATAATACGTCTCATCAGACTGAATAGAACTGAACAACCATTCATACAAGTCCCATGTATTTTGAAAATAAGCCGCTAGCTCTTCGCGAGTAAACTGGTCTAATTTCAATGGAACTAGGCTAGAGTTTCGTGTAATAGTTTGCATATCTAAAATATAAAATAAGAAGCATAACAAAGGGACTCAAATATAACGAATTCACCAGAATAATCATTTAGCATATAGTAAACAATATGATACTTTCGTATTCTATTCAATAAAAATCACAAGCCACTCACAGCCATATCTACAAACAAATATTTGAAGGAAGAAACTAAATAGGCAATTGATTCTACACTTTTAAAAGCAACTAACTTTACCCATATTTTTCACAGCTTACAAGGCTCGGCAGAAAACCCACAATCCAATAAACAAATTCTTCAAAAAATATGTAATTTCAACCCAGAAAAGACGAACAATGAAACTATTACTCTCTTAACATACAAATACCAAAGAGGTTAAGAATCTTATTTTATAGGTTTTATAAGGGAAGCAAAGAACTAAATGCGCAATCATACGCATAATATACAGAATGCCATCGTTCCGCTTTGGGTAAAAACTGCCCTACAGCAAAAACTCAATAGGGAACTGTCCAAAAAGTATTTCGGGCTCCTAAACATAGGATACAAACTCGAACCAACGATTGGAGTGCTTACCCCTACCCTATCTTTTGGGCATAAACCAGCTCCTCTGCATGAAATACGCACTAGTCAGCAAGCAAAACATCATCACTCCATACAAGCATCCTTCAATTTTATTCCCTCTCAGTTGAGAAAGGATGTAGAGTCTCCAAATAATATTCTCCGATCCTCTCATGGAGATAAACCTATACATGACCCCCAAAAAAGTGTAGGGATTAGCAGTCAAAAGACAATTTATTCTATTGTTCCTTTATGGGTACAGATTGCTTTTTGGCGAAAACTAAGTAGAGAACTATCCTCACAATATAGACCTCTACACATTGCCAATAGAACCAATCAAACCATATTCATCCATAAACTAGATTCCTTAAAACCTCATATCCATTGGGATAAATCCCAAGCATCTACCCCCCACTACTATATTAAAATCCTTAAACCAAATCATACAAACTCTCCCCCAAATTAAGGCTACAAAGAGAGCATGTATGGACTCTATTCCGAAATCCAGCATTAAACTATACACTCAATATGTTTAAAAAAAGCATGAAGAATCTCAGTTATATTGTCTTGTTATGGGCTCTATTCTCTGCTTGTGATTTAAGTCAAGTAGTTCAGGAAGAGTATGAGAATAACCATACAGAAACTGAAGATTTAACAGAAAACAACACCGATAGCGAAACAGGGAATGATCCAACAGAGGAAGTAACAGAAGGGGAAAGCGAGGAAGCAACTACTGATCGTTCCTTAACTCCCTCATTCAATGTAGGAGAAGAAAAAGTGATTGCATTTTATAATGTAGAAAACCTATTTGATGCGAAAGATGATCCTAAAACGAATGACTCTCAGTTTCTACCTGGTGGAGATTACGGGTGGAATAGCTCAATCTATAAGCAGAAACTCAAGAATACTGCTAAGGTAATCTCGGAACTAGGAGGCGCAGCAGGGCCTGACGTAGTAGGACTATGTGAGATTGAAAACAAAGGAGTTTTGAAGGATCTCGTAAAAGAACTCAATATTTCAGGGCGTGACTATAAGATTGTACATGAAGAATCGAAAGATCATAGAGGAATTGATGTAGCATTAATCTATGATGCAAACAGCTTCACTTATGAAGGCCATCAAACCCATACGCCTACCCTAAAATGGGATCGAGGCTATACTACCCGAGATATCCTAGAGGTAAAAGGGAGTTTTGCCAATAATGAACCCATCTATCTATTAGTAAATCACTGGCCTTCTAGAAGAGGAGGACAAGAAAAAAGCGAATCCAAAAGAGTAGAAGTTGCCAAAGCAGCAAAAAAGGCAGTTGATGCGATCTTTGCAGAAGATAAAGACGCTAATATCCTTCTAATGGGAGACTTTAATGATGATCCATTCAACAAGAGTATTGCACAAACCCTTAGCGCAAAGGAAAACAAAAACCAAGTCAAGGATAAAGGCTTATTCAACGTTACAGGCAAACTCCTTGATAAGAATTCTACAGGAACCCTCACCTATCAAGGTAAATGGAATTTATTCGATCAGCTTATCATCAGTGAAGACATGGTTGCGGGGCAAAATCCACTTCGTTACGTTGATAATTCTACCACTATATTCAATCCCGAATATGTGCAGGTTCCTTATGGGCGTTCAAAAGGGCATCCTCGACGAGGTATTTTCCGTGGAAAATATCAGAAAGAAGGATATAGTGATCATTTTGCAGTCTTCCTAAAAGTTAGTATTCACTAATGAATATATCAGTGCTAGGATGCGGTTGGTTGGGGCTTCCACTAGCCAAATCGCTGATAGCCAATGGGTATAAGGTGAAAGGCTCAACCACAACCTCTACAAAACTCGAACGTTTGGAAGAGGAAGGGATTGAGCCTTTCCTTATTAGCCTTACCCCTACAGGCACTAAAGGGAATATCCATGAGTTTCTTCAATCTGATATCCTTATCCTGAATACTCCCCCAGGAGGTCGAAGAAACCCTGAAGTAGAATATACATACCCACGCTCTATTGAGCATCTCTTTACCTACATCCAACAATCTTCCATAAAACATATCCTATTCGTTAGCTCTACCTCTGTATATGGCAATGCAACAGGAAGAGTTACCGAGGCGACCCCTCCTACTCCTCAAACTCCTTCTGGACGTGCGTTACTACAGGTAGAACAACTCATTTCGCAAAACCCTTCTACCCTATCTACTTTTCTGAGATTCGGCGGATTAATTGGAGGGAATCGCAAACCTGGTAGATTTCTAGCAGGCAGAAAGGACTTACCTAGGCCTTTTGCCCCTATAAACCTCATTCATCTATCCGATTGTATCAATATCATTACACAAATCATTGAACAAGAAAAGTGGGGCGAAATCTTAAATGCGGCAGCTGACCGACATCCAAATCGAAAAGTATTTTATACCTTCGCAGCAGAAAAATTAAAATTATCACCACCACAATTCGTTCAAAAGGGGGGAGAAAACGGCAAATGGATCGATAATACCAAATTGAAATCGCTTCTAGGATACAGCTTCTTATTTCCTGATCCATTCCAGTTCTTATAAAAGCCTTTTGTATATTTGACAATAGACTCATCAAAAAAGCCAGATTATGAAATATGTGCGCTTACTTTGTACCCTATTCCTTTCAATCAACTTACTCGTTTCTTGTAATGCTCAAAACAAGAACAAAAACAAAAATAAGAACCATAAATTCACCAACGCACTAGTTAACGAAAGTAGTCCGTACCTACTACAGCACGCACACAATCCTGTAAATTGGTTTCCATGGTCAAATAAAGCCCTCAAACAGGCTAAAGAAGAACAAAAGCTTATCGTCATTAGCGTTGGATATGCAGCCTGCCATTGGTGCCACGTCATGGAACATGAGTCATTTGAAGATGAAGAAGTCGCTAAGCTCATGAACGATAATTTCGTAGCCATTAAGGTAGACCGCGAAGAACGCCCTGATATAGATGATATTTATATGTCGGCTTGTCAATTAATGAACAAGGGGGGATGTGGCTGGCCGCTTAATGTCATCGCATTGCCTGATGGCCGTCCAATCTTTGCAGGGACATACTACCCGAAAGATGCTTGGATGAAAATCCTCGAAAACGCACATAGTTTCTATACGAATACTCCCGAAGAAGCTAAGAAGATTGCAGATGATGCCATGAATGGTATTCAGGCGTATGCTAATGTATCTTTCAATCCAGAAGAAGCGAAGCATACTGAAGCAGACCTTCAAACAATATATAATAACCTCATCTCAGAAATAGATTTCAGCAAAGGAGGAACCAAACGCAAAATGAAGTTTCCTATGCCCAATAGTTGGCAGTTCCTCCTACGGTATCATTTCTATACCAAGGATGCAAAAGCGCTAGAAGCAGTAAATACCACCCTCAAGCATATGGCAAATGGCGGGATCTATGACCACCTAGGGGGGGGATTTGCACGCTATTCTACCGATCCCGATTGGAAGGTGCCCCACTTTGAGAAGATGCTTTATGACAATGCCCAGCTTGTAAGTCTTTACTCTGAAGCCTATCAAGTCACACAGAATGAGCAATATAAGCAGGTTGTATATGAGACCTTGGCATTCGTAGAAAGAGAATTAATGGACAAAAGCAATGGGTTCTACTCATCTTTAGATGCTGATAGTGAAGGAGAAGAGGGGAAGTTTTATGTATGGAAAAAAGCCGAAATTGATAAGGCCTTAGGATCAGATGCAGATTTATTCAACACCTATTATTCTGTCACCGAATTCGGCAATTGGGAGCATAATAACAATATCCTATTCATTCGAAACAAGAAGGCTGATGTTGCCAAACGCTTCAAGATTAACCAAATAGAACTTGAGAAGAAATTAAAGGATGCCCGCAAGAAGCTTCTTAGCATCCGCAACAAACGTATAAGACCTGGGCTTGATGATAAAATCATTACGGCATGGAATGCCCTCATGCTTAAGGGATATGTAGACGCTTATCAGGCATTTGGTGATGAGAGGTTTCTAGATATGGCCAAAAAGAATGCAAACTTCATCCTCAGCAAATGCATGAAAATCGATGGACAATTGTACAGAATCCATAAAGATGGCAAGCCCTCTATCAATGGTTTTTTGGATGATTATGCCTTAACGATGGAGGCATTGATTGCCCTGTATCAAGTGACCTTCGAAGAGAAATGGCTCTTTACTGCACGTGATATGATGGGCTATGTACAAAAGCATTTCTATGACAAGCAATCAAAGATGTTTTTTTACACATCCGACCTTGATGATCCGCTCATTGTCCGACAAATTAATTCGGGGGATAATGTAATTCCTGGTTCGAATTCGACCATGGCGAAAGTTTTACACGCCCTAGGCTCATTGCTCGAAAAAGAACACTTCCTTACCCAGTCAGAAGAGATGCTTAACAATGTAAAGCCCAATCTCGATATGCAACCCCGCTATCATTCAAACTGGAATATGTTGCTTTTTCACCTTGTACATACTCCTTATGAAGTAGCAATTGTAGGAAACAATGCGGAGAATATTAGACGTGCTCTCTCCCAAAATTTCCTTCCTAATTCCCTTTATCTTGGCGGGAAAACTACAGGTGAGATGCTATTGCTTGAGAATAAACTTATTCCTGGCCAAACAACTATATTTGTTTGTAAAAGAGGCGTTTGTAAGCTGCCTGTCACAGAAGTAGACAAGGCAATGACGCTCATACTTGAATAGAATATCCTTATTGATATATCGTAATAGGGCTCCTATCGTATAGGAGCCCTATTTGTATATAAGGGAACAGTAAATTCGTTTTAGTACTTCTCCTTGTGGAACCCCCAACTACGCACAACCGACTTATAACTCTTAGGATAGTTGGCTTCAAGTATTTTATAAATGGATTTCAATACCAACCGAACTTCATCCAATAATTGATTCTTCTTACTCACCCAAAGGGCATTATCACTATCATAAGACGAGCTTGTATTAAAGAGATCCTCATAATCAATAAGTATTTGCTGCCAATACGCATCTCCATACTTACGGTTTTGGAAACCATGTCTCTGTATCCCAGCCACCAATAAACGGAGGGCTGCGAGTCGTTTATCGCGATCAGCAGGAAAATAGTAACGATTCTTCTTCTTCTCAATCCCAATAGACTGATAGTGCGATCTAGCACGTGTTCTACCATATTCCTCACGAAGGTATTCCTTCACATGCGTCACTGATGTATTAATTTCTTTATCAAGTTTAGTAAAGGTATTCGAAAGAGCTCTCCGTTTGCCCTTTGTATTGAGTATACTTTCGTGGTAATGAGTAAGTTCTTTCACCTCACTTTCAAACGTTTGCGCATCTTTCCATATCAAAGTAAAGGAACTACCTCGCCACTTACTGGCGACTCGTTTGGCCGTTGATATCACATCATCTATTTGTTTAGGAATTACAGAAGTGTACGTTTTTTTCTTTTTCTCTGAAATCTCATTGGCATTCATTTGTACTTCTGTATCCAATTCGTCAGTGAGAGGATGCACGTTTTCAGGAGGTGTCATATCGTTCAGGTTTATAATATATCAAACTTATACTTATGGGATAAAATGACAGAACAGCATCGCTATGCTACTACATACTTAGGTATTAGCTACCATAAATTAGAAAGTATTAAGTGAGCTGAGCCTTAATTGTATCTACTAAAAGCTGTTTGCAATGTAATAAACTCTCCGAAAGAGAAATAAACATCAATTTACAATGAAAATTGCTTATTTAATATTTATTAAATACTCTTTACAATGTAAGTATATCTTTTTCACTTAAAAAAAAGACTACTTGCATTGCAATCTATAAAAAATATGTCTAAAAACTATCATTTTACAATGCAAATAGCTTATATATAATCTTTCAAGTTCTATTTACATTGAAAATTTGTTTTTTAAGTCTGTAACAACTTTACTTACAATGTAAATAGTTTATAAATAATCTTATAAGCCCTCTTTACATTGCAAGTTTGTCATCTCAAGTTTAGAATAGCTCGATTTACAATGCATAAAGGTGTTTGTATAGTATACAAACACCTTTATGCATTGTAAATCGATTATTTTAGAAATAGATATCTTTAATTTGCAGAATAACAAGCTTCTGTTTTAACACTAACCCATTTCAGTATCATAATAAGGGTAGCCTAGTCTTCCTTCTTCTCATACGACTCTATGATCTGAGTAACGAAAGCGAGTTCAACCCCTGTAAGATCTGCAATTTCTTTAGGAGTGAACGAATACTTGTAAAAGCTTATAATAGATTTACGTAGTTTTTCCTCAGTGGCTTTTCTTCTTTGTTCTTCCTTCAACCGAAGCTGCTCCTCTTCCTCTCTCCGTTTCTCTGATTCCTCGTACTTGTCCTTCAGCACCTCTGTTTCCTCTTTGATTTTCTCCAAGGACTTACCCTCATATGCTTCTACAAGAAAATTAATGTACTTTATTTCTGGCTCTTCTATCTTGAACATATCTTCTTTCTGTGTTTCAATGAGTTTATCAAAGACTACGGCTCGATTTTCCTTAGGAACCGATACGATATTTAAAATAAAGAAAAATAAATAGAATTGGTATTCTTTCGAGAATTTTTTCTGTCGAGACAACAACAAAAGCTCTAACAAGAACTTCTCCCGAAGAGTTGATTTATACGCTGAACTATTCGCACGAATATAAGCCAATTCAACTAAGGCAAAAGGATTCGAATCCTTCAACAACTCGTCTTCTCTTTCTGGCCTAACACAAAAGGTATCATACTTATAGCATTGGTGCAAATAAAAATGCTTTTGCTCAAAACAATCAGGAGGGTTTTTATAAGCATCGGCAGGAAATATAGCCAATGCCTCAACCCAAGGAAATTCATTATGAACCAATAGATGCTTCTCTAGTATTCGCACATACATTTGAAGCATTCGAAAAGGGAACAATGTATCTCGTCCAATTTGTATCTCAATATGTAAGATAATTACGCGAGGAATACCATCCTTGCAAGGCACTTTTATCAAACAATCTGCAATCCGTTTTCCTTTTCCTTCCCCTACAATTAATTGGTTGAGACTCTCTAATTCTTTGTCCAGAAACTCTATTGGCCGACTAAAATCAGCAACTTCAAACAGCTTTGGAAGAAAATAGACCAGAAAATCAGGAAACATCAATCGAATTATTTGTTTCCATGTTCCATCATGATTCCTTGATGGAGAGGATTGTTTATGATCCATGATAGGTCATGTTTTATAGTTTTTCACGACAGTAAAATACACATTTTATCTGCTAAAACAATAAACAAACCACCAAAAAGCAATCATTTTTAGCGTAAAGACTAATAAATTAACCTAAAAACATTGTGATACCATCTTCAAACAAACACCAAATAAAGTATTTCCCGAGGATTTATGGATTATCCCCCAATATTATCGTCTATACAATACAGTATACAACTACTTTATACCTATGAGAGCCCTTTTGTTAATATCCTTCTTTGCTCCCTATCTTCTCATTGCCCAAATAGGCAAACAATCCTCAATCACTCACCAATACATCCAAGAAGACATAGAGGAATCCCATAAATCAGGAACCCATCATTACTATCTAGGCAAACAATACCTTCACCAAAAATCTCCGCATAAGGCATTGGAAGCATTTCAAGCCTATGCAACACTATTCGACTCATTACTGCAAATGGAGCAATCACCTTCTATTTTTCTTATCCATTCCACCAATTCCCATCTAGCCTTAGCAAGGGTTTACCAAACAAAATCCTTATCTAACCCCAATAAGTCTCAAGCTCACTTCGAACAAGCAATGAAAATTTTTGCCTATATCCCTCAAAATGAAATGGTATATACTCCCACTGATTCACTCTTAACAGAAACCTGCTATCAGCTTGCATATCAACACTTTCTGCAATGCCATACCGCCCATAAAAACCACAATATATCAGGAGTCAGTTTTCACTCTCAGCAATCTCTTCACCTTCTGTCAAAGATACCTAATCACCCTCAATCTAAATCGCTCTTCACACAAGTATTCCACTTCATCCAGTCCACTCAAACCCTTCCTCCTCCAGCTCCCAATCATCGCTAAAACGAATCATCTAGGCAAAATTCCTACAAATTCGCCATCCAAGGACGTGGAAAGAACCACCATTTTCCCTTCAAGTACACGAAAGCATCATAACCTGATCCAATCCTACGACCAGGTGCCACAAATCGAAACCGATAAAATACCACCTCTTCATTCATGTATTGGGCAATCTCTCGATAGCCTCCAGGAAAATGCTGTGCATCATCTGTACTATAAGCTTCTAATTCACTTGGACTCGCTGCCCAAATCAATGCCTCTGTCTGCGCCTTTGTATATGGTTTAATAATCACGTCCACATTCTTCCAAAGCCGCTTATGATACTTCCGTAAATTCTTGATAAAGGGCTCCTTAAAGGCCAACGGATACTCCTCAGGGGTAGGCTTCAAATAATAAGCAAGATCCCGCAATTGTCTACGGCTTGCATCACGGGTAAATTCAATCATTTGGGCAATGCCTTCTTTTCCCTCAGGGAAGTCAAAAGATGGAGACGTTTTTTGCCCCATCAACAGGCTAGGGAATCCGCCCAATGCCCACAATAACAGCAATATAGGGAGTACAGATAGGGGAGTTTTTCGATTGTCAATCATTTTTTTGGTTTGCTTCATGAGAAAGTAACAATCAGTTGGTAAGTTTGGGGTAAAGATACGCAAAAAAGCGTGCCATAGAATGAGATGCCAACCAGCTTTTTGTATCTCACCATCGCACATAAGACCATATCATGAATCTGTTCAACATCATGTTAGGCCTCGCAGCCATTGTAGGAGGGCTCGCTCTACGATCGATTCTTCGCTCTGTCAAAGAAGCCGAACAACTTCCCTTATCAGCCAATAAACGCGTCAAGGTAGACAAAAAGCAATCCGTTGAGGTGCAGGCCTACCAAAAAATGTGGACTAAGATTGAAGATTCAATTGCCCTTGGGCTGATAGAAGAGGCAATTGTACAGGTGAAAGAAGCACTTGCATATATTGAACAAAAACGCGGAGCAAACAATGAAGACTATCTAAGGGATTTATTTACCCTTGGATGGCTTTACGAACAAAATGAGCAATATGCCTACGCCGTCGAATCTCTCGAATCCTACCTCCAACTCCATAAATCCCTCCTTCCCGATAAACGTGAAGCCTACAATAAATGGGCTGACTATACCAAAGGCCTAAAGAAACATCTGCGATACCTAGAACGAAAGGATGCTTTTAGTTTTTCAGATATTCGGGCATATAAAGACAAGAGAAGCAAAAAGTTAATGGGCAATCAATTGTTCTTGGCCGAAACATGGAAGCGTGTCAATGCCATTCGCATTGTCAAAGTCCAGCCTCTCCCCTTATCCGAACAAGAACAATTGGCACAAATGAAAGCTTTTATGTTCGGCTCTGCTAAACGCCCTACCCCTTCTTTCACCAAGCTTTTCGAATCACAAGCGCCAAAACTTATTCGTAAACTTGGCAAACTCATTCGCCTAAAAGATTCCCAAAAAGTCGAGCAAGTAGAAGCCCAACCCTTAGTTTGGATTCATATATATGAAGACGAACGTTTACTAGGCTCCTTAGGCTTACTCGAACAGGGATATCTACGATGGCATGCATTTCTAGGTGATACTCCCCTCAAAAATCCAGACGCTTTATGGAAATGGATTGGTCAAAATGCTGCTCCTTCGAAACCCTAAACAATGTTTGGTGCCTACAAGTTAAAAGGGCAAATATGGGATAAATGCGAAAGAAGTCCGACTTACCAGAAAAGATCTGTGTAGTATGTCTTAGACCTTTCCAATGGCGAAAAAAATGGGCGCGTCATTGGGATGAAGTTAAATATTGTAGCAATAGATGTAGAAAACGCAAATCATCCCAATCTAAACGCTTATTGGAATGAAACGCAAACACATAGCCATTCTTTGGTATCGCAACGACCTTCGCACACACGACCACGAGGTACTCAGCAGCACAAATCTCGTAGGGGTTGAACAACTCCTCCCTATCTATTGCATTGATCCCCGACAATTCAAGCCTTTACACATTGGCTACCCTAAAACAGGGGCATATCGTGCGAGCTTCCTACTCGAATCTCTCCAAGCGCTCCGAAAGTCTCTACGTACCAAAGGCAGCAACCTATACATCGCATATGGGAAACCAGAAAAGATCATTCCCCAACTTGCAAAACAAATTGGAGCAAGTACCATATATGCAATGAAAGAAGTTGCGGATGAAGAAATCAGGGTGGAACAAAAACTCGAACAATCCCTTGATATCCCCATATCCTACTATTGGGGAGCGACCCTTTTCCATAGAGATGACCTCAACTTTTCTCTAGGCCAACTACCCGATATATTCACCCAATTTCGTAAGCGCGTAGAGAAGTATTCACGTATTCGACAGCCTCTCGTTTGCCCCAATATACTCCCTCCTTTCCCTAAAGACATTGGCATAGGAGCGGATATTAGCCTAGAAACATTAGGACTATCCCCGTTCCCAATCAGTCCAAAAGCAGCCATCCAATTCAAAGGAGGGGAGCAAGAAGCCCTTAAGCGATTGGAGGATTATGTATGGAAACGGCAGTTAATTGCGACATATAAAGAGACAAGAAATGGTATGTTGGGTGAAAGCTATTCCTCCAAGTTTTCTCCTTGGCTAGCCAATGGAAGCCTCTCGCCCCGCACCATCTATCACGAAGTAAAAACATTCGAAAAACAAGTCAAAAAGAACTCATCCACCTATTGGCTCATCTTCGAATTAATTTGGCGAGACTACTTCCGATACGTTATGCTCAAGTATGAGAATCGCCTATTTAAGCGAGGCGGGATATACAACAAATCGATCTCATACCAAAACTCTCCATCAGCATTCCAATCATGGATTACAGGCGAAACCCATTCCTCTTTTGTCAATGCAAACATGAAAGAGCTCGCCCAAACAGGCTTCATGTCAAACCGAGGCCGCCAAAACGTAGCCAGCTATTTGTGTAAAGATTTAGGGGTAGATTGGCGGTGGGGTGCCTCCTATTTTGAATCTATGTTAATCGATTATGATGTGTATAGCAATTGGGGGAACTGGGCATACGTAGCAGGAGTGGGCAATGATCCTCGTCCGAATAGATATTTCAATGTAGAAAAACAAGCAGCTCGATACGACCCAGAAGGGACATATGTACAGCATTGGCTCGATGATTTGGCACTGCATTTGGGAAAATAACATTGAGGGCGATTGATATGCAGAAATTCAGGATAAAATGATTATTATTGCGAGTCAGACTTAGAAGAACAGTAAAATATGCCAAATAGCACGTATTTTTTAGATAGACGAGAAGAGTGGAAAAAGAGAGTAGGCAAAGATTCTTGGACTGTTTTCAAGATTATGTCGGAATTTGTTGATGGATTCGAAACCCTATCCAACATTGGGCCATGCGTTTCCATATTCGGTTCGGCCAGAACCAAACCCGATAACCCCTACTACAAACTCGGCGTAGAAATAGCCGAAAAGTTAGGAGAAGTAGGGTTTGGCATCATCACGGGGGGAGGGCCTGGCATCATGGAAGCAGGCAACCGTGGTGCACAAAACGTAAAGGCATCTTCAGTAGGCTTAGATATTGACTTACCTTTTGAGAAAGGAGCCAATCCTTATATCGACCAAGACAAGCTCATCAGCTTTAATTACTTCTTTGTAAGAAAGGTGATGCTTGTAAAATACGCACAGGCATTTGTGGTACTCCCAGGTGGATTTGGAACCCTCGACGAATTGTTTGAGGCACTAACCCTCATCCAAACCAGAAAGATTGATCGATTCCCTGTTGTACTTGTAGGTAAGTCTTACTGGACAGGTCTTATTGATTGGATTAAAAGTACAATGTTAGCCCAAGAAGGCAATATATCAGAAAAAGACTTAGAATTATTTGAGATTCTAGATGATTCTGATGAAGTGGTCAAGCATATTGTAAACTTCTATGCGAGCCATGTTCTACGTCCTAACTTTTAGTGGATAACGGAATATTTTGATGCAAGTATTAATTATGAAAATCGGCAGAAAAATGCTAATATTATAGGTGTATGTGTAAATCCTTCATCGTGTAAATCAAAAACAAAAGCATGTCGAGACTGGTTTATTTCTTAGTTCCAATAGGCATCATTTTCTGTGGCATAATGCTTATCAATTGGCAGGAGATTGAAGAAACTGCTACTGATTTAAAGTATGTGTCAGAGCATTTGACGGTTATATCTGCGGAGCCACCTCCTGACCTCCATTTTTGTGGAGAGCGGGTTCCCCTTGAGAATTTCGATGTAAAAGAACGCTTAGACCAAGAGTTGCAGCGCAATGTCTACTACCATTCTTCAACTATCATGATGATTAAACGGGCAAGTCGGTACCGTGATGAGATTCTGAGAACCTTACGTGAGAATGGAGTACCTGATGATTTCTTCTACCTCGCTTTGGCGGAAAGTGGCCTTACAAACGCAGTTTCTCCTCGTGGAGCGAGAGGGGTATGGCAGTTTATGCAGAGTGCAGGGAAGCACTACGGACTTGAAATCTCCGAAACGGTAGATGAACGTTACCACGTTGAGAAAGCAACCAAAGCGGCATGTGGATACCTCAAAGATGCTTTTAGAAAGTTCAATAACTGGACGCTTACTGCGGCTTCTTACAATATGGGTGAGCCCCGATTGCTAAAGGCTATTGCTCGTCAAAATGTGAGCAGCTACTATGATGTACACCTAAATCGCGAAACCTCTAAATACGTATTCCGAATTCTCGCGATTAAGTGTATAGTTGAAAATCCTGCCCGTTATGGCTTCTCTATCCGAAACACCTATCAACCTGTTCGGTATTATACGGTAGATGTTTCCAATACTATCAGTGATTTAGCAGCCTTTGCTTCGAAAAATGGCTCTAATTACCGTATGATTAAAATCATGAATCCTTGGTTAACAGCTTCTCGATTAGCCAATAAATCAGGAAAGAAGTATAAGGTTCGCTTCCCTACCAACCCGAATATGTATGCAGGTGAGGTTGCAGATCTTAGAGCAAAGGAAAGAGAACAGTATGAATTGACGGAGAAGGAGAAGGAGTTAAAAGCCGAAGAAGAAGCCCTCGAAAAAGAAAAGGAAAAGAAGAAAAACCAAGCATTGTTAGAGGCAGAAGAGAAACTAGATTCGGTAGTTGTACCGAAATAGACATAGATACAAATTCACTGTCAGGATAAAAGGATCAATTCATTGCAGAGTAAAGAAGTATTGGGTAGATACATAGAAGTCTTAGGAGCACGAGAGAACAACCTTAAGAACCTAGATCTACGTATCCCCCGAGATCAGTTAGTTGTTATTACAGGAGTTAGTGGATCAGGGAAAAGCTCTCTGGCATTCGATACCCTCTATGCAGAGGGGCAACGTCGATACCTAGAGAGCTTTTCTGCATATGCTCGCCAATTTTTAGGCGACCTTAAAAGCCCAGATGTCGATAAGATAGATGGGCTTAGTCCTGTTATTGCCATTGAGCAAAAGACTACCTCCAGAAATCCTCGCTCTACTGTAGGAACAGTAACGGAAATTTATGACCTACTCCGCTTACTCTATGCCCGTGCAGGAATAGCTATCAGCTATAAAACGGGTAAGGAGATGGTCAGAATGAGTGATGAACAGGTAGTAGACGCCATCATAGACGAGTTTAGCGGGCAAAAGATGTTGATACTTGCTCCGCTTGTTCGGTCTCGAAAAGGGCACTATCGAGAGTTGTTTCAAGGACTAGCGAAACAGGGTTACACTCGGGTTCGAGTAGATGGAGAAGTTCAAGAAATCGTCAAGGGAATGAAACTCGATCGTTACCATATCCATGATATCGAATTGGTGGTTGATCGCATTAAAGTAGGGAAGGATCAAAAGCGATTGTTTGAGAGCATACAACGCGCCATGAAGATGGGCGAAGGCACAGTATTACTATTGGAGTATGACTCGGACAAATGCCATTGGTATAGCCGTAATCTTATGGATCCTGAGAGTGGCCTAAGTTATGACATTCCTTCTCCCAATACCTTTTCCTTCAACTCCCCCTATGGAGCATGCCCGCATTGTAATGGACTCGGGCAAATCTACAAGGTAGATGAAGCAGCTGTCATTCCAGACGATAGTATCTCCATTAACCGAGGGGGAATTGCTCCTCTAGGAGAATACCGCGACATCTGGATGTTCCGTCAGCTTCGGAAGATTGCGAAGTTCTATGATTTCTCTTTAGCTGCCCCCCTCAAGGACTTACCAAAGGATGCAATTACCTTCATTTTAGAGGGGAAAAAGGCACAAGGAATTAAGAAAGCACGGGTTAGTTTCGACGGGATTAAGAACTTTATCAATGAGTCCTATCATAATTCTTCTTCAGAGAACGTCAAACGTTGGGCAGAAGGCTTTATGAAAATCTCGACTTGCTCAAGTTGTAAAGGAGCAAGATTAAAAAAGGAAAGCCTCCATTTCCATATTGATGCGCGCAATATATCTGAAATAGCGCAAATGGATATTGGGGCTTTGTATAAGTGGGTCCAGAGATTGGACGAACGCTTGAGTGAACGTCAAAGACGAATTGGGGTTGAGGTATTGAAGGAGCTGCGAAAGCGGATTGGATTCCTGATGGAAGTAGGACTCGACTACCTAAGCCTTGATCGTCCAGCAAAGACCCTATCAGGTGGAGAAGCCCAACGTATTCGGTTGGCAACCCAAATTGGTTCTCAATTAGTGGGTGTACTGTATATTCTGGATGAGCCGAGTATTGGGTTGCATCAGCGCGACAACCAAAAGCTGATTCAATCGCTGCGAAAGTTACAATCGATTGGGAATTCGGTGATTGTGGTGGAGCATGATAAAGATATGATGCTCGCATCCGATTATGTGATTGACTTTGGGCCAGGAGCTGGCGTATATGGAGGCGAGATTGTTGCTGCTGCCAATCCATCAGACCTACTCGGAACCAAGTCCTCAACTGCCGCTTATTTATCGGGGAAAAAGGAAATCGCGATCCCTAAAGAACGTCGTAAGCCTAAGGGTTTGTACCTTAGTTTGCATGGGGCAAAGGGCAACAACCTTAAGAATGTTAGCTTAAAGTTGCCATTGGGATTGTTCATTTGTGTAACGGGGGTTTCTGGTAGTGGAAAATCAACCTTAATCAATGAAACCCTTTTCCCTATCCTTAGCAAGCATATTTATCGATCGCGAAAGAAGGCCTTGGCTCATAAACAGATTGAGGGATTAGAGCATGTCAATAAAGTCATTCGTATCGATCAATCGCCTATTGGCCGAACCCCTCGAAGTAATACCGCCACATATACAGGCGTATTTACCTTCATCCGTGAGTTATATGCCCAACTGCCAGAGTCGAAGATTCGAGGCTATAAGATGGGACGCTTCTCCTTCAATGTCAAAGGAGGACGATGCGAGGAGTGCAAGGGGGCAGGCGTACGCACAATCGAAATGAATTTCTTACCCGATGTATATGTCGAATGTGAGAAATGCCAAGGACGACGCTACAACCGCGAAACCTTAGAGGTTCGGTACAAAGGGAAATCAATTGGGGATGTGCTAGATATGACAATTGAGGATGCCCTTGCCTTTTTTGATGCCCAACCAAGAATCAAACGAAAGATCAAAACCATCTATGATGTAGGTTTAGGGTATATCCAATTGGGACAACCAGCCACTACCCTATCAGGTGGAGAGGCACAACGGGTCAAGATCTCAACGGAACTTTCAAAAAGAGATACGGGTAATACACTCTACCTACTTGATGAACCCACAACAGGGCTCCATTTCCAAGACATCGAAAAACTCCTTGAGATTCTTAATCAATTGGTTGAGAGGGGCAATACAGTCTTGGTTATTGAGCACAATATGGATGTCATTAAGGTAGCCGACTATATTATTGACCTAGGCCCTGAAGGAGGGAAAGGAGGAGGAGAGATTGTAGTAGAGGGAACTCCTGAAGAGGTTGCGATGCACCCGCATTCGCATACAGGTCGATTCCTCAAGGAGGAACTCAATATGGTTGAGGAATCTATTGGGCTGTAAACAAACCATCAGACAATTGACTCAATATACAATAGGGCATTCAGCAAAGACTGAATGCCCTATTTTGATATCTCATCTGGAACAATCAAGAAAACAATGCATTGGCCTCCCTTAATCTTTCGGGCTTGCCAATATCCATCCATAGACAAGTATCATCGCGATAGCCTACTATATCCTTCGTTTGCGCGACATCCAAATAGGTCGGTATAATGGAGAATTTACCTTCTCGCCACATCAATTCGAAGAGCTGGGGATTTACCACATGAATTCCACTAAAGGCCAATTCGGTCAATTCCCCCCTAGCTGTTCGAGAAATCTTCTCCTCACCCGTTTTCACATTGCGCCACCCACATAGAATTCCAGCATCGTTAAACAATAAATAGCGAGAAGAAAGCCGCTGCCGAACCGCCAAAGTCACCAAAGCCTCACTCTCTACATGTTTACGATACAATTGCCCTAAGTCTAGATCAGACAACACATCCACATTGTGTACAAGAAAAGGCTTGCCATCGTCAAAGAAAGAAGCAGCACGTTTCAATCCCCCTCCCGTCTCCAAAACCGCATCTCGCTCATCCGAGATATGAATATCTGCGCCAAAGCCTTGATTGACCTCTAGGAAGTCAATCATCTTATCGGCGAAATGGTGCACATTCACCACTATCTCCTCGAATCCATATCGAACTAATTTCCGAATTACGCGCTCCAACATAGTCTTGCCTCCTACCTCAACCAATGCCTTTGGTCGATCATTGGTCAAAGGCCGCAAACGCGTTCCTAGTCCCGCAGCGAATATCATTGCTTTCATACAATCATTCTATAAGTGTACCCAACCCTCAAAATACCTCCTTTATCTTCTGCTCTCGATGCCAGAGCATCACATGAACCTTGTACTTCGCACTTAGGTGTCGAGCCAATGCCTCGGCACAATAGACCGATCGATGTTGCCCTCCTGTACAGCCAAAGTTAATCATTAGGTTTTCAAATCCCCTTGATAGATACTTCTCCACCGCAGGCTCAACCACCGAATAGACATCCCCCAAAAAGTCCTTGATACGCGTCTCAGCATGGAAGAACGAAATCACAGGTTCATCTCTACCCGTCAAGTGTTTGTATGGGGCATAAAGACCGGGATTATGGATTGAGCGACAATCAAATACGAATCCCCCCCCATGTCCCGATGGATCTAGTGGAATCCCGTGCTTATAAGCAAAACTCGTAATCCGAATGTTCAATGTGCCCTTGATGTCATCATCATTCGACAACGAATTCAAGTACTCCGACTCAAGCAGTGCATGATATACCTTCATTAAGGTAGGCAATTCGACGGGCAATTTTATATTGTTCAAAATCCAACGAAGGTTTCGTAAGGAATGTGGGATATTGCGCAGAAACAATACCTTTTGCTCGTAGAACCCCCTCAGGCCATAGGCTCCCATTGCCTGCATCATTCGAACCAACACAAACCCATAAAAATGCCCAACAAATTGTTCTCGGTCAATCTCCATGATTTCTCCTAGCGCTTCCATATAATGCTCCAACAATAGCTCACGAACTTCAGGCGGTAGCTTCCCTGAAGAGCTATACAGAATCGAAGCCAAATCGTACTGCAAAGCCCCTTTTCTTCCTCCTTGATAATCAATGAAGTAAGGCTTGCCATCTCGTAGCATGATATTGCGTGTTTGGAAATCTCGATGCATGAAATGCTCTCCATCAGCCTCCAGCAGGAAGCTACACAGATGCTCAAAGTCATTCTCCAGTAGTTCCTCATCGAAAGGAATCTTGGCCAATCGTAAGAAGTAATACTTAAAGTAATTGAGATCCCACATAATGGCTCTTCGGTCAAAGCGTGGACGGGGATAGCATAGGGAGTAGTCTATGCCTTCTCCTGCGACGACCTGCATTTTGGGCAAGGCAGAAAGCACATCTTTATAGATTCGGAGCAATTCTCCAGGGAAAGGAGCCCCCCCTTCCCAAATAGAATTGGCATATCCATACATTGTCACATCCCCCAAATCCTCCAAGAGATACACATCATTGTCCAAATCTTGGGCGTATAATCGGGGTACGTGCATACCCGAATGCAAAAAGTGCTCAGTAAAACGAACAAACGCTCGATTTTCCTTTGCATCTGCATTATACGCCCCCATTGCTGTCAGCTTTCCAGCCTTCAATCGATAATACTGTCGATAAGAACCCGAACGAGGCAGAATACGTATTTCCTCTGCCTCCACACCAGACCATTCCTTGAACAGCCTGCCTAAATGCCGACTAATTGATAATTCCGTAGGCATAACCATATATCCATAAAAAGTAATTCTGCCCAAGCTACACAATTCCCCAATAAAAGTATAGCCTTGGAGTCTCCTCCAAGGCTATCATATATGTTCTCAAAACAAGTTCTCTTCACTTACCATGCGAAATCACAAAGGCACTCTTACCCGCCTTGTCTTTCGCAATCTTCCGAAAATTTGTACAATAGGTCTGCGCCTGGCTTTTCGTTTTGAACATCCCGCAAACAACCGTATATACCCGCTTTCCCCGCACGTCTTTCACCCGTAAATAGGTTGGATGCAGCTTGAAATAAGATCGAAACTCAGTGGCTTTCATCTTCGCCTTACATAAATCTGAAAAGGAATAGACTTGAATTCCCCATCCTTTCTTTCGCTCATCTTTGTAATCCAAGGTATACGTATGCCCCGCCTGCAACAAGCCCGCATACTGCGCACATTTATCTCCCCCCTTTGGGTCATTTACATTTGCCCCTCCAGAGCCAGAACCAGAATTCGAACTGCCACCACTAGACTGCTGCTTCGCCAACAAAGCCTTATAGTCGTCTCGCAGCAATTGGTAACTCACTTGCATAGAAGTAGAATCTCGGCGCATCCGTTCGGTCTCTGCTTTCAAACGCGCATTTTCGGTCGCGATCTTTTTATTTTCCTTATCTACATTTTCTTTTTGCCCCTTCAATCGAGCATTCTCTGATTTCAGGCGGCCAATTTCATGTTTCAAACGTATGATTTCATCTTTCAATTCCTTCTTGCTTTGGCCAAATGTAGGGGTAGCTACAACCATAAATAATGAAGCGATAAACAGCACATACAAGCTTCTCATGTTTTACAAATTTTTAGATGTGTTTTTGGATATAATTACAATGTCCTATTATATATTATACGTCTCAATGCCCCCTAAAGTTAAGTGACATCCCCCTCTTATCCGAATCCTAGACAAAATACTTAACGCCAAAATCGAACCAAAAACCCGATTTACGCGTCTTTCATCCGACTTTAGTCATACAATCCTACGGAAAGCTAAACACTCCCAACCAAATATCAATGCTATATATTTTCGCCAAAAAGGCACTGAGAAATGGCGTGCTACCTGATAACAGGAGAGCAAAAGGGGTGTTTTTCTTGTAAAGTGTAGTTACCAAGCCTTGCTGGCGGGATAAAGCTATTGGGCATTTGATTCGCAAAAAATCAACTTCCTCTTATGGAATTTCTACTCTTCTTAAGTCCTACTATTGTCAAAGAGATTAAACAAAAGCACAATACCATGAAGAAACATTTTTCTCTTTCCCTCACATTATTGCTTATACTATCCCTCGGAGGAGTATCCCAAATCCTCGCATTCTGTGGTTTTTATGTTGCAAAAGCAGATGCAAAACTATTCAACAAATCTTCTCAAGTAATCATTGCCCGACAAGATGGCCAAACCGTCATTACGATGTCCAATGATTTTCAGGGAGACATGAAGGACTTTGCAATGGTTGTTCCTGTACCTGAAGTCATCAAGAAGAACCAGATTCGAATTGCCAAACAGGAGATATTCGACAAGCTTGATGCCTACTCTGGTCCTCGTCTAGTCGAATACCATGACTCAAATCCCTGCCAAGTGAAGAAGCCTCGTCCTACGGCTGGAGGTATTCGCCTACTAAAGAGTGCATCTGCTCCTGGAATGGACATGGCTTTTAAGGAAAAAGCTGAGCGCTATCAAGTAACCATCGAAGAAACCTATACTGTAGGAGAGTATGATATCCTTGTGCTTTCTGCTAAGGAATCAAATGGTCTCAAAAGATGGCTTATTGACAATGACTATAAGATTCCACAAGACGCAGAAGAGGTACTTGAACCGTATATCAAGAGCGAACTCAAGTTCTTCGTTGTAAAGGTGAACCTAGACGAACTCGAAAAGTCTGGCTCTCAAACCCTAAGACCTATTCAGATGTCTTTCCGTTCGGATAACTTCATGCTGCCTATCCGACTTGGAATGGCCAATGCCAATGGCGACCAAGACCTCATTGTATACGCCTTCACAGAAAACGGCCGAATCGAAACGGCGAACTATCGCACTGTTCGCATCCCGACAGATACCGAAATCCCAACCTTCACGAAGTCTGTATTCGGACGATTCTACAAGGATGTATTCGAACAAGCATGGGAGAAGGCAGGCAAGAACATCAGCATGATGGAATATGGATGGGATCTCAGTTCGAGCAATTTCGTAAAATGTGACCCATGCCCTACTCAACCCCCTGCATATGCAGACCTAAGAGAAGCAGGTATTTTTTGGGTAACCCAAAATGGTGGCAGTTACGCAGGTAATCTCTACATCACCCGTCTGCATGTTCGATACAACCGTAAGACTTTCCCACAAGACCTTACGTTCATCGAAACTCCTGACAAGGCTCGTTTCCAAGGCCGTTATATCATGCGACACCCCGCAAAGGGCTCCTTAAATTGCTCGCAGGGGCAAAATTACCTCAAGACATTGGTAAATCGTCGCCAAAAAGAACTTCAGAACCTCAATGCCTTGGCAGGGTGGGACATTAGTCCGTACAATGATTACGTAGATGAGTATGCTAAAAAGCTAAAGAAGAAAGACCGTCCTGGAGATGGATACCTAGATCGATTGCCTAAAAAGGATGATACAGACAAGGGAGGATTCTTCTTTGCCCTACCTGATTTCCCTACTGGTGGCGGAGGAGGCCATGCACTTCCATGGGTCTTTACCATTGGGTTGTTAGTGTTGCTTATCACTCTCACCCAATCCCAACTAAGAAATCGTTTCCGAACCTATCCTTAACAAAGGATATAGACTAAACAACCTATAAAAAACATCCTATGAAAAGGTCATTCCTACCAACAACCGCGTTACTAATCGTATTTATTCTCGGTTCCATCTCACGAGTAGCCGCACTCTGCGGCATGCTCGTGGAACCGTGGGATATGCAACCTGTCAATGTTCCTGTTATCAGCCAAAACGAACGTAAGATTTTTAATAAGTCTTCGAAGGTAATCATGGCACGTATCGATGGGCAAACCGTCATTACGATGCTTAATGATTTTAAAGGCCATTCGAAGGACTTCGCAATGATTGTTCCTGTACCCGAGCTCATCGAGCGCAACCAGATCAGAATCCCTAAAGAGGAGATATTCGACAAACTTGAGGCATTCACGGCTCCTCGCGCCATGGAACAACGAGACCTCAACCCTTGTGAGTCCTATGCAATCGCAACAGGCACAAGGATATTTGACGATTCAGAGATGATTGAAAGTGTTCCAACAACCAATTCGGCCACCTCAGTGGGCGTGCCTCAGGACTTCACCGTCACCGTACACAAAGAATACACCGTAGGCGAATATGACATCGTTATCCTTTCTGCCGAACAATCAAACGGGCTTAAAGATTGGCTTAAACTCAATAAGTACAAGATTCCGAGCAATGCAGAAGAAGTACTCGACCCATATGTAAAGCAAGGGATGAAGTTCTTCATTGCAAAGGTCAGCTTGGACAATGTAGCAGGTAGTGGCTTCCAGACCCTCAGCCCTCTTCAACTTACTTTCCGATCCGATAAGTTCATGCTTCCTATCCGATTGGGTATGGCCAATTCTGATGGCAACGACCAAGACCTTATTGTCTATACCCTAACGGAGAGAGGCCGAGTCGAAACAGCCAACTACCGAACCGTCAATATTGCCTCTGAATTAGCAGTCCCAACCTTTGTTAAATCGGCCTTCGAACGATTCTATGAAGATGTATTTGAAACCACTTGGGAAAAAGAAGGCAAGAATGTAGGGGTATTGGAATTTGGATGGAACATCAGTGATAATTCTCCCGTAAAATGCGATCCATGTGTCGCTGCGCTCCCTACTTACCATGACTTGCGAGAAGCAGGCGCATTCTGGGTAGGCGAACATCCCAATGCCTTCACAGGCAACCTATACCTCACCCGTTTGCACTTCCGTTACAACCGCCAAACCTTCCCCCAAGACCTCGAATTCATTGAAACCCCCAATAAAGTAAACTTCCAAAGCCGCTACCATTACCGAATCCCTGCACAGGGTGGACTAGCCTGCGACGAAGCTCAATTTTACCTTCAAGAACTCGTTCAATATCGCCAACAAGAACTTAACAACCTCGCTTCAGCAGCGAATTGGGATCTTGCTCCTTATAAGGATTATGTGCAATCTTATAAGAATCAGTTGAAACGAACAGGGCATATGGATTTCCTTGACCGACTCCCTCCCAAAGAGGAACGAGATAGAGGCGGGTTCTTCCTATGGCTTCCACAATTTCCCCAAGGGATGCTTCCTTTTACACTGCTTGTACTAGGAATTATGAGCTTATTTTTGCTTCATAATCGTATATATGGCAATCGCCATCTTCGCACATATCCCTAGTCGTTCCCCATTCTATCGTTTAATTAAGTGTTTAGTAATGAAAAGATCATTTTTGCCCAAAACGGCCTTACTCATTGTATTTCTCGCAGGAAGCATTGCTCAAGTGGCTGCCTTCTGTGGGTTTTACGTTGCGAAAGCTGATGCCAAACTCTTCAACAAATCCTCCCAAGTCATCATTGCAAGAGCCGATGGCCAAACGGTCATCACGATGTCAAATGATTTCAGTGGAGAGGTGAAGGACTTCGCAATGGTTGTGCCTGTTCCTGAAGTGCTTAAGAAGGAGCAAATCCGCATAGCCGAACAATCCATCTTCGACAAACTGGATACCTATTCGGGTCCTCGCCTAGTCGAATACTTCGATGAAGATCCCTGCAACCGTTATCCGCGATACTACAAAGACCTCGAAATGGCAACCGCTGAGGTGGAAGATTTTGCAGACGCTGGCCTTGAAGAGGAAAAAGAACAGGATTATAAAGTCACCATTGAGGAAAGCTATACAGTTGGAGAGTATGATATCTTGGTACTATCTGCCCAAGAATCTGATGGACTAAAACGTTGGCTAATAGACAATGACTATAAAATCCCTGCAGATGCAGAGGAAGTCCTTGATCCATACATCAAGAACCAATTGAAGTTCTTCGTGGTCAAAGTCAATTTGGATGAGTTTAAGCTTACAGGTGCAGAGAACTTGCGACCGTTGCAAATGTCTTTCCGCTCAGATAAATTCGGCTTGCCCATTCGATTAGGGATGGCCAATGCCAATGGCGACCAAGATCTCATCGTATATGCCTTCTCGGAGAAAGGTCGAGTGGAAGTATCCAACTATCGCACTACCTTAATCCCAACGAATAAGAACATCCCAAGCACAGTTAAGGAGAAGTTTGGTGACTTCTATCTGTCTGTATTCGAAAAGGCATGGGAGAAAGCAGGAAAGAACATAGCCATAGTCGAATATGCCTGGGATCTCAGTTCGCGCAATTTCGTCAAGTGCGACCCTTGCCCCACACAACCTCCTATGTATACAGAACTACGAGAAGCAGGGGTATTCTGGGTAGATAACTATGGCGGAAGCTCCTACCAAGGAGAGCTATTCATGACGAGGCTACACCTTCGATACAACCGCGAGACCTTCCCACAAGACCTAACTTTCATCCAAACACCCAACAAGCAGCAGTTCCAAGGTCGATACATCATGACGCATCCGCCATCCAGCGAATTCAAATGCGATCAGGCTCAACAATACCTCAAAACCCTCAAAGACAGACGTAAAAGAGAGGTCAGAGAGTTAGCAGCCCTCACAGGTTGGGATACCCAAACATCTGAGTATCGATCCTATATCAACCAATATGATACGTTCATGAAAAGCAATGGATACCTTGATCGATTGCCTCCTAAGGATAAAGACAAAGGAGGGATATTCGCATTGCCCGTTCCAAGTGACAATACACCCATCAATCCTTGGCCTTTCGCTTTGTTTGGCTTAGCCTTGATGGTTATGCTCGTTGTCTTCTTCAGACCCTACCTGACCCTGCGTTTTGAATCCTAAGATCAAATCCTTTTGACATACCAAAAGCCATTGCATATCTTTATGCAATGGCTTTTCCTTGTACAGAAGCTATAGCTTTCTTATTTTTCCAATTCCCTGTTCGAATAAACTGCCCCTTACATATGTATCGTCAATAACTATGTTTACCATAAAAACGCATCTCGTATGAAACATTTATCTCGTATTTTCAGCCTCTTACTAATGCTTTCTGTTGCTACAGCCCTCTCTCTTAATGCCCAAGTGGTAAGAGTACAAGGAGGATCGGTAGGTAGCACAACCCTAAACACGGGCGCAGGAGTTACACCCGCTATGCAGGTTACTGGATCCGATGCCCTCTCTCCAAATGGATATGGTTTCTTCGTAGCAGGTAATGCAACCTCTGGAGGAAATATGTCTATGCACACGCAAATTTCTACAGGAGACGCTCAAAGTCGTATGACATTGAAGTGTGGAGACCCGACTGACTTTGCTCCACGTCTACAAATGATCTCAGGAGATGATGTGACAGGTAGCCAAGGGGCTGCTCTTTTCGACTATGGTTCTCGAAACTATGATGCTTCTGCTACCGCTTTCTTTGCGATGCGGTTCATGCCAACAGCTGGCGCACCTGTAGAAATGATTCGTGCTTCTAGTAACGAAGGAGTATACCTAGCACACCAAGCGGGTATGGTAGGTATCGGAACTAGCACTCCTGCTGAGCTCCTACACGTAGCGGGTACGGTTCGCTCTGATGACCTCGGAGGAGGTGGAAACGTTATGGCTGATGCAAACGGGAACCTCATCATCAGTGAAATTGAACTCCAACTCAGTGGCAATATCCTTTCGCTTTCTAATGGTTCAAGCACAATCGACCTTAGTACAGTAATAGGTGGAGGCGGTTCTTCTCTATGGACAGATCTTGGATTCAATGAGATTGGTTACAGTACAGGAAATGTTGCCGTAGGTGACATAACCAATCCTAACCATAAGCTTGATGTCGAGGATAACTCTGGTGCTGTAGCAATGCGAGTTGTGGCCGTTGAATCTGATGCCACTGCAACTTCTGCCGATGGCGAGGCACTGAATCTACGTGCAGGATTCAAAGGACTTACCATGCAAAACGACCTGAACCCAGAGGAATTGAATGGAGATACTTATGGAGTTGATATTGATAACTTCATGTCTGGTTCCCTCTTCTTAGGAAACAACTTTAGTGTGTTTGGATATGCTTCTGGTTCTCGTGCAGGTGGACACGCAAACTACTCCATCTATGGAGACGAAGGACAAACAGCTGGTAATGGTACCAACTATGCAGGATATTTCGACGGAGATGTAACGGTTTCAGGTAACCTAACGGAGCTATCAGACCGTAAGTTCAAGAAGAACATCACAGGTATTGGAAACGCTCTTACGCTCATCAAACAACTTGAGCCAAAGGAATATGAGTATCGCCAAAACGAATTCCCTCATATTGGAATGAAGGAAGGCCGTCGATTCGGGTTCATCGCTCAGGAAATGGAGCAAGTAGTTCCTAGTTTGGTTACATACAATATTCATCCTGCAAGTACTCCTCCTCAAGGTTCTGACCGCCCTGCGGGTCCATCTGTAGAATACAAAGGAATTAACTATACAGAAATGGTTCCTGTATTGACCAAAGGTATCCAAGAGCAACAAGATATCATTGAGGCACAAGCAAGCGAGATTGAATTGCTCAAAGAAGAAAATCAAGAGCTTGCTCTAAAGATGGAGAAGATTGAAATGCTTCTACAAGAACTCGGATTGAATGATGAGACCAACACACAAACGGCTCCTTCTAGCACAGAAGACAATCGTCTCTTCCAAAACCAGCCGAATCCATTCAACCAAGCAACGGTTATTCCATATTACCTATCTCCAGAAACGAATGCAGCCACTATCACCATCTTCGATATGAAGTCAGGTGCACAAGTAAAGACATTCGAATTGACGCAAAAGGGATCAGGTAAAGTTACCCTAGATGGAGGAACATTGGCGGCTGGTGCTTACACCTATACGCTTGTAGTAGATGGCAAGCAGGTTGCAAGCAAAGTGATGATCCTCACAAACTAGTCGTAATTGATATACGATGTCTCGCTTGCACAATCACAAGCAGGCATTATGCAAAAGGCTTTCCGATAGTATCGGAAAGCCTTTCTGCTATATGGAGAGATACAATTGCTTATTCGAGTATAGCTTTACCTGCAATAGACACTGTAGCTTTTGAGCCAGCAGCAGGATTCCACTCTAGGTGTATATACAATCGTTGGGTTTTCTCATCCCAAAAATAAGTTTTAGGAATCGTTTCAAGGGCATCTAGGTTATCCACCAAAGTCGCTTTGCCCCCAGCGGCTACCTTCTTAGGGGGCTTTTGGATGCGATGCGCAACGAGTATGATAGCTTGTTTCTTAGGCATCCCCTCAAATCCCTTTCCGCTACTCCGTAAACTTATCGCAATTTTGGCATTCTTCTTTACCAATGCTGTTATGTCAGTCAGCAAATAAGCTTGCTTCTCCAGAGAGTTGGGGCTTTGCCCATCATCAAGAAATATATGGCCTGAAGAGATTGCAGCCGAACGATCAGGATAGTAGTGGAGGTATAGCTTTTCGGCTGTATATTCGGAGGTATTTTTGAGCTTTGGTGCCATTGGGATAAAGCTCCCTGCACGAATGTATAGCGGAATGGTTTCGAGCACAATCTTTTGGTCAATCGTCTGCTTACCCGAATGGATTTCATCCGTCCAATAATTCACCCACTTCCCCTTGGGTAGGTACAACTTCTGAGAAGAAGCTGCTGCCCGAGTAACGGGATTCACGAGTATATCATTGCCCCATAGATAGGCATCCATGGCCTCATGCAGGTTCTCATCTTGAGGGAAGGCATAATGCAAAGGACGTGCAAGGGGAGCCCCCTTAGTCGAATTCTCCCATGCAAGGGTGTAGTTATAGGGCAAGAGTTTGTAGCGGAGATTGAGGAAGGTTCGGGCAATGTTTTGCGTCTTGGTGTCGTAATAGATAGGCTCAGTCGGGATTCCCGCCCCATGGGTTCGCATGATACCCGCGAAAGTACCGAACTGCATCCATCTGACATACAACTCTGGATTCTGTTGCCCCCCTGTAAATCCGCCAATATCCGAATGCATATAGCCTATCCCACTCATACTCGAAGCCAACATAATCGGAAGCTGTGCCTTCAATCCCTTCCAACTACGCTCAATGTCTCCCGACCAAGGGAAGGTACTATAGCGTTGCATGCCTGCAAAACCTGATCGGGCGAGATTGAAGAGACGGGTGTCGGGATATTCCTTCTCATATTTATCTGATAGCAACTTTGCCCATTCGAGGGGGTATAAGTTGTGTACTTCCTCAGCTGTTCCTGTTTCGTGCACCATATCAAGCGGATGGGTTTCGGGCTCTCCTAGGTCGCACCACCATCCTGCAACTCCCAATTCGATTTGGGGTTTGTATTGCTTCCAAAGCCATTCGCGGGCATCTTCCTTGAACATATCCAACAAGCCTGCATGCCCCGCCCAAAAGCCCTTAAGGACATAAGGGTCTCCCTCTGAATCCTTTGCAAAGTAATCCTGCGATTTGAGGGATTTAAAGTGAGCACTTTTCTTGGTGAAATACGGTTCCGTGATAAGAATCGTCTTGATTCCCTTCTTCTTAAAGTTTTTCACCATTCGTTTAGGATATGGGAAGGCTTCTTTATCCCAATCGAAATTCCCCATTTCATCAATTTGCCCAAACCAATAGAGATCCAATACCAATGCATCAATTGGGAGATTCGCCTTTAGGGTCTTCTCAACTACCTCTTCGGCAGCCTCCTGAGATTCGTATCCGAAGCGAGATTGGATGTAGCCCAAAGCCCAAAGGGGTGGCAAAGGCTGCCGACCTGTAAGCGCCGTATATTGTTCGAGTATATCCGCAGGCGAATTACCGAATATGACATAATAGGTAATATCCTCTGTAGCCTTTGCCCCAAACTCCAGTACGTTCTTATCTACGCTCCCAAAATCGAAATAGCATCGGTGGGGTTCATCTACAAAGATGCCATAGTTTTCGGACGATAGCACAAAAGGAACTGTAAGGTTGAGGGTCGCTTGGCCATTGGTATAGCCATGTGTAGCCGTATTGTAAGCATAAAGTCGTTGGCCTGCATGGTCAATGGGAATCGCTCGGGGACCATATCCGTAGTAATGTTCCTTTGCTTTCTTCTTCAGCCGAAAACCTGCGACATTGTTTTCCTGATGCATATAGAAGCCTTCTGCATCCGCCAACATTTCCTTATCCCCATATAGGAAAGACATCCGCATAGGGCTCTTATCAATCTGTACTTTCGCATCCGAACCCCAAGAGAACAGCACTTCTTCCTCCGATTCAACATAGTTGATTTTTCTTTTCATAGGAGTCTTTTTGGCAATGGCATCCGTTTGGATGCTCTTCACTTTACCATCTGCAAAGAAAGCCACTTTAAGGATATTATCGGCGAAGGGTTCGAGGAGGACAGCCCCTTGTTTCGTGCGGAAGATCCGACCGTTTTTATAGGCTTCATCGGATATATATTCGGATAGTAGGGTCGCATTCTTACCTGAGTTCTCTTCGAGTATACCATTGGGGGCAAGGTCAATGGGTGGATAGGCGATGTCCTGATCGTCTTCGGTCTTGGCCACACGATCGCCATTGGCTGTACGAAAGACGAATACCATTTGGAGAAATTGATCACTGAGGGGGATATTGTAAAATTCGCGTATGTTGAACTTGATTTGGTATTTATTGTTCCCAAGCTTCTTCATTCGAACCTTATAATCGGGTCTCCCCCACTCCCCTTGGATATACTTCCAACTACTAGGGGCAGCGGCCGTACCTGTAATGACTCCCGTATGGGCATAAATATCCCCTCGGTAGTCTTTCAGCTTCTTATTTCCCTGCGCCGCATCAAAGACAATGGTCACGTCATCGTCGGCGGAAGGGTTCTCTGGTGTAACGGTTAGGATTTGTGCGTATGAAATGGTTGTGGTGAGGATTGACAGGATGATAATGAGGATTTTCTTCATAGGATTTGCATTTTGAATAATGCAATTTATGAAGATACTTGCAGAAGTGGGAAGGGGATGGGGGGATTTTCAGCAGGAAAACCATTATTGCCCCCTCACCCCTGATGCTTCCGAATCCTCAAGGTAGTCCTCGTACCCGAAGGCTCATTATTCTCATCGGTGAGGTCAGTAACTTCGAATGGCGGGTGGTTGTCCTCGTTGAAGCGTTGGAGGCGTTCGTAGGTGGTGTCTACACCCGAGGAATTGTGGTTCTCGCGCCATTGGGAGTAGGCTTTGGCGGCTTCGCGACCGATGCCATTGTCCTCCACCACAACTTGCATATATTCGCCTTGGTCGGAGAAGGTGACCCAGAGTTGGCCGCCTGCTCCTTTGTGGAGGAGTCCGTGCTTGAAGCTGTTTTCGATGATGGGTTGGACGAGGAGAGGCGGAAGCTTGATGTCATCGTCCAATTCGTCGGCAACTTCGAAATGCACTTGAATCTTATCGCCAAACCGAAGTTTCTCTAGCTTCAAGTAGAGTTCAAGGAATTCCGTTTCTTCCTCTAGGTTGATGCTAATCCGCTTCGAATACTCGAATATCATTCGGATGAGTCGGGCGAAACGCGAGAGGTATACCATAGCCGTCTCTTGGTCGCTCTCCAAAATGAATTGTTGGATGGCATTGAGGGCGTTAAAGATAAAATGGGGATTCATCTGCGCTTGCAGGGCCTTCGTATGCAATTGGCCAACGAGCCTTTCGACTTGCTGGCGTTGTTCGAGTTGTCGTCTCTGGAAATATAGGAGGGCAATGATGAGAAGCACCGTTAGGATACCCATTCCTATCCACATTGCGAGGGTTTGGGATGGGTCGGGGGTGTGGAGGAGGAATATATGGAGGAGGGATAGGTTCATTTCCTTGGGGATTGTTCGATGAGCAAAGTTAAAAGATCTGTTTCAGAATCTCCTCCTTTTTCGCACGACTGATAGGAAGTTTATGACCAGACAATTCGAGGGTGTAGCCATTGAGGGCAGTCACCTTGGATTTCGCAACGATATAGGATTTATGGATGCGCATGAATTCGCCAGGGGGGAGTACTCCTTCCAATCGCTTCATCGAATCCAACAATACATAATTGCGCCTCTCAGATACCACTTTAATATACTCCTTCAATCCCTCAATATACATGATCTCATGGAAGTATATCTTTTGCCACTTCCCATCAATCTTGGCCGATAGGTAGTCTTTTGATTGGGAGGGAGCCAAGGTACCTGATTCCCTCCGTTGTTGGAGTTGGACTTTGGCTTTGTTTACTGCTTGTAGGAAGCGTGGGAAGGAAAAGGGCTTTAGGAGATAATCGACTGCATTGAGCGAAAAAGCCTCCACTGCATATTCGGAATAGGCCGTGGTAAAGATGGTAACAGGCGGATGCAACAGGGCTTTCAACAGATTGTTGCCACTGAGATTGGGCATTTGAATATCGAGAAATAGGATATCAATGGGCTCCTGTTGGAGGATACGGAGGGCTTCAAGGGACGATTTGGTCTTGGCGAATATCTCTACATCAGGCAATTTCCCTACGAATTGCTCAAGTACCTGCAAGGCTAAGAATTCGTCATCGACCAATAAGGCTTTATACGGTTGATTCATGATTCGAAAGATAAAGATAAGGTGATGCGAAACATATGGGCTTCTGTTTCAATAGACAATTTATGCGCTTGAGGGTAATGAAGCTCCAACCGTTGTTGGATATTCGCCAAACCAACCCCTCCTATCTTGTCCTTTTGCTGATTCGAAGCGTCCATCGAATTCTCAATCTCACAATCCAAAGACTCCTCCCCTACCCTCATATCAATCCGAATATAAGCACCTTCATCCGTTTTAATATTGCCATGCTTGACACAGTTTTCGACCAATGGAATCAATATCATGGGCTCAATTTCCTTCTCTTGTATATCCCCCTTTATACTCAGCCCAATGTTCAACCTTTGTTCGCTCCCCATTTGAACCAGGTCAATATAGGATTGTAGATGCTCGACTTCCTTTTGGAGGGATACTTTCTCTTTTTGGCCTTCATAAATGACATAACGGAGGAGATTGGCCAACTTCAATACCATCTCTGGGGCATCATCCGATTTTACGATGGTCAATGAATAGAGGTTGTTGAGGGTATTGAAAAGGAAATGGGGATTGATTTGGGCTTTGAGGAATTGGATTTGCGCCTCTTGATGTTGTTGGATGATGGCACTATTACGACGTTCCTGTTCGTATCGATTGTACAACAATTGATAGAGCACACTAATGAATAATGCGCTGAAAGTCGTAAAGAAGGTGAAGGCCCAAAAGCGATCCTTGGGAGAGAAAATGGGTTCTTCAGCCACTGCCTCCGCAAATACTTCATGTATCCCTAGAATTCGCAGCCATCCGACCGAGAGAAAAATTACTGCAAGCAATCCCGCATAAGTAAAATACCGTCTCTTCTCCAGAAATCGATTGACAAGGTAGGTATTGAAATAAAAGACACACGCAATGATGAGGGTCGTGATAATCGCATCCCCTATTGCCTTTTGCAAGGTGTATAGGTTGCTATAGATAAACGTAATGATAACATCAATGAATATCCACCATACAATATGGACAATGAGCAGAATGCGGTCGTTCCTGAGTCCTGTGCCTATTTTCACCATGATACCTACACTTTTGGAACCTAAGTATACGCGCTCCTTTCCACATTGGCAAATCCCATCTATGAATCGTATAAACATATCTACCAATGGTTATCGGGGCATATTTACCAGTGGTATAGAGATTCTTACCAGTGGTTGAACAAAGTTGAATCTCCCTCATCTATACCCGAATTTGGAGTCATATTGATTCACTAACCGAATTCCAAAAACGAAATAGAATACTATATATGACACCCGTTATTCAGCTTATCATCTCAAAATTTGGCCCCTTGGGCGCGTGGTTCTTTACTAGCCTCATTATTTTTGCACGATATGCACTCTTTGCAGGATCCGCGTATCTCATGTTCTATGTCTGGAGACGCAAGAAGTTTTTGTATCGCAAAATCCAACAGAAATTCCCTACTAGCAAACAAATCAAAGGGGAGCTTCTTCGTTCCTTAGAGACGGCTTCCATTTTCGCCTTTTTAATTCTGAGTATTTATACCTTGAACACCTTAGGGCTTGCTCGATTGTATACAGACATTCATGCGTATAGCATCGGGTATTTTGTCTTTTCGATTGTCGCATTGATTTTCATTCATGACACCTATTTCTATTGGATGCACTATGGAATGCACCGTATTAAGGGACTCCAAAAAATCCATGCAGTCCACCATTATTCACACAATCCGACCCCTTTTACTTCTCTATCTTTCCATCCAATAGAATCCGTATTGGAGTTTGCCATTGTGCCTATTGTAATTATGGTGATGCCTATGCACCCAATTGCGCTTGTCCTATTTGGCCTTTGGTCACTTGCATGGAATATCATCGGGCATTTAGGCTATGAATTATTCCCCAAAAACTTTGTTAAGCATCCTATTTTGAAGTGGTTTAATACTTCTACGCACCACAATCTTCATCATAAACGATCAAACTGCAACTATGGCCTTTATTTTAACTTTTGGGATCGTCTTATGGGAACCAACCATAAGCAGTACGAACGGATCTTCCAAGAGATAAAGGCACGCTAAGTAGGATCTATATTTTTAATAGTTGGCATGACGCTAGTCGAAGGGGTTCGGCTAGCGTTTCTCTATGGTATATACAGTTGTTCGGCCTACTCTCTTGGTCAGGAGAGATGACAAAACAATTGTACGGCCTGCTCTCTTGCTCAGGAGAGACAACAAAACAGTTGTATGGCCTGCTCTCTTGCTCAGGAGAGACGACCAAGCATTTGTACGGTCTACTCTCTTGGTCAGGAGAGATGATCAAACATTTGTACGGCCTGCTCTCTTGGTCAGGAGAGATGGCAAAACAGTTGTACGGTCTGCTCTCTTGGTCAAGAGAGATGACAAAACAGTTGTACGGTCTGCTCTCTTGCTCAGGAGAGACGACCAAACAGTTGTACAGCATGCTCTCTTGGTCAAGAGAGACAACAAAACAGTTGTTCGGTCTGCTCTCTTGGTCAGGAGAGATGACAAAACAGTTGTTCGGTCTGCTCTACAAAAGTTGACTAGCGAGTGGGCAAAATGCCCAACTGCTATGCAGAAGTTGACTAGCGAGTGGGCAAGATGCCCAGCTACTATGCAGAAGTTGACTAGTGAGTGGGCAAAATGCCCAACTACTATGCAGAGGTTGACTAGCGAGTGGGCAAAACGCCCAACTACTATGCAGAAGTTGACTAACGAGTGGGCAAAATGCCCAACTGCTATGCAGAAGGTGACTAGCGAGTGGGCAAAATGCCCAACTACTATGCAGAAGGTGACTAGCGAGTGGGCAACTTTATGGCATTATACACAGCATGCAAAGTATTCCTTATTTTCCATCAAGTATCGAATCCACTAAGTTTTCAAATTGTACGAGTAGCTTTTCATAACTCCCTACTGTGATATGGGTATCCGAGAAACCATTAAAGCTTTTCTGTTGTAATATTGCCATCTCATTATCTTCCTGAATCGCATCCCAAAAGATCTTGGCATTTAAATCCCAATATGCCTTCTCTTTGTCCGTCATAGGCTCAGAGGGGAGGAGCATAAAAGATTTCATTTGTGTAGTCTTCTCATCTATTGGACAAAAGGTAACTGCCATTAAATGATCAGGTTCAATCAGCAGAATGGTATTCGGAAATATATGGAGCAATACATTCGCCCCTTTTCTTAATCGCCAATCCGAGGGAGATTTGTCCTTCATTTTTTTCATGGCTCGTTTTGGAAAGACAATCGTAGCATGAAGTTTATTCTCCGTATTCACACTCATATTGTCTAAGAAATAAGGCCCAATCGTTTTGGCATGCGCTATCTTGAAATGGTATCCTTCCAATGCTCCATCTACAATCAATTTCCAATTGGAAGCCAACTCGCCCTCTTTAAAATGGTAAGGATAATATGTGCCAAAATCAAAGCCTTCGGTGATTGTATACACTTCCTCTAACCACCGATCAATATCAAACTTACCCTTTAATTGGGGGTTAGGAACAACGAAAACCATCCCCAGACGCACCCAACAATCCAATTCAATCAAGCTATGCGAATCGGCATCCACCTGCTTAAATCCTTGCGAATGAAAAACCCCTTTTAAGCATCCTGTGGTATCATAAGACCACGCATGATAAGGACACACAATGTTCCGTTTAATATGCCCTTCTGTTTCCTCCAACAACCGAACACCCCGATGACGACACATATTCAAGAAGGCGCGTATCGTCCCGTCTTTTCCCTTGATTACCATAATGGGAATCCCCGTCAAATCATGTAAAAAATAATCCCCTGCATCCTTCAATTGCCCAGCAGCTCCTAATACAATCGGATGATTCTTGAAAAGAATTTCTTTCTCTTGCTCAAAGCGCTCCTTGGAGGTATATCTATCAGCATCAATCTGATAGGTAACCCCATCCGCATCTTGCTTATTTTTTTGCTTCTCTAGCTTTTCAAAAACGGTTTTTACGATTTGGATTTGTTGCTCTTTTCTCATGATTTTTGATGAAATCGTTTAGGAGATTGTAATAGGTATTCATTTAGGGGATAAGCTAGGCTAAAGATATGCGATTAGCCAAAAAAATCATACTAAGGTTCCTCCCAAGGCGAGGGTACAGAAAAAAATGTATAAGAAAGAACTTTTTTTCTCGAAAGATGTGACCTCCAAAGGAAATGCTCCTCTAAATAGTGTATACAAAAAAGTAAATAAACATTGACTAGAATGTAAGAATATACAAATCCATATAGAAAACAAACAATACAGTCTTCAGTAGTAAGCAATAGAATAGTAAAGGGAAGCAGGAATAAATTGGAGAATTCCTCAGAATCACACACTACATAAGTAGGTACACTAAAAGCACACATACAGATACATATATTTTCTGTATTTCCATTATGTGTTTGCTGATCGTTGTCCATAAAGGCATAACCCCCACAAGGTTAGGCCTTTTTCTTTTTATTGCTTCGCAGAATCTTACCTTATTTACTTCGAGTAAATGGCGTTACATATAAGTCTGTATGTTTTCCTGCTAGGTGTTTGTAATATCCCGCAATGGCAATCATACCCGCATTGTCTGTACAAAATTGGAAGGCAGGTATATGAGCTCTCCATCCTTTGCTTTCGCACATCTCGCGGAACTTCGTACGGAGATAAGAATTTGCCGATACACCTCCTGCAATCGCCACATCTTTTACCCCATATTCTTCTACAGCTACCGCCAACTTATTCAACAAGATTGTGATGATTCTATGCTGGTAGCTCGCACAAATATCCGAGAGATTTTGGGAGATATAATCGGGATTCGTTTTCAGGTTTCGTTTCAATAGGTATAGCAAAGAAGTCTTAATCCCACTAAAGCTAAACTCATACTTCCCAATTCGAGGGGTAGGGAAATCATAGAATCGAATATTGCCTGTCTTGGCATTTCGGTCAATCTGAGGGCCTCCAGGGTAAGGTAATCCCATGATTTTGGCCGCTTTATCGAATGCCTCTCCCGCTGCATCATCAATTGTTTGCCCAAGAATCTCCATATCAAGATAATCCTTGACAAGCACCAATTGGGTATGCCCTCCCGAAACCGTTAGACAAATAAATGGAAATTCGGGGGGAGTCTTCTGTAGGAAATTGGCCAATACATGGGCTTGCATATGGTCTACATCAATCAATGGAATCCCCAACCCAAGCGCATAGGTCTTTGCGAAGCATGTCCCAACAAGCAAAGCTCCTAATAATCCAGGCCCGCGTGTAAAGGAAATTGCATCTAATTCTTTCTGATCAATCTCTGCCTTTTCCAAAGCCATAGAGACCACTGCCACAATCTTTTGTTGGTGTAATCGAGAAGCTAATTCTGGTATAACCCCTCCATATTTGCTATGCTGAATTTGGGAGCTCACCACATTAGAGAGAATCTTTCCATCTTGACATACAGCTGCCGAAGTTTCATCACAGGAAGATTCTATAGCCAATATTCGCGTCATATCTATTTCCATTTTAGCTGCAATTTGCAACTTTTTATCTTACCTTTTTTCGCATTACAATAGTACGAAAAAACCTGAGTCTCTCCGAAGCTTGTACTTGAAAATATTGTTTCACTCTTTTTTTACAAGTAGTGACAGTTCTTATCAACGTCTAAACACCTTTTACCCAAAATAACATGATAGTGTCTATAAATATATTAGAATGTAATATTGCGTCTTCTTTTGTCATTCAAGTTATAGGAATAAATGCTATCATTTCTGTTGGACATTAACGATAATCATCTGTAAATATTTATTAGAAAAAAGGTATTATCTATTAGATAAATCAAACTACTATTTAACTATAAGAAACACATAGACGCTCTCTTTTATCCTCCTTCCATACAAGGAACCAAGCATAAACCCCTATTAAACAGGTATTTATACCTATATTTTACTTTATTATTGTCCAATTCTGTTTACCTTTTCAAAAAAGTCGGACAATTACAGTAAACGTAGGGATTTCATCAGTCAGATAAAACACAGTCAAACACAGTCTCATTATTTTCCATCAACATTCGTGTTATGAGAAACTCCTTTACTTTTGCGCGGATACCGAAAAGCGATAACAGAGTAGGTACAAACAAAATGATTTCGATTATGCGGACCAAACACAACATTAATGCGAAGGCCATACCTATTACGGCCATGTTCTTCGTCTTGTTATGTTTTTGGAGCACTCTCTCAGCCCAACAAACAAACTATCACCGCTTGTATGATTTCTCGGATCAAAGCTGTACTGCCGACATTAGCCCTTACAATGTAGACCAGTACGTTCTCACAGGATTCCATCTGCCCCCCTCTATCCTCGGACTACCAAACAGCCAAGATAGAGCTTTTCTCCTTCAACTCGACCAAGACTTTAATTATGTATGGGCAACTCACTATGTAACCAATAGTGAATTCCAAAGCCAATCGTACACCATCTCCATCAGAGCGAATGAAGTAAATGAAACTTCAGACGGAGGCCTAATCGTATGTGGAAACATCGGCGATTTTGCTCCAACGCCTAATATGCCTGTTGGGGATTACGCATTTTTAATGAAAACAGACGGAGCTGGACAAGTTATTTGGTTCCAAGTATACTACCAATATGGATGGCTCAATTCCGTAATCGAAACTCCTGATGAGGGTTTTATTGCTGTTGGATATGAGCACGTATTTAATCCAGCCAATAGTAGTGTAGTTCAAGCGCGCGTCGTCAGAACAGACGGAGCGGGTAATGTCATTTGGACACGCTCTGTTGTTGCTCCTAATTCTACGAATACAGCCTCTTCATCTCTCCTAAAAATCGAAAACTATTATCGCCCCAATACAGGAGGCGCATATGAGTATGTAGCAGTAGGATATGGAAAGAGCGTAGACGGCGTTTGTGTAGATGCAAACGGAAATTCCGTTAACCGTCCTGTTGAAAGTGATGTGCTATTGACCATCATCACAGAAGCTCCTGCGAGCTTGTTCCCTACCTTCGACACACGTCTCTTAGGGGTACCTGCAGGAGGTACAGTGGGCGGAAATACGAGCCCAATTGAAATAGGTACTTCTCTCACAACGCTCGGACAAGACATTATCGTAGTAGGTAACTATGAAGGAAATGGATGTGCGGGTACTGCTGCGAGCAACCAAAACGTTCTCCTATTTGTAGTTGACCCGTATAATACAAGTGCCCCTAATGGCATTGTTTTCTCTCAAGAGTTTGACATTAATGGAAAAGATGATTACGCAAAAGATGTAACATTAATTGATTCTCCAACAGGTCTTCCGATGCTTGCAATAGGTGGAGATGTAAATGGTGAAGCATTCATTCTTAAGACAGATTTGGCAGGAAACTTCCAAAATCTGTTGATGATTAATTCGGCTCCTCCAGGAACCATCCCTAATATTCATGAAGGGAATGCAATCTTGCCAGGCCAGCCAGGTTCTGCGATACTTGCAGGAAATGTCCAAAATGCAAACTTCTACCGCCAACAATATTTGGTTTCCGAAAACCCATTGCGCAACCAAGATTGTAACGATTACCTATGGCAGCCTGCACCTAATCCTGTGACACTGCCAAGTAACAATGCGGATGATGTGACAGAAAATCCTGTTTCTGTTTCCGTTGCTGTACGCACATTGTCATTGCCTCTTGCAGATACAATTCTATGTGATAGCGACAGTCCTTGCCCGCCACCTGTGGCAATGGATGATGATCCTCTTTATATATGTGGACCAAACGGAGGAGTTGTAGATTTCTTAGGCAATGATGTATTTACAGGAACGCCTAATGTTACCATTCTCACCCCTCCAACAAATGGAACGCTTACCAATTCAAGTTCATCAGGATGGTATTATGTACCTACTCCAGACCCACTTTCAGGACAGCTTCCAACCTTCGATAGCTTCCAATATGTAATCTGTGATTCTTGTGGATGTGATACCGCATGGGTATATATCATTATCAATGATTATCCAAATGCATACTTCCAATGGTCTGTTGGATCAAACCCAATGGAAATTGAGTTCTTCGACGCTTCTTCTGGTGGCGTAGAGGTTTGGTCATGGGATTTCGGTGATGGAAACTTTGTATCTTATGATATCTTCTCAGGTACTATTCCTCCTGTTCCTGTTATACACAACTATGCAAACCCAGGTGTCTATCTGGTTTGTTTGACAGTAGCAAATGAATGTGGAACCCATACCTTCTGCGATACAATTATTGTTGAAGATGAACCTTGTCCTCCGCCAGTAGCGGTAGACGATACCCTATTTATTTGCTCTGGTCCAAATGCAACGGGTAGCACCCAAACTGTATCTGTCGATGTATTGGCGAATGATATCTTCTCAATGCCTGTACAAGCGAATTTGATTTCGGGCCCATCTAATGGAACCGTAAACCAAACATCTGGTGGTACATTCGACTATACACCAAACCCAGGATTTGTAGGCGTAGATATGTTCACTTATATTATCTGCAACAACTGTGGATGTGATACAGCTACAGTCTTTATAGAAGTACTTCCTGCTCCTACTCCTGTTATCACCTATACAACAACTGGGGGATCCTTCACATATACATTCGATTCGGGTGTAACGGGAGGCGTTTCCTATGAGTGGTTCTTCCCAGATGGATCGCTTCAAACAGTAGCGAATCCAACTTATACATTCACTGGCCCTGGTACATATACAATATGTGTAGTCGTTATCGACCAAAATGGATGCGTTGGAGATGCTTGTGTAACTATTGTTATTGATCAAGGATGTGACCCACCAATCGCAGTAGATGACACATTGTTCATCTGTGGCCCAAATGGTGGACCTGCTGGTTTCTTGGCGAATGACTTCTTTACGCCTCCAACCAATACAACCATCCTTACACCTCCATCTAATGGAAACGTATTCTTCGATGCTACCACAGGCTGGTATTATGTACCAACTCCTGGTCCTAACGGACAACTTCCAACGTCTGACTTCTTCCAGTATGTAGTATGCGATTCTTGTGGATGTGACACAGCCAATGTATATGTCATCATCAGTGACTATCCGAATGCATACTTCCAATGGGTTAGTTCTTCAAGCAACCCAGCAGATGTAGATTTCTATGATGCTTCTTCTGGTAACCCAACCTCTTGGGAATGGGATTTCGGTGATGGTACAATCGTGACCTATCCTAATAGTTCAGGGAATGTTCCGACTCCTGTTAGCCATACATATCCAGGCCCAGGTACATACATTGCTTGCCTGACAGTTGTAAATGAATGTGGACCTAGCGTTTTCTGTGATACAATCATTATTGAAGATGATCCTTGTCCTCCACCAGTAGCGGTAGACGATACCCTATTTATTTGCTCTGGCCCAAATGCAACAGGTAGTACCCAAACTGTATCTGTCGATGTATTGGCGAATGATATCTTCTCAATGCCTGTACAAGCGAATATGATTTCGGGTCCATCTAATGGAACCGTAAACCAAACATCTGGTGGTACATTCGACTATACACCAAACCCAGGCTTTGTAGGCGTAGATATGTTCACCTATATTATCTGCAACAACTGTGGATGTGATACAGCTACAGTCTTTATAGAAGTACTTCCTGCTCCTACTCCTGTTATCACCTATACAACAACTGGGGGATCCTTCACATATACATTCGATTC
>Ga0163111_10000089_pt1 | contig 50239 bp, 44 predicted proteins | sample CRUFie1St18metaG_FD_109645 | JGI IMG/M metagenome (GOLD analysis project Ga0163111, IMG submission 109645) | Marine microbial communities from the Costa Rica Dome - CRUD Field 142mm St18 metaG | ecosystem: Environmental > Aquatic > Marine > Oceanic > Photic zone | place: Costa Rica: the Eastern...
GGACACCATCAAAACCATCACCAACTTCGGAAAAAGATGCTACCACGGAACCGTAAAGAAGCGACAGTACACCATAAAGTACCTTCGCTCACTGATCAACCACGAAACACCAACCCCCAATCCACCCATCCAAAATCACCCCCCATCAACCAACTAACCAGCACCCACAAACTTGATTCACAAGCCCCCAGATTCATCTGGGGGTCTTCAAAACACTTTCTACGCCCCAGCACCCACAAAAAAAACGAGCCACAACCCTTTACAGGCCGTGGCTCTAATATATACTTGTGTGATTATTCGTCTAAGCTAAAACCCTACAAGAAGAAAACTCCTCTCGGAAAACGCCCACCTCTCTTTGGCAGAGATTATTAAAACAGATTGAAAGAATCTCAAGCTTTTCCAAACCCAGAAGCGGCATCATCGTATTAATATTACACATATTACAATACAGCTCCCGCAGATTTGACATATTCCGAATCAACCCCCAATTCCGAATCCGACTCACAGGATACGAAATATCCAACACCTCCAAAGTAGGCAACTCCGCAATCGGATTAAGATCCTCAAAACAACAATAATCCGCATGCAATTCCTTCAAATTAGGCAATGCCTTCAGCGGACTTAAATCATAAACCCGTGTATCGCTGATGTCAAGGCACTCAATCTTCACAAGCCGCGTCAAAGGCTTCAAATCCCGAATTGCATACCCACAACAATCAAGTTCTTCCAATTCCAATATCTGTCCAAATCCCTCCTCCGTCATCTTTCCTTCCCATTCTATTGCATCCCGCAATAGCCGCTGCCATTCCTTACTGAGTTGATTCCACCAATTTCTCATAATATTTCCACATTTTAGGCGGTTCCAAGAAACGTTTATTTCACCTACATAATAATTCTTGTGTTTACCTGTGAACGTAGGATATGAGCCAAAGGTGACCCATTGGTTTGAAAAAATGTAGAGAATTCCTATAATACCAGCATAACAAAACAAAATCGGCAGCGAAGCATGCTTCACTGCCGATTTTACATAAAGGATCTCTTATATATAGATGAGTGCCAAACCCTTAGGCGTCGGCTTCCTCTTCAAGTTGTTCTTTCAAATATACCAAAGGAAGATCAAGTAAATCAAAACGAGGCCCCTTCCCCAACAGCATCTCAAACTTCTCATAAAACACCTTGGTCGCCTTTTGATTCTTCTCCACAAACCGCATCATTCGCATAAAATACTCCCTCACCTTCGGATGCGCCTTATCCGCAATCAATGACTTAATCTTATTCACCTCAAAACTCTTCTCCTTCGCAAAATACGCAATCAAAAGAGGCTTCAACTTCTGCTGATCTTCAGGATCAAAATCAGAACGAAACGCAAACGCCTCCAAACAATTGTACAAATAAGGCCGCCCCTCACGCTCAACTGACCAAAATGTATTCAAATTATCCCAAAACAAATACGGGATATACGTGCCACCAAACTTATCTACTACCGCTACAAAGAAACGATTGTATACGCTGTCAGAGCCATTATCCTTCACCACCTGGTAGATCTTATCTACTTCCTGAATGAGAGGCTCTTTTTCCTCCTCTAAATCACCATAATACCAGTCCTCTAGTACGGTGAGTCTTTCTTCCAATGTCATTCCGATGATATATTAAAATGTTAAATCCACATAAATATCAATAAATAAAGCTAATTGAGAACAATACCCAATTAGCTTCATTCACCTCCTGCAAGATAAAAAACTTTCGTTTAGTTTCCTATTTCAGAGATCACCTTTACCCGCACCAGCCGAATTTCATCCATCGCATACGCCAACCCCAATTCCTTCTCAGCTGCTGTAAGGTCATCCGTCTCTGCCGCCATAAAATAATCCTGTATATCATCTACCTTATCATCATCAATCCGATCATAGATAAAGTAGTCAATATTAATCTTCGTACCCGAATACACAATCTGCTCAATTTGTTGCAAAATCTCATCAAACGATATACCACGCATCCGCGCAATCGCATCAATAGGCGTCCGTCTATCAATATGCTGAATAATAAACAACTTATTCATCGAACGCCGAGCAGCAGATTTCACCACCACCTCAGAAGTAGGCCGCTCAATATCATGCTCCTCCACATGCGCCTTAATCAGCCGAATAAAAGGCGCCGCAAACTTCCGAGCCTTACCCCTCCCCACACCTGATATATTATAAAACTCATTCATCGTAATCGGATACTTCGTCGCCATATCCTCCATAGAAGGCTCCTGGAAAATCACATAAGGCGGAATCCGCTTATCCTTCGCCATCTTCTTCCGCAACTTCTTCAGCTTATCAAACAAGATCTCATCATACGTCTTAAACTCCTCCAAAGGCGTAGTATTCCGCTTAAGCTTCTCAAAATCCTGAAACTTAATCAACTCAATAGGATCAGAAGAAGCATAAAAAACATGTCCAGCCTCCGCAAGCTTAATCACCCCATAATCCTCTATATCCTTAATCAAGAAGTCATTCGCCACCAATTGATTCATAATAGACTTCCAATCCTTCTCAGGAATCTCTTTCCCCTTCCCATAAGAAGACAACTCATGATGACCATACATCATAATCTGCTGATTCTTACTCCCCCGCAAAATATCAATCAAATGCTTCGAGCCAAACTTCTGATTCACCTCCTTAACACACGTCAGAATCATTCGCGTCTCCTTCGTAGCATCAAATCGCTCCTTAGGGTAACGACAATTGTCGCACATCTTCTTACACCGCGAATCATCAAACGACTCCCCAAAATAATGCAACATCAACTTCCGCCGACAAGCACCCGACTCACAAAAAGCCGCCATCTCATACAGCAAATGCCGACCCGACTCACGCTCGCTCACAGGCTTATCCTTCATAAACTTCTCCAACTTCACAATGTCATTGAAGTCATAGAAAAGAATACAATTCCCCTCCTTACCATCTCTACCCGATCGACCCGTCTCCTGATAATAGCTCTCAATACTCTTGGGCACATCATAATGAATCACAAACCGAACATCAGGCTTGTCAATCCCCATCCCAAACGCAATCGTCGCCACCACCACCTGCACATCCTCATTCAGGAACATATCCTGATGCTTCGTACGAGTACCCGAATCCAATCCCGCATGATACGGAACCGCCCGAATCTTATTCACCCGCAATATCTCCGCAATCTCCTCCACCTTCCGCCGACTCAGACAATATATAATCCCCGATTTACCAGGGTTCTGCTTCACATATTTAATGATCTCAGTCGTCGCCGAATTCTTATTAACCTTCGGCCGAACCTCATAATAGAGATTCTCCCGATTAAAGCTCGTAATGACCACCTTAGGCTCCTCCAATCGAAGGTTCTGCATAATATCCATCCGAACCTTAGGCGTTGCGGTAGCCGTCAAAGCAATAATAGGTACCCGCCCAATATTCGTAATAATATCCCGAATACGTCTGTATTCAGGCCGAAAATCATGCCCCCATTCCGATATACAATGTGCCTCATCCACCGCCACAAAGCTAATCTGTGCCTGCCGCAGAAAATCCACGAATTCTTGCTTCACCAATGATTCAGGTGCGACATACAACAACTTCAATACGCCCTTCAATACCTTATTCTTCACTTCAGCATAGGCAGCGCGGCTCATACTACTATTCAAGAATCCAGCTTCTATCCCAAAGGCTTGTAATTGATCCACCTGATTCTTCATCAGGGCAATCAAAGGAGAAATAACCAAGGCAGTCCCTCCCATTAATACAGCGGGCAATTGATAACAAAGAGACTTACCCGCCCCCGTAGGCATGATGACAAAGGTATCCTTACCTGCAAGGAGGGATTCAATCACCTCCTCTTGTCTTCCCCTAAAATTATTATAGCCAAAGAACTTCTTCAGCGCATGTTTTAAATCCGTGACTTCAGCTCCAGTATGCATCTTGTTTGCGATAAAAATCAATGAGTTCGAAGAACTGATGTAAATGATTAATAAACCTGTTTTCTACTCCCCTAGTCTAAAAGTAGTTGGTTTTCATTTACAAACTGAATTTATGAAAATAACATCAGGAAAACCAATACTCTACCCCATCTCCCCTAAGATTCCAACAAATTTATTAAATGCTTATTCATCAAAGTCGATTCTCCACCTTTATGAAATTTGACGTATGGAGTAACCCTATAAACAAATGTAGAGAAAAAGACGACGGACTATAGGGCTTGTTCAGAATTCTAAAGCTCTATTCCTAGAGTATTTCTCCCCCAATATCTCCCCAAAACCCACCTTCTCCCCTGCTATTCAATACAATCCCCCTCCCAATTTGTAAGAATTACATCAAAAAGTGACAATTATGAATCCATCAACCTATATCCTATGCCCATAAAATAGTTCAAATCAGCAATTGCTTCCCCAATGGGGTTTCCATACATATATATACTGTCTCCTTTCGTAGACATCTCCAGCCATAAAAAGGGTATGATTCCTAGCATGATTCAGATTCTAATAAAAAATCAACTCTCAAAGCAACCCTTACAACTTCCTTGCAGTTTCCTCTATTGAACTTCTTCTTGCTCTTTATGTACTACCTCATAAAAAGTATAATTCAGCAATTTGAGGATTGAAAAATGCCCAAAAAATCTCAAAAAAGATGATTTTGACGCGATTTCTGGATTGTTTTTTGAATTATCATTAATGATTATACTTTTATACTAAGTATCACTCAACAAGCAATATGAATATTTCAACTTCACTAGATTCCTTTGAAAAGAAATACAGCTTGTGTGTAATGAGCGAGCTTAGTAAGGCATTATCCGCCGACACTAACCACAAAGTAACAGGTGTAAGAAAAACACCTTTTTTGTCGGACAACGACAAGCAACGTCCATTTTTTGACTAACGTTCTAAAAGAAAAGAATATGAGGCCTTCGGACTATCACGAAGATGAATTAGTAGTAGGATGCTTACAAGGAGCCCGAAAATACCAAAAGATGCTATATGAGCGCTTTTATGGAGGTATGATGGCTGTCTGCATGCGGTATACAAGTGACAAAGAAGAAGCACGAGACGTATTGCATGAAGGGTTTATGAAGGTTTTTAAAAACATAAGCCGTTTCCAAAGAGGTACTAACCTTGGAGCATGGATACGAAGAATTATGATCAATACTTCTATTGATCACTATAGAAAAAGGGCTAAAACCCCCAATCTAGTTGAAATTAATCACGCTGTGCACGAAACAGATACCCACGATGTCGTAGCTGATTTAAGCGCAGAAGAAATATTAAAAATGGTTCAAAAACTGTCTCCCGCCTACCGAACTGTATTCAGTCTTTATGTTATAGAAGGATATTCACATAAAGAAATCGGGAAGCTACTAGGAATCAGCGAAGGAACCTCTAAGTCAAACTTGGCAAAGGCAAGAGCCAAACTCAAAAAGATGATTTCTAAAGTAAGAAATATAAAAGAACAAAGATATGCGTAGGGATTTTGATGAACTAATCAGAGAAAAGTTGCAAGGGGTCGAAATCGAGTTCCAAGCAAGTGACTGGGATTTCATGGAAAGCCAGCTAGATGAAGCTGGGATCGGCAAAAAAGTATTGTGGTACAATAACTGGCGCTCTTATATGGTAGCTGCCGCAGCAGTGCTAATCCCTGTGATGTTCTTGGCGGTATCTCAAATAAACAAAGGAACTCAAGATGGTTTCGCCGAAACTCCTGTAACCCCAACAGAAGTAGAAGGAAACGTTGAGAACAACAATGGAATCGCCGCAGATGATAATGTAGATAGCCTCATCGAAAACCTTACGGGTACAAGCGATCAAGGCGAGTCAGGTGTGTCTGTCATCGTAGAAGAAGAAGCGCCCGTAACTTCTACCAATCCAGTAGACCAAATCCCTCGCAACTATCGTTCAGATGACGAAGAAGAAGAGGAAAGCGGTGTGAAGGTAGAAAGCGTTACCCCAACAGATACAAACAAAGCTAAAGAGGAAGGCGAAGTAAAGAAAGCTCCTTCTGGAAAGAAGAGTAGCAAGGAAAATTGTGAAGATGGCGCATTCATTATGCCCGATGCACTTCACCAAATGATGTTCCAACGCGACTTCACAAAGCCTCAAATTGAGCTAACTGACCAAAGCTTCCAACTAAGCATTGGAACAAACCTTAAGTCAAATACCCTACAGCACGAAGAGTTCTCTCTAAATACAAAAAGAGTCTTACCATAAGGTAATACTGCCTCAATAAACGACCCAAATTATACACGCCCATGTAGATTCATTTCTACATGGGCGTGTCCCTTTTTACCCACTTAGTAAACACACAATAATGAAACATTACTCTCAATATGTTTAACTTTGAGAGCCTTTTTTCATTGTCATAACATCCAGTTTCATGTAAGAAACCCCCATATCTTCATTTCATCCTCTTCCTTTTTATTCGCTTCTTGAATTAAACCAAATATCTTAACTCTACCCCACTTAGTATATAATCAATCATAATACACATAACACCTCTACTTGATCCCTAAACTTTGTTATGTCAAACTGTGTCCTGTCGCAACATCTACGGATGTAAGTTCGACCTGTATATTACTTCGCTGCGTATCAGCATTTCTTCCCTTCTTGCATGTATAATTACTCTACTTCATTTATCCCCATTCAATATGAAAAGGCTTAATACCCACCCTAAAACATTATTTAGTAAGCATAAACAACACGCAAAGGTTCCCTCCGCTTACTATATGGGATTACTCAATTCATCTGTTGCAATGATTGGCACAAATGAACAAGGAATTATCAACTTCTTTAACTTTGGCGCCCAAACTCTATTGGGTTACTCAGCACAAGAAGTAGTAGACAGATGGTCGCCCAAGAAGTTCCATCTCGCTCCAGAGTTAGATGAATATGAGGAGATCCTTCGAAGTGAATATGGCAAAAACGATTCTTTCGCATCCCTACATACGAGAGCTATACAAAATGGTTCGGATGAACAAATTTGGACATATTTACGAAAGGATGGAAGTAGATTCGTTGGCCGAACGACCTTAACACCTATCTACAATATCCATGACCGTTTCCAAGGTTACCTCGGAGTCATTATTGATATAACAGATGAGGTCGAGACGAAAAAGCAACTATTGGAAGCCAATCAACAGCTACACGCGAAGAACACCTACTTAGAAAGTGTACTTGATGCTGCAAGTGGAGTCTCTTTAATCACCACAAACAACGCAGGGATTATTCAAACCTTTAGCAAAGGGGCACAAGAGATACTAGGCTACACGCCCGAAGAACTCATTGGAAAAAAAACGACCCTTGATCTGCTAGCTCCCGAAGAGCTCCGAGCTTTAAGCAATAAACCCAACCTCAATAACGAAGAAGGCAACCTGTCCTTCTCGAAAGTAGCCAAATATGCCAAAGCAACGAATAGCCAAATGTGGGTTTTGCAAAAGAAAACAGGTGAAAAAGTCATTCTAAAGGTGAAAAGGGGCAACCTCTTCTCTCCTGAAGGAGACCAAATTGGGATTTTAGGCTTAGGGATAGACGTAACCCAACAAATAACGACTGAGTATGAGCTAAAGAAAAGCGAAGAGCTCTATCGCACCTTCGCGAATAACTTCCCAAATGGAGCGGTTGTTATTTTTAATAATGATTTACGCTATCTACTCGTAGATGGAGAAGGGCTTGCAGAGGTTGGGCTTTCCAAAGATAATATGGAAGGACGTACCATCTATGAGGTATTCCCCCCTGAAGTTTGTGCAGCGATTGAACCTGATTATAGAGGAGCCCTAGCAGGCAAAAGCACTACATCTGAAGTTGATTTCAAGAATCGAACCTACAGAACCTATACACTACCTGTTACAAATGGCGAAGGAAAAATAGTTGCAGGTATGGTCATGACCCAAAACATAACTGATCTCAAAACAGCAGAATCACAACTCCGAACCCTCAATAATGCACTTGAGGAAAAAGTCTCCGAACGCACCCGCGAATTGCAGGTCCTCATCCAAAGCCTAGAAAGCTTCTCACATACAGTTGCACATGACTTAAAAAACCCTGTAAACAATATCAAGGCTCTGTGTGGGATTCTCCAGCAGAGAGAGCACCTCCCTAAAGAACAAGTAAATAAGTTCTTTAAGGCAATACAGGATTCGGCGGATAAGATGACCCACATCATCAATGATCTCCTACTATTAGCCAAAACGAACGATACAGATATTGAGCGATGTCAAGTGGATATGCAGAGCATTGTCGAGCAAGCCCAGAAGCGGTTGTATGCCCTTACGAAACAGCATCAGCCTAGCATTAAGGTTGTGACGGAGTTGCCTGAGGCGTATGCGCATCCAGGTTGGATAGAAGAAGTATGGGCGAACTACCTGAGTAATGCGATTAAATATGGGGGGAATCCCGCTCGTATTGAGATTGGAGCGACGATTAAGGAGAAGGAACTTGAGTATTGGGTTCAGGATTTTGGGGAAGGAATCTCCCCCAAAGCGCAACAAAAGTTATTTACCCCCTTTGAGCGTCTGCACCAAACACCGAATGGCCATGGGCTCGGGCTATCAATCGTCCAACGCATTATACAGAAGTTAGGTGGACGTACAGGAGTAGAGAGCACAATGGGCGAAGGTTCACGCTTCTACTTCACCTTGCCCAAGATTTCTTGATTCGTGGATAGGCTGGTTATCGAATCGAAGAAAGCATGTATGTGTTCGATGACGTATGCTTGGCCTGCTTCTGTAAGGGAGGGGAATACGGGCAGGCTCAAACAACGGCGATAGTAGGATTCGGCTATAGGGAAATCTCCCCAGTTCCAACCCTGTTTTTTATAGTAGGGAGCTAAATGAATCGGGATATAATGTACCTGCACATGAATCCCCTTTGACTTCAGATAGGCATATAAATCATCCCTTAAATCCGTTTGGATGATGTAGATATGCCAAGCATGTCCTACCCCTTCAGCGACCTTTGGGAGCTGGAGGGGTAGTCCTTTTAAGGCCTCGTTATAACGTGCAATGATGTAGCGACGTTTTTCGAGCATAGATTCGGCTCGTTTTAGTTGGGAGAGGCCTAGGGCTGCGTGGATATCGCTCATTCGGTAGTTGTAGCCCAATTCGTGCATTTCGTAATACCATCCTCCATGGTTCTCCTCCAACCATTCGGGTTTGCGGGTGATGCCATGGGTACGGAGCAATACGAGCTTTTCGTAGAGTGCTTTATTGTTGGTGGTAATCATTCCTCCTTCACCTGTCGCGATATGCTTAACAGGATGGAAGGAGAAGGTTGCACAATCGGCGTAATTGCCATTGCCACATCGTTCGATCTCCCCCTTCGAATTCGTCCATGTTCCGCCAGGAGCGTGAGACGTATCCTCGATGATCCAACAGCCATATTGGTCTGCTAGGGTTCGGAGATGCTCTAGGTTGACGGGATAGCCTCCCATATCTACCACAACAATCCCCTTATAGCTGCCCTGAGCCAACTTTTGTTCGACTTTTTCGAGGTCTATTGTGTAAGATTCAGGGTGAATATCAACGAATTCGACTTCGCCTCCACAGTAGCGAATACAATTGGCGGAGGCCGCAAAGCTCATGGTTGTCACCAGTATCCTATCCCCTTTGGTTACGCCTAGGGCTTGGGCGGATAGGTGCAAGGCGGCCGTACCGCAGGAGACCGCAACGGCATATTTTGCGCCTACGTATTCGGCGAAGGCTGATTCGAATGCGGCACCTTTGGGGCCTCGGGTCAGGTAGTCGGATTGCAAGGTTTCGACGACGGCTGCGATATCCTCTGGGGTCACCTCTTGCCGTCCGTATGGGATAGATTTCATAAGCCTCTTTATTCGGCAAAGACCATTCTAACTGGGGGATTTCCAGCAGTTAGAATGGTCTTTTAGGGTATTGTATATGTGGTGGCTATTGCCCTATAAACATCTTTCTGAATGGTAGCTAGACCGCACAAGGGGGCCGCTTTCTACATACTTAAAGCCCATTTCGAGGGCAACCTCTTTGTAATGCGCAAATACATCAGGGTGAATGAATTCGTGTACAGGCAGGTGCATACGTGTGGGTTGGAGGTATTGGCCGATGGTGACGACATCACAATCATGTTCGTATAGGTCTTTGAGCAATTCGTAGACCTCCTCCATGGTCTCGCCTAGCCCTACCATAAAGCCCGATTTTGTACGAACGTTTGCCTCTTTGGTACGCTTAATTTGTTCGAGGCTGCGGTAGTACTTGGCTTGGGGGCGAACCCGACGATACAATCGCTTGACCGTCTCCATATTGTGGGAGATGATTTCGGGCTTGGTATCGGTGATGAGTTTGAGGGCGTCCCAATTGGCGCGTACATCTGGGATGAGGGTTTCGAGGGTGGTTGTGGGAGACTGCTTACGTACCTGTCGGACGGTTTCAGCCCAGATTTCGCACCCCCTATCCTTCAATTCGTCTCGATTGACCGAAGTGATAACGGCATGCTTCACGCCCATCAGCTTGATGGCATTAGCTACCCGCTCAGGCTCATTCTTGTCTAGGCCGAGTGGCCGCCCTGTGGCTACGGCACAAAACGAGCATGAACGTGTACAGACATTTCCTAGTATCATAAAAGTAGCCGTTCCTGCCCCCCAGCATTCGCCCATATTGGGGCAGCGAGCACTTTCACATACTGTATGGAGATTATGGTTGTCAATAATCTTCCTTACACTGTTAAAGGTCTTTCCATAAGGGAGTCTTACCCTTAACCATTTAGGACGTGGCCCTTTGCCTGGCCAATTCTTTGCTGCCAAACCAGCATTCGAAACAGTTGTAATCATAATCTTCTGTTATCTATCGATGGAGCGGCTGCTTACTTTGTTTGTGCTTGCCATCGACTTCCCATAACGAATCCTATTGATAAGGTCAGGAAGCTTTTTTTATCGGGAGTATCCCCCATAATATCCACCTCCTTAAAGAACACATTCAGGCTGCCTCCTACTTCAATTGCTCGGATGGCCGAGATTCTTTGCCCGAAATCGATCCATGTATACGCCCGAATCCCTACTCCTGGCATCAGCGTTAGGTTTCCATTGCCTTCGAATGCCCCCGCTGAGCCCACGATATCTGTAAAGAAATGGCGGGAGGGGTCATATTGTTCTACTTCGATGGTTGCGAGGCCAGGATTGCCTGACACTGGCACAGCCACTTCGAGGAAGTAGGGCCGCAGCAATCCAAAGGCGGGGCCAACTCCAAGGCCTAAGTTCACGTGAATTGGGCCAGGATGCGAAGCAGGAATCAGATCTGTATGCACCCCAAATGTAGGATTTAAAACATAAAATCGGTTTATCTTATCGTAAATAAATTTGCTGCCTTGCTGTAAAAAGACCGATTTTACGCGTAGTTCCTTTGGGTGTTTGAGTGAGAAAAGGTGCATACCTCCTTCGAACCGAAACCTTCTGCCCCTTGCGTATCTGAAGCCAATTCCCATGCCATTGGTACTTGCCTCAAGGCTTGCAACGAAATGCTGCACATGCTGTTTGGCAGAGAAGTCAATGTCATCCCCCCCTCCATTGGTGGATTGGCTCCATGTGAGGAGAGGGAAGAGTAGCAAGAACGCGAAAGATAAGAAGTAGGTATGCATAAATATACTGTTATTCTTTTCCGAATACCTTTACAAGCATGATATCGAATACCAATGTAGAATTTGGTGGGATACCTGCCCGCCCCGCAGCACCGTAAGCGATATTTGGTGGACAAATGATCTTGATTTTAGAGCCTACTCCTACCTTAGTAAGTGCCTCTGTCCATCCTGCAATCACCCCATTGAGTGGGAAAGGTATTGCTTGATTTTTCATGTAGGAACTATCAAACACATTTCCATCGAGAAATGTTCCGTGATACATTGCAGCCACTGTATCTGTAGCCATAGGGACAGGACCTGTACCTTCTTCTACAACATACATTTGGAGACCGCTTGGGTATTTCACAATCTTAGAAGAGTCCTCAATGACGTAAGGCATCTTCTCTTGAGTTGAAGTAGTGGTTGATTCCTCTGTTTTTTGCTCGGGCTTATTGCAAGCAAAAAACACCATGACCAACGCTAAGAGCGTAAAAGTGAAATAGTGCTTCATTGTTTTCCGAATATAATAAAATTTGCAATTAATTATGCGGTTAATAATTGTTCCTTGTATTGTGAAAGCAATCCAAGTAACTTTTCCTCTGTTGCTTCTAGGGATTCGTGGCTGCGCCCTCCTGCCGCATGGAAGTGGCCCCCTCCATTGAAGTTTCCTGCGAATGCATTGGCGGGGAAATCACCACGGCTTCGGATGCTAATTTTGATGAGGTCTTCTCGTTCGACGACGAGTATACCTAGTTTGACCCCTTCTATGTTGAGGGCAGAATTGACGAGGCCCTCTGTGTCACCCATTTGCATGTTGAAGCGTTGGCATACTTCACGGCTGATGAGGAAGTAGGCCGCATGGTATTCGGGGTATACATGTAGGCAATGGAGGTAGCAATGCCCAATGAGTTTGAGGCGTTCCTCGCGGTAATCACCCATTACCTTTTCATGAATGCGTTGGACTTCGATGCCTGTTTTGAGGAGTTCGGCGACCATGATGTGTATATCGGGGGTGACGCTATTGAAGCGGAATGAGCCCGTATCAGTCACGGTTCCGAGGTAGAGCGCCATTGCGATTTCGGGCGTAAGCTTGTCAAGGTCGCCCATGTCACGGATGAGCCGATAGACCATTTCGGTGGTTGATGCAGCGGTTTCGTCGGCGAAGAAGATATCCTCGAAATGCTTGGGGTGGGTGTGATGGTCGAGTAGTACCTTTTTGGCCGTTGAGGCGAGTAGTTCCTCTTGGAATTGGCCTACCCGAATGCTATCGTTAAAATCTAGGCAGAAGATAAGGTCTGCCGTTAGGAACAGCTCTCGAGCTTTCTCAGGCTGTTCGGTACCAATGAGAATCTCCTCATCTCCTGGGAGCCAATGGAGGTTCTTCGAGTAATCTGTAGGGGTTATAACGATAGAGTCGTAGCCTATCTCTTTTAGGTAATGATGGAGACCAAGGGAAGATCCGATTGCGTCTCCATCGGGTCTAAGGTGCGTAGTGATTACAATTGTTTTCGAACTACTTAATAATGTCTTTATTTTTTCTATGCTTTTTTCCATGCCTCAAAATTAGAAGTCAATCCCTAATTCTCAAACGAGATTTTGAATAACTATTTTGAAAAGAGTAGCACTCCCTGTAAGTTTGTGCCTGCAAAATAACCGAAATTTATGAACGGAAACATAACGCTTACAATTATCAAACCTGATGCAGTACGCAAAGGTTATACTGGAAAAATCATTGCTCAAATTATTGAGGCAGGATTTACCGTAAAAGCCATGAAAATGGTTCAATTAGATGCGAGAACTGCTGGTGGGTTCTATGCGGTACACCGTGAAAGATCTTTCTTCAATGATCTTATCGAGTTCATGACCAGCGGGCCTTGTGTTCCTATGGTATTGGAGAAGGAAAATGCGGTTACTGATTTTAGAACGCTTATTGGGGCAACTGATCCTAAGAAGGCGGCTCCTGGTACGATTCGTAACCTTTATGCTGATTCTATTGATGCAAATGCCATACATGGTTCTGATTCTGATGAGAATGCGAAAATAGAGTCTAGCTATTTCTTTGCTGCGACGGAGATTTTCTAGTATTTGTCTTTTTGTTTGTTTTTCGCGTTTTGATTGGTGGGGTTGTTGTTTAGCGCGTGGATTAAACAGTACCTTACCCACCCCGCCCCCTCCCGAGGAGGGGAGACATCCCGCTGGCCTCTCCCTTTGTGTCTATATTTTTGATAGTGGGGTTGGTGAGTGAGTTGGGGGATTCGCGAAAGATGGATTTACACACAAAAACATCCATTCCTGTGTATTGGGAATGGATGTTTTCGTATATGTGGGTGAAGGATAACGGAAGGCATTACTTCTTTTTGATCTTCAGTACTTGTCCGATCTTGATGTTGTTGTCCTTCATCTTGTTGTTTTTCTTGATCTGTGAGACTGATACTCCATACTTACGGTATAGAGAGAATAGGGTATCGCCTTTTGTTACTTTGTGGGTTACCCATGTGGTGCCTGAATTTGAGGGGGTAGAAGGTTCGGGTTTGCTAGGCTCTGGCTTTGTGGGCTCAGGCTTCACGGGATCAGGTTTAGAAGGCTTCACTGGGTCGGGCTTTGTATCGGCTACTGCTGGCTTCGAAGGCTTTTCGGATTCGGCGGTAGGGTTCGTTACGGTTACGACCGCTGGAGGCGAAACGGGACTCGACGTTTTGGGCTTTTGGTAGGGCTTATTTGGGAGTCCTTTCGTTTCGTTGAGGAGTACTGCTAGGAGTTCGGTTTTGTCTTGTACGCGGTTTATAGAGCCTGTACGGGTTACGACAAAGAGGCCTGGCAGTTTATTGTGGCGAAATGCTCTACGTAGGAAATCGTAGTCTGATTGTTTGGGGACGTTTAGGTGCTCCCAAGGCATTTCGTATTGCTTGAGGCGTTTTTCCCATTTAGAGCGAATCTTATCGACCGATATACTTACAAAGCGAACGGGTTTATTTTTATACTTTCCATGTACTTCTTTGATGCCAGGAATGGCACGCAGGGAGGGAGAGTTCCAACTTGCCCAGAAATTTACCACCCAGACTTCTTGGACATTGGTCTTACTCTTGAATTCGACACATTGTTGGAGAAATTCTGAATACGTTAAGGTAGTATCAGGTTTATATTTTTGTGCGAATCCGAGTTGAAAGGAGAACACCACTGCAAAGCAGAATAGCAGAATTGAAGTATATTTCATCATAAAAACCGATTTAGATAAGCGAATATAGCGTGCTGCACATCCATATTCTTGTTTTTGACACGACTTTTCTAGAATAACGAAGGGAATGTCGGCAATCCTATAATTCTATTATTCAAATATCATAAAAGTAATACAATCCTCCATAACTCACAACCGATATGAATCAGGATTCACATTTTCTGTGACTTCTATCGCTTGGGTTTAGGGTAATAATTTCTGCATGCTGGCATCGATGAGTTGGTAGAGTTGGGTGGGTTTGAGTTTTCGCCAGCGTAATTCGTCGAAGGTGGGGCTCCACATGAAGTAGCTGGATATGCCGTATGCTTCGAATTCGGCGAGGACATTTGGGCGTGCACGTAGGAGGAATACCCATCCTTCGTCTTCGAGTTCTTCGCTGAGGGCTTGGTAGTAGTCGTCTGCGTCGAGGTATACGTGGAAGACGTTTTCGCAGAGGAGGATGAACTTTTTGATGCCTGCGTCGATGAGGAAGGTGAGGCAGTTTTCGGCGAGTAGTTTGAAGTCGTTGTCGAAGAGGTCGTTCCATTCGCCGAATAGTTCGATGATGGCGTAGCCTTGTAGGTAGTTGGCGTAGAGGATTTTGAGGAGGAGGCTTTCGGAGCCGATGGTGTCCCATTGGGGGTGAGCGGGGATGTTGTTTATGGAGCGATCGTAGTAAAATTGGTTGTGTTCTACTTCGTGGAAGGGGGAGTTGGGGTCTGTGTGGGTGCTGTAGAGTGATAGCCAGCCGTAGTAGGGTTCTAGGTCGTGCAGGTACATCATTGGGTTGTGGGTGTTTGAGGGATTTTGGGTGGAGTATATTGATTTTCAGTTTTTTGTGTGGGTTTTATTGCTATCAGCAGTACCTTACCCGCCCCCTCCCGAGGAGGGGAGACTTCGCGCTGGCCGCTCCCTTTGTGGAAGTTTGGGTTGGAGGAAGTTTTTTGAGGTGATAGCAATGGGGGTCTGTGTGATTGGGGGGTTGATGGGGTGGTTGGGTTAGAGGGATGGGAGGGTGAAGATTTTTTCGAGTCTTCGGCGGGCGACCCATGTGGGGGTTCGGCGCATGATGCCTTTGATGAGGAAGTATAGGAGGCGGTTTTCGGTGTGTGCCATTTGGCCAATTGTCCAGCTGGAGTTTACGATGATTTGGGCTTTGGGTTTGCGGAGGGATTCGAAGGTGGCGTATGCTTGTTGGAGGGGGTATTTGGCGAGGCATTCGGCGAGGATGTATGCGTCTTCTATGGCTTGGCAGGCTCCTTGTCCCATGTTGGGGGTGGTTGCGTGTGCGGCATCGCCCATGAGGCAAACTTTGCCTTTTCGCCATGTCAATAGGTGGTCTAAGTCGGAGAGTTTGTCGGTGTGGATGGCGGAGGTGGGGGTGGCTTCGAGGATTTGTCGGATGAGGGGGTGGAAGGCTTGGAAGTAGGTGGGGATGTCGTGAACGGTGAGGGTTTCGCCTTTTCGTTGGGTTTTGACGGCGAACCAGTAGACTTTGCCTTTGGCGATGGGTACGATGCCTACGCGGCAGCCTGTGCCCCATGATTCGGTGGGGATGGCTTGGGCTTCTTTGGGGAGGGTGAAGTCGAGGACGCCTCGCCAGCAGAGTTGGTTGGTGTGGCGTAGAGTGGTTCCTTTGAAGAGGCTTTGGCGGGTGGCGGAGTGGATGCCGTCGCAGCCGAGGGCGGCTTCGGAGAGGGTGCTGGTGCCATCGGCGAAGTGTAGGCGGAGTTGGTCGTTTTGTTCGATGCGGGTGAGCTTTTTGTCGAGGAGGATTTCGGTTTTTTGGGGGTCTAGGGCATCGAGGAGGACTTGTTGGAGTTTGCCTCGGTGTATGGCGACGGTTTTTACGCCGAATTGTTGTTCGAAGGGGCTGAAGTCCATACCTGAGATACGCTTTAGTTGGGCTGAGGTGATGTACATTGCGCTGACGGGATTGCCTGCGTGTTCCATTTGTCGGTGTAGGCCTAGGTGCTTGTAGACTTGCATGGCGTTGTTGGCTAGGATGATGCCTGCACCTACGGGTTTTAGCTCTTTGGCTTGTTCGAAGATGCGGATGGAGAAGCCTTTTTGTTGGAGGGCTATGGCGGTTGTGAGTCCGCCGATTCCTCCGCCGATTAGGTCGATTTTCATAGGGCGTGGGTTTGGGTTGTGGAGAACGAAGATAGGGGATTTTTTTAGGGGGGCAAAGTTTGTGTGTGGGAGGGGTTTGGAGGGTGTTGGTGGTGGGGTTTTATTGCTATCAGCAGTACCTTACCCACCCCCGCCCCCTCCCGAGGAGGGGAGACTGCCCGCTGGCCTCTCCCTTTGTGGAAGGGAGGGGTTTGAGGGGGGATTTGGGCGTTGGGGATTGGAGAAGGGGGGATTGGGGGTGGGTGTTTTTTTTGTGGGTTCATGGTGTTGGGGGTTTGGTTAAGGGGTTGAGGTGGTTTTGGGGTTGTTTTTGTGAAGGGGGTGCCCTTCAGTAATAAGATCCCGAAAAGGGCGATTTTGTGCAGAAAAAAGTGGTGGATGTAAGGAAATGGTTATTTTTGTATGTTTTTTGGTTTGAGGGGTTTGGGGTGTGGTTTGAGGGGGTGCGGGTGCGGTCTGGGAGTTAGTAAACTGATTGTGAGTTTTTCATGGGGTAGTTTGCGGGTTTGGTGGGGAAGTTTGAAAGGGGATTGGGTAGCTTGAGGGTTGGGGAGAGTGGCTTGGGGAGGGGAGGGAACGGTTTGTAAGTGGGATAGGGAATGTAAGATATTGGGGTGTGCAGTCTGAAAGTTGGGTGTTCATTTGTGATTTTGAGGCGGTGAGAAGTAAAAATGGGGGTGCGAGCTTTGCAAGTAAGCCTGCGAACTGGTGAAATTTGAAAATTCTGCTAAGAAATGGGCGTGCGAAGTCTGCAAGTGAGGTGCGAAATTGGGGAAGTCGGCGTTTCTACGGTGATTTTTGGAGGGGTGAGTTGGAAAGTGGGCTTGCTGACTTTGGTTTTAGGGTGTTGTTGCTTTGAGAGTTGGGTTGAGTGGTTTGGAAGTGGGGTGTTTTCTTTGGGAAGGAGGGGTGAGGTTTTTGTAAGAAGGGATTTTTGGTTGAAAAGTAGGCTTGTGCAGGGTTGAAGGAGGGTGGGGCGGCTTGGAAGGAGGCTTGCGAAGTTTGTAAGTGGTGGTGCGAAGTCTGCAAGTTTGCTTGCGAAGTTTGTAAGGAGGCTTGCGAGGTTTGTAAGGAGGAGTGTGAAAAGTGTGGATAAGTTTGGGGAATTGGGGAGGAAGGGGGCAAGGTGGATAGAAAGACGTGCTTGCCCCCTCCCCCCCTCAGAACAATTATCTCGCAACAACATTGACTTTCCTACTCTTTTAACACATATTAAACCTCTAGGCAGAATAAAAGCAAACCACAAATGGACAAGGCATACAAAAGGGCATTACAGAAAATTGAACACGCTTATGCAACTGGAGCAACAGAGCTGGATTTGAGTGACAATAAGATGAGTAGTTTTCTCTCTGAAATAGGAAAGCTAGTAAACCTGACAGAGCTGGATTTGGATTTCAATCCGCTGAGTAGTTTGCCCCCTATAGAAAAGCTAGTAAACCTGACAGAGCTGGATTTGAGTTACAATCAGCTGAGTAGTTTGCCCCCTGAAATAGGTAAGCTAGTAAACCTGACAGAGCTGGATTTGAGTTACAATCAGCTGAGTAGTTTGCCCCCTGAAATAGGTAAGCTACAAAATCTGACTAAGCTGTCTTTGAGTTTCAATCCGCTGAGTAGTTTGCCCCCTGAAATAACAAAGCTACAAAAACTGACTAAGCTGTATTTGAGTTACAATCAGCTGAGTAGTTTTCTCTCTGAAATAGGAAAGCTAGTAAACCTGACATGGCTGTCTTTGAGTTACAATCAGCTGAGTAGTTTGCCCCCTGAAATAGGTAAGCTACAAAAACTGACTAAGCTGGATTTTAGGTCCAATCAGCTGAGTAGTTTGCCCCCTGAAATAGGTAAGCTACAAAATCTGACTTCGCTGAATTTAGGGTCAAATCATCTGAGTAGTTTGCCCCCTGAAATAGGTAAGCTACAAAACCTGACATGGCTGTCTTTGAGTTACAATCATCTGAGTAGTTTGCCCCCTGAAATAGGTAAGCTACAAAATCTGACTAAGCTGAATTTAGGGTCAAATCATCTGAGTAGTTTGCCCAAGGAAATTGGATTACTTACAGAACTCCAAAGATTAGTTCTATATAGCAATCAATTATCTAACATACCAAATAGCCTTAAGAACCTCAAAAAACTAGAGTCCAATACTAGTTCTTTTGCAGAATGGCGAGGCCTTCCTCTACATAATAATCAATTTGGGTTCCCTGAAGAAGTATATAAAAAACCTCCTCAAGAGCTCGTTCAATATATACTAGATTGGCAGAAAGCTAAAGAGAAAAAGCCTTTACATGAAGCGAAGGTCATTGTTATAGGAACTGGAGGTGTGGGGAAAACTTCTCTTGTGAATATGATCACGAAGGGACACTATAATAGAGATGAGTTAAAAACGGAAGGAATAGAGATTACTGATTGGAAGATAAAAAGGGGGGAGGACACTATTGACTTACATATATGGGATTTTGGGGGGCAGGAGATTATGCATGCGACTCATAAGTTCTTTATGACTAAGCGGTCTATTTATGTTTTAGTGACTAATCCGAGAACGGAAGATAGATATGGGGATACGGATATTGATTATTGGATGAAGTTGATTCAATCCTATGCAGGGAAGGAGGTGCCTGTGATTATTGCTATTAATAAATGTGATATACATACCATTGATGTAGGGAAAGGTACATTGAGGGATCGGTATGGGCAATTGGTGGAAATAGTGGAGACTTCTTGTGAGAAGAAGATGGGCATAGAGGCATTGAAAGATGCCATACAGAAAAGTATAAAGGCATTGCCTCATATTGATGATACCTTGCCTTTGACTTATTTTGATATTAAGAACCGATTGGTTAGGACTAATAAAGAATATATAGCCTATCATGCATATAGAGATGTGTGTAGGAAGGTGGATGAGGAATTTGAGGAGTTGAGTATGAAGGTGTTAATGGGATTGCTGCATGATCTTGGGATTATGCTTAATTTTTGTGATACGGAAGAAGGGGAGGAGATTGCTCAGACGCAGGTATTGAATCCTGAATGGGTCACTAAGGGGGTATATGCGGTTATTAATGCGAAGCGGTTGATTGGGCAAGGGGGAAAGGTGAGTTATAAGGATTTTAGGGAAATATTGCCTGCGGAAGGATATCCGACGGAGAAAGAGCGGAAATTGATACGGATGGTGATGCGGAGGTTTGAATTGGCGTATAAGTTGCCCTTTGAGTCGGCTTATATTGTGCCTGGGGCATTGCCGAAGGATAAGCCAGGGTTGGATATTGCCGAGGGACAGGTTTTGCGGATTCGTTTTGTGTATGAGACGATGCCGAGTAGTATTATGTCGAGGTTTATTGTGCATACCCATGATTTGTTGGTGGGGAATCAGCTTTGGAGAGATGGCATTGTACTAGAACATCAAGGGTGTCAGGCGTATGTGTATGCGGTACCTGAGGATGAGGAGATGTATATAGAGGTGAGGGGTGAAGGACAAAGACGGTATATGTTGGCAGTTTTGTTAAGACATTTGGAACAGATTCATGGGAGTTTGGCGGAGATTGGAGCGGAGAAGGAAGTGTATGTGGAGAAGCATTCTAAGGGGAAGTTGCGAAGTGATTGGGTTTCTTATGAGCATTTGGTGAATGCGGAGCGGGATGGGGAGAAGGAGATTTATGTGTCGAAGTTACGAGGGAGGATTCGGGTGAAGGAGGTGTTGAATGGATTTCGTCAGCATCGTCCTATAGTTGAAAGGGATAAAAAGGTGAAGGTGGTGTTTTTTGCTTCTAGTCCTGAAGATGCTTCTCGGCTGCGGGTAGATGAGGAGTATCGGGAGATTACGGGAGCGCAGCAGTTGTCGAGTTATCGGGATTGTTTTCAGTGGAAGTATTGTGGGGCTGTGAGGACGGAGGATCTTCGTCGGAGTATATTACAGGATAGGCCTAAGATAGTGCATTTTGCGGGACATGGGAAGATTGGGCTTCATAGTGCTCATGAGCATGCTAAGCGGATAGAGGAAGCAGGGATTTTATTGGAGGATAATGAAGGTTGGAAGAGGTTTGTTGGTGGAGAGAGGTTGAAGGAGTTGTTTAAGGTTTTTGAGGGGAGGGTTGAGTGTGTGTGTTTGAATTGTTGTTATTCTAGTGGGGTGGCGGAGGTGCTATTGCCTTATGTGCCTTATATTATAGCGGTGAAGCAGGCGGTTGAGGATAGGCATGCGGTTTTGTTTGCGACGGCTTTTTATGAGGGGCTGGGGGAAGGTGAGGGGGTTGAGTGGTCGTTTGATTATGCGAAGGGGGCTGAGGGGCTTGAGGGGATGGGGGAGGATATGTTTGAGTTGTTTGTGAGGGGGCGGTGATTTTGTGGGGGGGGTAAAGAATTTGGTTTTTTGGAGGATGGTGTTTAAGACCCCCAGATAAATCAGGGGGCTAGTGAATCAAGTTTGTGTGTGAGGGGGGAGTTGGTTGATAGTGGGTGTTTTTTTAGGGGAAATAGCGGTAATTTTGGGGTATGGATGAAGGATATAAGATAGCATTGGAACGGATAGAGGAGGCGTATAGGACTGGGGCTACCCATTTAACGCTTTATCGTCTCTTGCTTCGGACTTTGCCTCCTGAGATTGGGAAACTTACGAAGCTTAGGTCGCTTAGTTTGACAGGGAATGGGTTGGTGACGCTTCCTTCGACTATTGGGAATCTCACCAATTTAGAGGGGCTGTTTGCTGGGTATAATCAGCTTGAGAAGTTGCCTATTGAAATGGGGAGGCTTGAGAAATTACGGATTCTTGCTGTGCCAAGTAATCGGTTTCGTAGGGTGCCGATGGAGATTATGGGGCTTCCTAGGCTTAGGAATTTGTTGTTGCCTGACAATCTATTGGGAGAGGTGACTCCAGAAATTGGGGGTTTGAGTAGTTTGAAGGTTTTGTCGTTGAGCCATAATTCTCTTTGGCAGTTGCCTGATGCGATTGGTAAGCTTAGTCAGTTGGAACATTTGAATCTATCAGGGAATAGTTTTAGTAGCCTCCCTCCTATCATTGGTCAGCTCAGAGAATTAAGGAAGCTTTATCTGGGAAGTAATCATTTGACGACATTGCCTAAAGAGATTGGGATGCTTAGGAGTCTGGAGTTGTTGGGGTTGAGTGTAAATGGGTTGTCATCCTTGCCTGAAGAAATTGGTCGGCTTACTCAGCTTCAGGGGTTGATATTGTATAAGAATAAGCTTTCGAGGCTTCCGAAGTCTCTTAGGAATCTGGTTCGTTTGAAGCCAAATACGCATAAGGATTTTTGGGAATGTGGTTTGCCGCTAGCGCATAATCGTTTTGATTTGCCTGAAGAGGTATATCGGATGCCTCCACAGGAGCTTATTGGATATATTTTGGAGCGGCAGAAGGATTAGGCCTCGATTAATTGTCCTACGATTTCGTCGCCGTCGAATGCTATGCCCATGTAGAGGAGTTTTCGGGGGTCGTCTTTGTATTTCTCGGCGTAGCGTTTGGACTGGATTTGGGTGAGGGCGCGGGTTACGAGGGGTTGCAGAGAGGTACCTTTTTCGGCGTATTTGAATTCGAGGATGTATATTTGGTTGGAGAGTTTGAGGACGCTGTCGATACGGCCTACGTCTGTTAGGATTTCGCCTTCGACTTCCATGTTGAGCATTTTCATGAAGGCGAGGAAGAGAGCGTGATAGAAGCGTTCGGCTTTGATATGGAGGTTGTAGGGGATATTGGCATAGAAGCTTTTGAGGACTTGGATGAAGGTGGGGCAGTCTTCTTGGTAGAGGGAGGTCTGAAGTTTATGAATGATGGAATACATGCTTTCTACTTCCTCCTCTTGGAATACGGTCATTAGCTGGTTCAAGAAGGCTAGGCGAACTTCATTGTTGGGGTAGCCTAAGGTATAGTTTACTCCTGAGAACCTTGGATCTTTACCCAAGATGGTTAGATAGCCTGTTTGAAAGAGGAGCTTGATGAGTGGGGTTTGCTTCCAATTGAGTTGGTTTTTGTCTAAGGTATTGCATTCGACCCTTTCGAATCCTGTGATGTCAATCCGCGACATGCTTTTCATGCGGTTGATTAGGAATTTGGGGGTGCCCGATTCGAACCAATAGGAAGAGAACTCTCGTTGTTGCATGACGAGTAGTAGGCCGTAAGGATTGTATAAGGTCGTTTCGGCATCCCAAGAATAGCCGTTATACCATGCCTTTAGGCCTTCTAGTAGTTCTGTGCGGTTTACTCGTAGTTTGCGTTCGAGGAGAGGGAAGTATTCTTGGAAGTTGGCTTCTAGTTCTTTTTGGGTGATGCCTAAAAGGGTGCTATATGTATCATCTAGGCTAATGTCTGTGACATTGTTTAACTTAGAAAAGACAGATACTTTGGCGACTTTGGTGATGCCTGTGAACATGACGAAGCGGAGATAGGAGCCTAAGCCTTTAAGGGATGCGAATAAGTCGGCTAATACTTCTTGGTTGTCTTTAGAGTTTTGGTTGGATTCCCAGAGGTCTACGACAGGCTTGTCGTATTCGTCGATGAGTAAGATAACTTTTTGGCCTGTGGTTTTGTGTAGAGCCTTTATAAGATAGGTGAAAATCATCTTTAAGCTTGGGAACTGTGGTAGTTCTATCCCATATTCCGAAGCAGTTTGCGTTAAATTCAGTTGGATGGATAAGCGAAAGAGTTCTTCTCCTTTTGTATACTCTATCTCGGAAAAATCTAACCGAATGACAGGATATTCTTTCCACTCAATCTTATCATAGATATATAATCCCTCAAAAAGCTCTTTTTCCCCTCTAAATAGGTATTCGATAGTACTTAATAGGAGAGATTTCCCGAATCGACGGGGGCGAGAGAGAAATACAATATTTTTGCTCTTAATCAAACGATAAATTGCCTGTGTCTTATCCACATACAACATATCCCATTGACGAAGATCTTTGAAATCCTGTGTGCCTAAGGGTAGCTTCTTCATATATCAAAGATACGCATTTTATCGCAATCGTTAAGCTTCTATTAATTGTCCTGCGATTTCATCGCCATCAAATGCTATACCCATGTAGAGGAGCTTTCGGGGGTCGTCTTTGTATTTTTCAGCGTAACGTTTGGATTGTATTTGGGTGAGGGCTCGGGTTACGAGGGGTTGCAGAGAGGTACCTTTTTCGGCGTATTTGAATTCGAGGATGTAGATTTGGTTGGAGAGTTTAAGGACGCTGTCGATGCGGCCAACGTCTGTTAAGATTTCGCCTTCGACTTCCATGTTGAGCATTTTCATGAAAGCGAGGAAAAGGGCGTGGTAGAAGCGTTCGGCCTTGATATGGAGGTTGTAGGGGATATTGGCATAGAAGCTTTTGAGGACTTGGATGAAGGTGGGGCAATCTTCTTGGTAGAGGGAAGTTCGGAGTTTATCGACTATGGCATACATGCTTTGCACCTCGGTATCTTGAAATACCTTCATCAATTGATCCATAAAGGCGACTCGCACTTCATTGTTGGGGTAGCCTAGGGTGTATGTGATACCAAATAGGCTTGTATGCTTTTTGAGGATTGTTAGATAGCCTGTTTGGAAGAGGAGTTTGATAAGCGGGGTTTGCTTCCAGTTTAATTGGTTTTGATGTAGGTCTTTACATTCGACTCCTTCGAATTCTGTTATGTCGATGTTAGGGCTTGCTTGCATGCGTTGGATGAGGAATTTGGGGGTGCCTGATTCGAACCAGTAGGGGGTTAGTTCGAGGGTGTCCATTGCTAGAAGTAATCCGTAAGGGTTGTATAGTCGAATCTTGCCATCCCATGAATAGCCATTGTACCATGATTTTAAGGCATCTAATAGTTCGGTTTCGGTGGCTCCTAGGTTTTCTGCCAGTAAAGGGAAGTATTCTTGGAAGTTGGTTTCGAGTTGGCCTTGGGTGAATCCGAGGATTGCGCTATAGTTTGGATGGAGACTGATGTCCTTGACATTGTTCAATTTAGAAAAGACAGATACCTTGGCAACTTTGGTGATGCCTGTGAACATGACGAAGCGGAGGTAGAAGTCGAGGCTTTTGAGGGAGCTAAAAAGTTCGGCTAATACTTCTTGGTTGTCTTTGGAGTCTTGGTTGGATTCCCAGAGGTCTACAACGGGCTTGTCGTATTCGTCGATTAGTAAAACGACTTGCTTTCCTGTTTTTTGATACAGTTTTTTGATAAGTCTTGAGAAGTATTCTGCTGCGAACTCAATATCGGGTTCAATTATTACATCATACTCTGTTGCGATGTCCTTTAGTGTTCTCAAGATTCCTCGTGCGAGAACTGCACCACCTTTCTGATAAATGATTTGTGAGAAATCTAGCCTAATGACGGGATGTTCTTTCCACTCAATCTTATCGTAGATATATAATCCCTTAAATAATTCTTTTTCCCCTCTAAAGAGGTATTCAAGGGTGCTTAATAGGAGAGATTTTCCGAATCGGCGGGGACGAGAGAGAAAGACAATGGCTCTGTTCTCAATCAGAGGAAAGATTTCTTGGGTCTTGTCGACATAAAACATGTCTCCTTGACGAAGGCGTTTGAAATCTTGTGTGCCTAAGGGTAACTTCTTCATGTATCAAAGATACGCATTTTATCGCAATCGTTAGGCTTCCGTTTAATCTATCAATCTGGGCAAATTAATAAGCTGTTTTCCTCTATATAAAGGATAGATTCGGTAATTTTGCGCAAAAGTAAACTCAGTATGCGTCGGATTGCAAGTTATATACGGGGATCGGATTGGTGGAATTCGAAGGCTACTCCTCTGTTTGCATTCGCTTATATGGCAATGTTAGGAGCCGACTTTGTGGTTGGTGAACAGGTAGTGCAGTTGTTGGTATTTTTGGTGTGGATTATAGGAGCTGCAGGCTTTGGGCATTTTCTCAATGATTGCTTCGATATAGAAGCGGATCGCATTGCGGGAAAATCTAATATAGCTGCTTCAATGGCAGTCTGGCAACGAGTTACGTTGCTCGCATTATTAGCTGTGTTCAGTATTGCCCCTTGGTTTTTCCTCCCTGGATCTGACCATAAGTGGGTGTTGGTTGGGAGTCACTTAATTCTATTCTTGCTGTATTCAATGCCGCCTATTCGACTTAAAGAGGCGGGTTTATTGGGCTTATTCGCTGATGCTATTTATGCCCATATTATCCCTACCCTATTAGCATTGATGGCATTTGGAACTGATAATCAGATGTTTGATGAAGTCCCAGAATGGATGATTGCAAGTGCTGTAGGTCTATGGGGGTTGGGATTGGGACTACGGAATATCATTGGCCATCAGATTGTTGATTATGAGAATGATGTGAAGGCAGGCACCCTTACTTTTGTTCGAGGATATACCCGAGAGGCAGCTCAGGGATTGATGCGTTGGGTTTTGGTACCGATGGAGGTCATAGGATTCTTCGCAATTGCTTGGCTATTACAGATTCCTATACTTATTGCCCTACTTCCTCTCTTTTGGTTGTATAAAGGAATTTTGTTGAAGTGGGTTTGGCGAGAAGATTTGCAAAAGGAATATGGCGTACCTTTTCTCAATGCGTTGTTCAATAATTTCTATGAGCAATGGTTGTCGCTCATTCTGATTGGGTGCTTAATTTTCTATGAAAATCCCTTGTATATACTGGTTGCACTCTTACATATGGTTTTATTTGGAAAAGGATTGACCCCTTTATGGGTCGAATTCTCTAGCATCGTTAGTCGAATAACAGGACGATAAATCATGCGAGGTTTACTTTCCTTCTTATACCCTTGGCAAAGAAATCGAAAGGCATGTTGTACGGTGAGTACTTGGAACTATATGTTTCGGACGTTCGCTTTGCATCAGTCCCTTTTGGCTCACAACCCCCATACAGAATTGCATGTATTGGTGGCTGATGAGCCAGAAAAGGTACAAGCAATTCGGCAGCAAGATCTTCCCCTATCGAACCTATATATCTATACGTTGTCGGAGGTTTGCAAAGATGATATCTCTCAGAAGATTATTCGCAAATACTTAGGGGTCAATATGGATAGCCTACGATGGAGCCTTAAGCCTGTTCTGATTCGATACTTGCTTACTGAGAAACAATGTGTTAAAGTCCTATTTCTGGACAATGATTTGTTCTTTTTACAACCATATGATTTCCTTTGGGATGAATTGGCACAAGGACGGATTCTCCTGTCTCCTCATTGGCGAAGCATGCATCCTTATGTGGATCCCGATAGCTTCATCAATAACTTTACAGATGGGATATACAATGGTGGATTTGTTGGGGTGACGAATAAGGCGATTGATATTATGAATTGGTGGGCAGAGGTATGTGAGTATCGTTGTGATAAGGCCAAATCTGAGGGTTTCTTTGTTGATCAAAAATACCTTGATTTATTGCATAGCCGCTTTGAGGGAGTTCGAGTGTTGAGGCATCAGGGATGCAATGTCGCTTATTGGAACCAAACGGATTGTAAACGTACCCAAGTTGGGAATAAGGTGCTTATCAATGGTCGAGTCCCTATTGTGTTTATCCATTTTACCTCTTATCTAATTGCTGATATTGATCAGGGAGAAGACCCGTTGTTGCAATCCCACCTTAAACACTACCTACACGTATTAGCCCAAGGTGCTACTATACAGGAAGAACTATTGGAAGTAGCTGTTCCTGATAATTGGCGTAAGCGTCTACTTTCCCACTAATTCAATCACCTTATCCAATTCTCAATGCAATGAATCTAGCAATTGTCTCGACCAATCAATATAAGTATTCCGAAACCTTCATTCATAACCATGTTCGCTTATTGCCTACTGAATCGACCCATTATCTACATGGAGGGTATTTGCCGCATTATCATAGTAATGGCTTATTGGCAAAGAAGGTTCCTTTTCGTATTCCAACGAGAAAGAAGGGATTTTTAGGGAAGTTCATTAGGAATAAGAACGAGCGTTCAGATAAAGAATTATTGAAGGAATCAATCAAAAATTACTTAAGGGATAGAGGGATTGACATTGTATTAGCTGAGTATGGGCCTTCGGGGGTAGAGATGATGGATATTTGTGAGGACTTAGGGATACCCTTGGTTGTACATTTCCATGGGTATACTGCTTATCGTAAAGATATGTTGGAGGCGTATGGGGATCGTTATAAGGCGATGTTTCATAAGGCAGCGGCTGTTATTGGAGTATCGAAACATATGTGTGCTCAATTGGTTCGATTGGGATTAGATGAGCGAAAGCTCTATTACAATCCCTATGGCCCTGATCAACGCTATTTCCAATATTCCGATGCTAGCCAAACAGGAAAGGAATTAATAGGAGTGGGGAGATTTGCCGAAACAAAAAGTCAGCACCTAACCCTATTGGCATTTGCCCAAGTATTGAAGGTTGAACCCACAGCGCGTTTGACTCTTGTGGGTGACGGCCATCTACAGGAAGCCTGTATCATTTTGGCCAATAGTTTGGGGATTGCCCATGCTGTTCGGTTTACAGGTGTAGTGGCTCATGAACGTGTAGGAGAGCTTATGCGTACATCAAGGGCATTCGTTCAACATTCCATTACAACGCCTTCTAATGATACTGAAGGAACTCCTGTTGCTATTATTGAAGCATGTGCTGCGGGCTTACCCATTGTGTCAACTCGACATGCAGGTATTCCTGATGTCGTATTAGAGGGAAAGACGGGGTTTCTTGTCGATGAAGGGGATATTAATGGTATGGCAGAATATATGATTCGTTTGCTACAATCTAAGGAGGAAGCAGGTAGGTTGGGGAAAGCTGGACATGAAAGGGTAGCAGCTTTTTTTACTATGGAGAAGCATATTGAACGGCTAACAGAGATATTATATGATGCCTTACCATAAGCCTATCCCCTATTTTTCCTGAATGGCCACTTCTTCGAGAAAACCAAGAAAGAGAAAATAAATAAAGTAAGGCTCCCCCCCCAAGATAAAACCCAAAGGGTATAACCTAAGACTACTAACAAAGGAGGCGATGAGCAGACCAAGGCACAGGCCAAATAGGAAAGAAAAAAGCAAGCTACTGCAGCAATAAAAAATAGTAAAAATGCAACCCCTCTGGGAATATGATTTCTTCGTGAGCTTCTTTGGCTTACTTTATGGATAAGCGGAGAAGAGGAGGTCTCAATCTTCAATACTTGGTTCACCTTATGTAATTGAATATTAGTCTCTTGGCAATAGACAGTTGAAAAACCAACTAAAGCTAAGTAGCTCATAAAATAGATAGTCATATGTGAAAATAAGCGCCCAGTTCTATGGCGAGGATAAAGATACATTGCTAGTAAAGCAAGCATTAAAACACCCCAAATAAATATTCTTGAAAAATAGATTCCTCCTTTCACAGCGATATAACCATGAACAAAAGCAATAGGTATTGCAGATAAGCAAACAAATGTAATGAAAGACACAGCCAAAACAGGATGGCGTTTAGCCCAATAAGAAATACGTAGGCCAACGTTTGAAAACAAAGAAATGCCCATATATAAACTATCATTAAAATAACTTACTTAACCACCATAAATATGGGTTATATATAGAAAATGGACATTGAATAAATTCACCTCCTTTATTGACATTATGTAACATATCTAATCAGTTACAGGTTTAGTATTGTGGTTTTGAGGCCTGAAATTCCATGGGCTTCTTGAAATAAGTCTTGATATTGCGAGAAATATCAACTAACAAACTATTAACCTATGTTTAGCTCTGATCGTCTTATGTTTCATATCATTCTCGCTGTCAAGTATCAAGCTGCTCAAATTGAACCTGAATGGGAAGAGCAACTATATACCTACTTCCATACCTTAATACAGAAACGAAAGCATAAACTACTTGAGATTGGAGGCGTAAAAGACCATGTCCATATTTTTTTACAATGTCAGCCAGAAGTTAGGCTAGAGAAATTGGTTGTATTCCTCAAAGAGAAGTCGGCCAAGTGGATTAACATGCAGCGTGTGTGTGATTCAAACTTCGAATGGCAAGATTCTCATGGGTTATTTTCTGAAGATGCATATACAGAAGTTATAGAATACATCCAATATCAAAAAGACTTCCATCAGTTTCAGAGTTTCTTAAAAGAGTCTAAACAGATTGCTATGACTCATGGTATACAATGGAAGGGAGATTATCCCTTTAATTCCTTGATATAATCTATACATATTACTTGAAATGCTATATAAAGTTTAGCTTTCTCTAAACTTTTGTGTATATTAATCTCTAATTAGGCTATACAGCCCAAGAAATGCACACCTACTACTTAGGAGAGAAATTGCCTTTAGGAGGCAATATTGAAGTGTACACATTAAAAACAATTGTGTTACATCAGGGAGAAAAAGTGAAAGAGTTCTGTTTATTTGATCAATTCTGTGACGAGATTCGGAAAGATGGAAATCTTAATAAGCAACTTGAAAAAATATATATGGTGCTAGAGCGTTTAGCCAATCAGCAAAAAGTGTCTAGTCATTACTTCAAGCCATTGAAAAGCAATCGTAAAAAAAGCAAATCAACTCACAACAGATTTGATCCCATATATGAACTAAGAACCAAGAACCTAAGAATTTACATAACACAAATACCTGAAGGAAGCTTTGTCATAGTTATGGGTGGAAAGAAAACTACTCAACCTAAAGATATTCGTAAATTCATTAAAATCAGTCAACAGTTTCACCATTATATATTCTAAATACTAACAATCATGTTTCCTCGTAAAGAAATTATCCGTTCTCCTGAGTATTGGCTTGGTCATCTTCAAAACGAGCTATATGGAGAAGTTGATCAATATATGAAGGAGCATAAGCTCAATCGAACACAATTTGCGCAGCAGCTAGGTGTGTCAAAAGGCTATGTTTCTCAAATATTAAATGGGAACTTTAATCATCGATTGATTAAACTGATTGAGCTTTCTTTGGCAATAGGCAAGGCTCCTATCATCCAGTTTGAGGATGTAGAGAACTATATGAATAAAGTCCCCTACTCTAATGACAAGCTTGATACAAGTACTCCAACAAGCAAAACCCACATTCATTCAACTCCTTCTGTAGAAGAACCACCAGCTCCTTATCTTCCCCCAAAAGATGGATAATTAGCAAGAAGGGTTTTCTCTGAGATGCGCCAAATTCGCTGATAAAATCCCTATCTTTGCTCAAAACAATCGTGAATATATGAGAACAAAAACCGTTGCAGAAACACTCGCCCATCGTACTGAATTGGTATTGCCAAATGATACCAACACCCTCGGAAATCTTATGGGAGGAAAACTGTTGCATTGGATGGATATTATTACGGCTATCTCTGCACAAAGGCTTTCGGGTCGGGTGATGGTTACGGCTTCTGTTGATTTTGTGGACTTTCAGAACCCCATTCGATTAGGAGAAATTGTTATTTTAGAAGCTAGGGTGACACGTGCTTTTACAACTTCTATGGAGGTACGCGTGGATGTATGGGGTGAAAACCTACAAACAGAGAAGAAACGGAAATGTAATTCTGCCTATTTTACCTTTGTCGCCGTAGATCAATCAGGAAAGCCTATTCCTGTTAATAAAGTTATCCCCCAAACAGAAGAAGAAAAAGAATTGTATGAAGGGGCATTGAGACGTAGGGAACTACGGTTGGTATTGGCAGGAAGAATGAAGCCAGAACAGGCGACTACTATGGTTGAATTGTTTGGAAAAAAGTAGCAAAGAAAGCCCTTATCAGCTTATACAAGCCCTGAAAAATATCAGGGAAGCATTTTTAACAATTCTCTTAAAATACCAAGTGAAATCCCCCACTTGCTAACGTATTCGTATTAAAATCCCAATTTTGACACGAAATTATGAGGAAATAATAGGATTTCCGTCTCCTTTATACGTACTTGATAACGGATACTATACCCAGTAACTCGCTTTGCAACCCAAAGTTGAAGGATACTGCCTCACCCAAACCACTACTAACAGACAGCGAATTCCATGGCAAGAGAATTACAATTAGATGGACTAGATAAAAGGATATTAAGTATACTACAAAAAGATGCGCGAACACCGTACTTAGAGATAGCCAGAGAATGTAATGTGTCAGGAGCAACCGTTCATCTCCGAATTCAAAAATTGGAACGGATGAAAATTATCCGAGGCTCTCAACTCGTCCTCAATTACAAAAAGCTTGGATTAGGAATATCTGCTTTCTTAGGAATCTATCTAGATAAATGTGATAGTTTTGATGATATATTCGACAAAATGAAAGAGATTCCTGAAATTGTCGAATGTCATTATATCACAGGCGTATATGCCATCTTTCTTAAGATTCATTGTCGAGATACTGCCCATCTTAGAGACCTACTTGTAGACAAACTCCAGCAAATCCCTTTTGTAAGACGAACAGAAACATTCATTTCCTTAGAACAAACCTTCAAACGGGAGCCTGATATTGACAAAATCATAGCGGCGAAATAAGCTAATCTTGTCGTTTTCGCATATTGATAACCCGATCGGGGTAGTTGCTAATAATTCCATCTACCCCCATGAACATACATGTCTGAATATCTTCCTTAGAATTAACTGTGTAGACAAACACCTTATAACCCTCCTTGTGAATACGCTCTACGAACTTCTCATTCACGTGTTTGAAGCTCGGGTTAATGGCTTTCACCCAATCTTTTCGAGTAATTCCTGCCTCCTTCATTTTCCTTTTCATCGCCTTATACTCGGTTTTTAGGTAGATGAGTTGATGCTTTTCGAGATCAGGGTCTAATTGATGGAGGCTAATGAGCATTTCAGTACTAAAGCTTTGGAGGATACACCAATCACGGGCATCATATTCATTCACAATTGCTACGACGGCGTCCACAAGCCCCTCATTATCATCCTTATTGCCTCGTTTCATTTCAATAAGCAATACTACCTGCCCATCAATCAATGCCAATATCTCCCCTAAAGTCGGGACTTTTTCATTGGGATATACATCTGTGAATGAGCCTTCTATAGAAAACTCCTTAAATTCTGCTGTGGTAAATTCAGCAATAAACCCACTACCTGAAGTAGTGCGGTCAAATGTCTTATCGTGAATAACCACCACCTCTTTATCTTTCGATAGATGAACATCAATTTCAATCCAATTGGCTCCTAGGTCAATGGCCTTTTGGATAGCTGCAAGGGTATTCTCTGGAGCATAGCCTGACGCGCCTCTATGCGCAATAGAAAGAACAGGAGGTTCTTGTGCCATGATAGGGGTTACATAAGTGAATAGGAAAACAGAACAAAGGAGAAAATAGATTTGAGAAAATGGCATTGAGTCTTATTAGGATTTTGGAGAACTTGCCTCAGAAACAAATTTAATCAAAATCCGATGAAAATAACATTAGGATTCAGTACCTGTCCCAATGATACCTTTATGTTCGATGCCTTGGTGCACGGAAAGATTGATACAGAAGGACGAGAATACGAGGTACAAATGATGGATATTTTCCACCTCAACCAATTGGCAATGGCAGGAAGTCTTGACATGGTAAAAATATCTTACAATACCTATGGGCAAATTCGAAATCGGTATCATTTATTAGATGCTGGGAGTGCATTAGGACATGATTGTGGGCCTCTGTTGATTAGCAAACGTACCCTTTCCATTGATGAAATTGTTAGCCAAAATCTTCGGATTGGCATTCCTGGCAAGAATACTACCGCTAATCTTCTCTTAAGTTATTTTGCGCCTAATGCAACAAACCGACACGAATATATTTTCCATGAGATTATGCCCGCAATTTTAGAAGGGAAAGTAGATGCAGGCGTCATTATTCATGAAAATCGCTTTACCTACCAGAAGCTAGGCCTCCAATGTATTCAGGACTTAGGCCAACATTGGGAAGAACATACAGGGCATCCTATTCCCTTAGGAGCAATCGTGGCCAAACATAGCTTAGGCTCGGATGTATTGGCTGGTATAGAACGTGATATGCGAAGAAGCGTTGAGTTTGCCTTTCAGCATCCAGAATCCTCTATGCCTTTTGTGAAGCAATTTGCGCAAGAAATGGATGCAGAAGTCATGAAAGCCCATATCAATCTGTATGTAAACCAATACTCAGTATCATTGGGAGAAAAAGGCCGAGCAGCTGTTGAGAATCTCCTACGTTTAATTCCCTAATCATGATTTTACTAACGGGAGCAGCAGGATTTATAGGGAGTGGCATGGCAAGCCACCTAAACGAATTGGGCTACCATTCGCTTATTTTGGTGGATGATTTTACGTCTACTCACAAAGCGCCTAACTACCAATCAAAAATTTATACAAAATTGGTAGAGAGGACGCAACTATTCCAATGGCTACATAAAACGAAGCCTTCCTTGGAAGCAGTCATCCATTTAGGGGCACGAACAGACACAACAGAATTTGATGTCAAAATTTTCGATCATCTAAACCTCCAGTATTCCAAGTCCTTATGGAACTACTGCACCCAACATCAAATTCCGTTTCTCTATGCTTCTAGTGCAGCGACTTATGGAGACGGGAAACGAGGATTTGTAGATGATGAAAAACAGATCCCTCAACTAAAGCCCTTAAATCCTTATGGCCAAAGCAAGCAAGATTTCGACCAATGGGTATTGACTCAAACCACAGCTCCTCCTTTTTGGGTTGGATTAAAGTTTTTTAACGTATATGGCCCCAATGAATACCATAAAGGGCGCATGGCGAGCGTTATCTATCATGCATACCATCAAATCAGTACAACCAAACAAATGAAGCTATTTCGTTCGCATCGTACTGATTTTCAAGATGGTGAGCAGAAAAGAGACTTTATCTATGTAAAAGATATTGTCCAAATACTCTCGTTCTTTTTAAAGAAACAACAACATTCGGGTATCTATAATGCAGGAACAGGTAGAGCCAGAAGTTTCAACGATTTAGTACGCTCAGTGTTCAAAAGTCTTGACATTCCAACGCAGATTCACTATATAGATATTCCAAATGATATACGTGATACATACCAATATTACACACAAGCTGATATGCAAAAGTTGGTGAATATTGGATATAATCGAGCATTCATATCTTTGGAAGAAGGCATAAAAGATTATATCACTTCATATTTACTACGAAAGCAATATTATTGACCGATAAAACAAAAAAAGCATAAGCAATCTTGTTTTTTTTGTAACTTGCAATTGAGAACGGTATTATGCTTGCGTGATCATGATAGCGGAAAAGAGAATGCATAAATCTCTTTTGCCTAACAAACCTTTAGGAGATTAGCTGCGTTTTAACAAACAGAAGGAAAGAGAATCTTCCCATGACATTCCCCACAGTGATGATCAAAATTGCATTCAATTTGAGTTTAATAATGACCTTGCTTTTCGCACCTGCGATGATTCTTCTCGCATGGTGGTACCGAAAGCGGTTTTCTTCAGCCCTCATGGTCTGGAAGAAAAGCGAGCAAGTCATTGTTACCATAATCGCAGCCATCAGTTCTCTCATCTTGTTTATTGTTGGCATCTCTTGTTTCTTTACATACGGAGGATATTTGGAGTCGCCCCAAATCTCTTCTCAACTACGGCCACAGTTTCTAGATGTTGGAATGATTTGCTTTATGTCAATCGCCTCTATGTCGATGATTTATATGGCTGTTCGGATTCTGCTGGTTCAGATCGTTAGTCCTGCAGGCATTGTCTTAAATGATAAGATTTTGCGTGTACCCGACTCCCGAAAAACAATCCAGTGGTATGAGATTACAGATTATTATGTAGTCCCTGATTTTCCGAATGTCATCATCACCCTCATCGTCCAAAAGAGTGCATTGAAATTCGAACGGATTCCGCTCCAAGTGCCTTCTCACCTAAGAGATAAGTTCGAAGAATTAATAGAAGTGAACATGTATAGTCCACAAACGATTCAAGCACGTTCAGAAGCTTCTACACGACATCGATACTCAGAAAATTAATCATAAGAGTCATAATATACGAATCGCCTGAAAGCCCATCGGTTTTCAGGCGATTTTGTTTTATATCCTACCCATCATGAGCGGATTATACGCGTATCAACTTTTGTATAGCAAGCACTCGGCATGGATTATATACCTGTCAACTTTTGTATAGCAAGCACTCGACGTGGATTACATACCTGTCAACTTTTGTATAGCAAGCACTCGGCATGGATTATATACCTGTCAACTTTTGTATAGCAAGCACTCGACGTGGATTATATACCTGTCAACTTTTGTATAGCAAGCACTCGACGTGGATTATATACCTGTCAACTTTTGTATAGCAAGCACTCGACGTGGATTATATACCTGTCAACTTTTGTATAGCAAGTACTCGACGTGGATTATATACCTGTCAACTTTTGTATAGCAAGCACTCGACGTGGATTATATACCTGTCAACTTCTGTATAGGAAACCCTCCGTTGTTGGCAACAAGCCAAACACAAAACCTTTTTTTACCCCAAAAACACATAAAAAACTAATAGCCAGTTTTTTATATCAAAAAAGCAATTAAATTCTTTCAAACATCTCCAATAATTCTCATACCTAGTATGTTTTAACCATCTTTCAAAGTCTCTTTCAAGAAAGCTACTAATCAAGACTATTCCCCTTGAATATCTAACGATTCCAAATGAATTAGGCTAAACAACTTCAAGACGAATTGCTCATCAAGGGTTAGTTGATTAGCAATATGCTTACAACGTTCTATGACATCCGACCAGCGATTATGTTGAAAGAAAGCGACGTTCCGCTCATTCTTCAATTCTCCAATTTTCTTCGCAACCTCCATTCGGTCAGCCAATAATTCTAAGAGACGATCATCAATCCCATCAATGGTCTCACGGAGGTTTCGCAGCCGAAGTTTGTATTCAAAACTATCTGAATGCGTCTTTCTGAAAACGAAGCTATTCATCAATTCCGCCAAACGCGTGGGGGTTACCTGTTGTTTTGCATCGCTCCAAGCCGTATCAGGAGTTGGGTGCGTTTCAATGAGGAGCCCTTGAAACCCAAGATCCAAAGACTTTTGAGCAATACGGAAAATATATTCTCTTGCTCCACTGATATGACTAGGATCACAAATCAAAGGAATCTCTGGATGCAATCGCTTAAACTCCAAGGGGATTTCCCAAAGAGGAGTATTTCTCAACACCGTTTTTTGATTGTAAATATTAAACCCTCTATGACAACCAGCAATATGCTGAATCCCCGCTTTGCGCAATCGTTTAATTGCCCCTACCCAAAGCCCCAAATCAGGGTTAATCGGATTCTTAACCATCACAGGAATGTTTACCCCTTTGAGGGCATCCGCAATTTCTTGCACCGTAAAGGGATTAACCGTAGACCTTGCCCCTATCCAAAGCATATCCAAACCCGCTTTAAGGGCTTCCTCTACATGTCGTCCATTTGCAACCTCAGTTGTAACCTTAAACCCATATAACTCCTTAACCAGTTGGAGCCAACGCAAACCTACTTTCCCCACTCCCTGAAAGCTCTCAGGACTGGTACGAGGCTTCCATATACCCGCCCGAAAATAGGATACATGCTCAGGCTTTAAAAGTGAAGCGGTCTGCAATACTTGCTCTTCTGTTTCGGCACTACATGGGCCGACAACGAATAATGGGTCTGGAAAAAAGTGATTCCCAGCAGTTTTGGTAGGCAATCCATTCGGTTCAGTATGCTTCATAAAGGTGCATTTTTGGTAAGAACACGTTTATTCAATTCGTCCTCTATTTCTGTTAACTCATGCGAATCTAGCATGTTTTTTGAAACCCTGTCTAAATGAATAAAGATAGAGTTAAAGGAGCCGCACAAAGAGACTTTGCTCAATTTCCAACCACTCTTCTTTCTCTGTTGTATGTCTGTGACCTAAGCAATTAGCCCTCATCATAAAAGGGCATAAGGGTTTTCTCGGTTGAAAGTACAAAGATTATGGCGTAAGCAAAAATATTCCTACCAATCGCCTAAGTCCATTGACTCCCTAAATAAGAACTCACGACTTACTATCATAAGTATTTGTTTATTAGATCATTACAGAAAGTAGATTAAGTATTAAACAAAGAGAATTAGATTGATATAGAAATGTGTTTTATATAATTTCGCACCTAATTAAGAATTGTTGATTATGAGAAACACCGCAATATTCCTTGCACTACTCATTTGTTGTTTTTCCACCTATGCTCAAACAGAGAAATCCTTGTATAAAAGAGGGATGAAGAACTTGGAGGGAGGAAACTATGAGGAGGCGCTGACCGACTTTACCATGGTGATTGACCTAAACCCCGAAAATGACCAAGCCTACTACAACCGTGGAATCGCCCGATATAAGCTAAACAACTATCCTGGAGCGATTCAAGACTTTGACCGTGCACTGGATACCAACCCCGCCAACCCAGAAGCCTATTACAACCGTGGTGTATCCAAACTCGAACTTGGAGACTACCTAGGAGCCATTTCAGACCTAAACATATCTATCAAAGGAAACCCCAAAGATCCTCGCTACTACCATAAAAGAGGAATGGCCAAATCGGGTCTTCAAGACTATCGAGGGGCTGCTGTAGATTTAACCTCCGCCTTGAAAATTGATCCACGTAAAATCGAATACTATTATGAACGAGCGGAAGCATTCTTGAGCCTTCGCCACTATGTGAATGCAGTACAAGATCTTGATCGAGTCATTCGATTGGCACCCAATGATTTCAATGCCTATAATACCCGCGCCCGTATCAAGCTTACAGGTGGTGACCTTAATGGGGCATGCCTCGATTGGAGTAAGGCTGGGGAACTAGGAGACGTGACGGCTTACGATATGATTCGCAAGCATTGCAACTAATCATAGAAAATCAGCACAAGTAAACATACACAAACGGGAGGGTGAATTCACCCTCCCGTTTTGCATTGTATCAACTTTTCCTATATTTCACGCACTCCTGTTTGAACGCTAGCCACTATGCACACAACTACTTCCCATTCGATTCGAGATTTTTCTATCCTTCTTTTATTTGTAGGCATAGGCTATGCTTTCCTTTACCTATTACCTCCTGTTGAAATACAGTTTATCAACTCACCCAAACCGAAACAACTCTATCCCCGAACCCTCGCTCAGGATTCTCCTTTCTATAACCAAGCCTTAATCCCTATTATTGGCCAACTGAAAATGAGAGGCAATTGGGTAAATCGGATAGAGGTAGAGATTTTCAGGGGGGATGTGAAGGATAGCAGCTTCTATATCGTTCCTAACAAATCGGAGGATGCCCCACATACCTACTCGTTTGGTTGTTACCCCCGCATTCGTGCCGAACGTATCAATTACCGAATCGAATTGCATTTCAAAGGTCGTGGCTGCCGAACTCAACACTTCGTATTCGATGATCTCCTTGCAGGAGACACCTACATTATCCAAGGCCAATCTAATGCAGCGGCAATGGCACGAGAAGGCAATGCCAATGAAAACCAGACCCCTTTTGTGCGGTCTTTTGGCCGCTCCGCCAATTGTAAACCAGAGAAGGGACAAGAAACTTGGTGTAGACGAGGAGACTGGGTTCGAGATGAGAATTGGTATATAGCCGAAGGAAATGACGCTTGCATAGGTGGATCAATTGGGCAATGGGGCATGCGTATGGCAAGCGTTCTATCTGAACAAACAGGTATCCCCCTCGCCATATTCAATGGAGCGGATGGAGGCAAACAAATTGCCTGCTTCCAAAAAAATCTTCCCTCCGAATTGCCCAATGACATCAACAACTACCATCGACTTTGGCATCGCTTATATCGTTCAGGCCTATCCCGATATATTAGAGGGGTAATATGGTGGCAAGGAACCCGCGATGCTGTCCTCCAAACCGACCCCAATGCTTATATTGCTGCTTTCGACACTCTATACACAACATGGCTAGGAGACTATCCCACCATCGAACATATCTATAGCGTCCAAATGCGAGAGGGTTGTGGCGTATACAAAGGCTCTAAATGCCCTACTGTTAGCAAGCTTCCCATTCAGGAAGCCCAAAGACGCATCGACCTTGATCCTCGCTTTACTACTATTCCTGTTACGGTATTGGCCTCCACTGGCCTAGATAATTATATCGATGGATGTCATATCGGATACGAAAAGGGGCATAAGCAAATGGGGGATTGGCTAGCAAGGCTATTAAAACATGATTTCTACGGCCTTGGAAGCGGAACCAATATTCGTTCGCCCCATATCACAACAATCAAACGCAGCGACACAAATGAACTAGTGCTTTCCACTTCCCTCAACTCCGATACCCTCCTCTGGACAAAAGGAGCCGAACAGCATTTCCAACTCCACTCCCCTACTGGACTACTTCCCCTCATTTCTGGCCGAACAGAAGGCAATCAAATCTTTCTCCAATACGAGGAGTCATCCCAAACTTCTCCTACTCACCTCTCATACCTCGGAGATACATGGAGCTTACGATACCATACTCCCGCATCTTGCCCCTGCGATAGTTGTACACGCTATGAATCAGGCCCAAATGACATTCCCACAACTTGGGAGTGGGTCACAAATACCAAAGGCCTAGGCTTACTTTGCTTCGAACGAATACCTATTCAATGAGAATCTTTTATCCCTTCTCATAATATCCCCCCAAATCATCCTCATCATCCTTCCCAAAATTCAGCATCCCACTAAGCAAATCCTTAAATTGTAATCCAGACTGAATTGCCTGCTTACCAAGGAGCGAATACTCAGCTAAGCCATGTAGGGCAAACTCCATCAGGAGATAACACGCACGGGTTGTCAAGTCCTTACTATAGCTATCAACCAATTTCTTGAGGCCTGGAATCGAGTCCAATTGCTTGCGATAATGCGTCTCTGGAGCTTCATTCAATAAGTCAATCGAATTACCTCGTCCAAACCATTTTGTAATCCCCTTGAAGGGATTCTTCGGATCACTCCGTTTCATCTTCTCAGGATTGGGGAAATACTCTACAAATTGTTTACGAATGGCCTGACTAATAAGCTTCTGCGCAACAATAGCCGCCCCTTCTTGCTCTCCCTCATACACTAATTCGATTTTGCCCGTAATAGCAGGAACAATCCCCATCAAATCCGCAATCCGCGAATACGCCCGAAACTCATTGTTGAGAATCATTCGACGCTCACAAGCACTATGTAGCACCTCATAAGCCGATATAGTCAAACGAGCAGAAACCCCACTCTTTTCATCCACAAATTCGCTCTCACGTGCCTCAAAGGCAATTTGTTCAATGAGGTCTTCACAAAGTGGATCTATTGCAATAACTGAAGCCTGCTCCTCTGGAATACGTGCTTCTTGTTTGGTAATCTGACGAGAAAGTTCAATACTCTTCGGATAATGCGTCAAAATTTGACTCTCAATCCGATCCTTCAAAGGCGTTACAATACTCCCCCGACTCGTATAATCTTCTGGATTAGCCGTAAAAATGAATTGTACATCCAAAGGCATCCGTAGCTTAAACCCTCGAATTTGCACATCTCCTTCTTGCAAGATGTTGAATAACGATACTTGAATACGAGGTTGGAGGTCGGGCAATTCGTTGATGACGAAGATTCCGCGATGCGAACGTGGAATCAAGCCATAGTGTAACACCCGCTCATCCGAATAAGGTAATCTCAAAGTAGCTGCCTTAATCGGATCCACATCCCCAATCAAATCGGCAATCGTCACATCAGGCGTAGCCAATTTCTCTGCATATCGTTCGTCTCGACTCACCCATTGAATCGGAGTATCATCCCCCATCTCAGCAATCTTCTCCCGAGCATACCGAGAAATGGGTGCAAAGGGATTGTCATTAATCTCCGAACCTGCTACAATTGGGATATAGTCGTCAAGTAAATGCACCATAAGCCGCGCCATTCGGGTTTTAGCTTGTCCCCGTAATCCAAGGAAAACAATATTGTGCCGCGCCAAAATAGCCCGTTCTAGCTCAGGCAATACCGTATTTTCATAGCCCAAAATTCCTTTAAAAACAGTAGACTTTGACCGCAATCGTTTGATCAAGTTCTCTCTAAGTTCCTCCTTAACCGATTTAGTCTGGTAGCCAGCGGCTTTTAATTGTCCGAATGTCTGTATATGTGCAAATTTATGCTGCATAGATTTCCCTATGGGTTTAAGGCTCCTATATAAGGTTCATATAACAATACTTGAAAATAGGTGGTTTTGTTCAAGAATACCAATCCACAAGCTCCATCCAACAAATATAGAAGCGGATTCTTCTGAATTTGTATTGAATTCCCCTATATTTGCTCCCGTATATTGTCAAACATTCAGATCGCTCAATAATGGATATAAAACAACAATTTCAGGAAGCCCTCAAACGTATTGAGGCCATTAAAAACAATCCGCCAGAAGCCAAGAAGGGCAAACCATCAAATCAAGACCTTCTCCAACTATATTCGCTCTATAAGCAATCAACAGATGGAGATGTAAATGGTAAAAAGCCAGGTATGTTCGACTTTGTAGGCCAAGCGAAATACCATGCTTGGAAAGGCCTAAAAGGCATGGGCAAAGAAGAAGCCATGCAAAAATATGTAGACTACGTAAACGAACTATTCGCAAAATTCGGATAGAACCTATCATATGCGCATTATACTATTCACAGGAAAAGGAGGGGTAGGGAAGACCACTGTAGCTGCAGCTACCGCCCTCCAATCGGCTCGTAGCGGCCACAAAACATTGGTCATCTCTACAGATCCTGCTCATAGCCTCTCTGACGCTCTCAACCATCCTCTATCTCCCGAACCAGTTGAAATTGAGCCCAACCTATATGGGCAAGAGCTAGATGTATATTACTCCATGCGTAAGTATTGGGGCAATATGAGAGAATTAATGCTATCTATCTTCCGTTGGCAAGGATTAGACAGCGTATTAGCAGAGGAGATGTCAGCAATTCCAGGAATGGAAGAAGGTTCGGCCTTTCTGTGGATAGAGAAGTACTATAGTGAAAAAGCATACGATGTCATCATCATTGATAGTGCCCCTACAGGAGAAACCCTCACCTTACTTACCCTCCCTCAAGTCACAAAATGGTGGGTGAGCAAGGCATTCCCTTTCCAACGGCTAGCCATCAAAACATTAGGGCGAGCCGTAAGAGGTACAATGGGCATTCCTTTAGATAAAGGATATGAGGAATTAGAGAATCTCTTCGCCAAACTCGAAAAAATCCAAAAGGTCTTTAGTGATCCCAATATCTGTTCGATTCGGCTGGTAGCAAACCCCGAACGAATGGTTATACAAGAAGCAAAACGTGCATATACCTACCTACAATTGTATGGATACAATGTAGATGCCGTTGTAGTAAACAGAATCCTACCCGAAATAGAAGGCAATCATGTCTTTTCCAAGTATATCCAATCCCAAGCGAGGTATCTGGAAGAAATCAAAGAAAGCTTCGCCCCCCTCCCAATCTTTAAAGTAGGCCACCTAGGTGAAGAGGTATTCGGACTAAACCTCTTAAGCCGCATCGCACAATCTGTCTACGAAAACCAAGACCCCATAACCATCTTCCATAAAGAACAACCCTTTAAGATAATCGAAAAAGACAACGGCTATGATGTAAAAATCAAATTGCCTTTCATTACCCAAGAAGATATCAAAGTGAAAAAGTTTGGGGATGAGCTGGTCTTAGAGGTAGGTGCTAGACGAAAAAACATTTTCCTTCCTAAATTCTCCAATTTTATGGAAATGGGAACTTATCGTTTTAAAAGCCCATGGCTGACAGTTCGTTTAGAAAAACGTAATAAATAATCCATACATACTAAATTTTTATAAAAATATAAGGAAAAATACATTTCCTAAGGCCACCTCTTGGAGTTAGTTTTCGTAATAATAATAAACATTACGAATAAAGATACTCTATTTTATAGTAGATAATTTTTGCCCAGTAATAGACAGAGAAATAGATAGTCACACACAATATTACTTACAGCAATATCTGCAAGTAGCAGTTTCGATGATTTTTTTTGCATCCTAGCACCTTCAATATACACATTATGCGAAAAAATATCCTCTGTAAGGTACTGCCACATAAGGCTTTATACCACTCACTAACAGGTGAATTTAAAAGAAAGAATGGTGATTTCGTATACGTAGAACAGCTCAAGGACGAAAATATAATGGTGATGACCCTCGCGGATGGCTCCGCAGACTGCCCTTGCGATTGGCTATCATCAAGAACAGTTTGCCTCAGCTTCTTGAGACAGTTTAAAGAACTGGCACATGAGATTCCCATCATGGAACTACGTATTCACCAAAGTATTCTACAAGCCAATTATGCCTTACAGAAAATAACAGGCCATTGTAAAGGTGGACGCAGTAGCCTCACTGCCCTCGTTTGGCAGGTTGGACATACATATGTACATGTACTGAATGTGGGTAATCCCCATAGTTATCACTATCAAAAAGGTAGTCTCAAACGGTTGGCAACAAAAGCCTCTCATTCAAAAGACGATTTATTGGGAAACGAGTCTCCAACCATCTCCCTCAAAACACTCTCATTTGAAGAAAATGAAGCGGTAGTACTCGCAACCTCAGGCTTTCAAGCCACAAGAGGGGTATTATTCAAAGATGATCTCAATTATATGCTTGAAGCAAAAGATCCTTCTAGCCGATTCTTCAAACTGATGAACATGTACTCAGTCTGCAATGTAGATGATGCAAGCATGATGGTGCTTAAACATCTACCCCAATAAAGAAATACTAATAATAAGTAGATAAGATAATATTTCATTGTTCGGTTAATTTTAGGTATAACGGGCTGGTCGTAGGTGGGCCAGCTCATTTTTTTTGCCCTTACCCCTGCTCTTTACCCTATCCCATTGCTCTCCTATGCCTCCCCTACCCGAACATCAATTTCGTTCTTGCCACGCAAGTATATACAGAAGTAACTTTTGCAGACTCTCCTCATAAAGTCCATCAAAAATCAACACCTCAGTTACAACCTCGATATCCAAGTAATTGCTTAAAGGTAGTCCCTGTATTCACACCAAAGGATTAACAGAAAATACTTATCTTTGGTATATGAAAGAGCTTCCACTAGGTATACAAGACTTCAAAACACTTCGAACAAACAATTATCTCTATGTAGATAAAACTCCAAACCTTCTACCACTAATAGCAGGGAACAAACGAATATTCCTATCCCGCCCTCGCCGATTCGGAAAGTCCCTCCTACTAAGCACCCTTGAATACCTATTCAAAGGCGAAAAAGAATTATTCGAAGGACTCTACATCTATGGCAAAATAGAATGGAAGGAACATCCCGTCATTAGGTTAGACTTCTCACAAATAGTCTATCAAAAAGGAGGAAATATATTTGCTAAAGGCATTTTGAGGAGGCTAAAACATATTGCTCGAAGCTATAAAATTACCCTTGAAGATGATATTGAGCTTGTTGAGGAGTATTTCACTGAACTCATAAGCGAACTTTATGAAAAAACAGGCCAAAAAGTCGTCTTACTCATTGATGAATACGACAAACCAATCGTTGACCTCTGGGAATCCAATCAAGATTCAAAAGACAACCAACAAATATTAGCTGATTTATTTTCATCCCTCAAAAGCTTAGATGCCTACCTACGCTTTGTAATGTTCACAGGTATTACCAAAGTAGCAAAGGTATCCGTCTTTTCTAAGTTGAACAATGTTAAAGACATCAGTCTCCACCCAACCTATAGTACAATCCTTGGATTCACCCAACAACAATTAGAAAGTAACTTTCAAGAACACTTACCTTTACTTGCCAAAAATCTAGGAGCCACACAAGCAGAGTTATTAGACGCATTGAAATCATGGTACAATGGCTACTCTTGGGATGGGAAAACTAGGCTATACAATCCCTATGGATTACTTCTCGCAATGGATTCCCTAGAACTAACCCCCTACTGGTTTGAATCAGGTACCCCCAAGTTCTTAATCCAACGGATGAAAGCAACCCCTCATATAGATATTACCAAGTTTGAAGGGGTTGAATGCAAAACCCTACACAAAAATCAGTTGAATTGGAAACAAACACCTCTTATCAAGTTACTATTCCAAACAGGATATCTAACAATTCTAAGGAAACAAACTACCTTATTTGGCGTCACTTACACACTAGGATACCCCAACAATGAAGTACGAGTTGCCTTCATGGATCAGCTGATGACGGCCTTCCAAGACAATGAAGTACAAAATATGTACACCATCATTGACAAACTCCGCACAGCCCTACACCGCGAAGATTGCCCTACCTTCATCCAAGTCCTCAAAAGCTTTTATGCAAACATCCCTTATAACCTCCACATAAAAGCCGAAAGATTCTATCACGCCCTCTTCCTTGCTTTTATGAAAATGCTAAACATGGAAGTCGAAGGCGAAATCCTAACAGACGTAGGCCGCATAGACAGCGTCCTAAAACTCTCCAACCAAATCTACATCATCGAATTCAAATACGCCCAAAAAGGTACGCCCCTCCAACCCCTCGTAACCCGTGCACTAACCCAAATCCAATCCAAAAAATACGCAGAAAAATACAAAGACGACCCACAAAAACTCCTATACATGGGCATAGCATTCGACGGAGAAGAAATTGCTGGCCAATTAATCGAAGGATAAATCTACCTCCGCTCAAACAACATAAACATATCCCCATCTTCATCCTCCAACTCTATAGCTCCCTTAGCATACCCAAAAGCCTTCGTCACACCAATCCCCTCCCCCAATCCTTCATAGAAAGCCGTCGCAAACAATATAGCCGTCTCATCCTCCACAACTCCCTTAACCGCCACAATATAAGGCACATATGCCTGCAATGCCTCCGCTACCCCTTCTGAATAACAGCAATTCAGAAACACACATTCAACCGTATCCTCAAACACCTTAAAAAGGTGCTTCAACTGTCTTCCCCCCACAAACTCCTTTCTTCCATCCTCATCCTCCAATAAAATACCCACCTCCTCTATACGCATCCCATAAGAATGAACCTCCTTTAGTCCCACCTTGCCATACCCCGCAAAATGAACAACCTTAGGCCTATCCTGCAATATCTTCCGACGAAAATCCTTCACACGCACCGCTCCACAAAATCGCCAATCAAAACGCTCTCGATAACTCGATAGTTGTTGTGCCTCTGTAATCTCTCTATGCTCCTTAGTCACCCTTAACACAGAAGCATCCTCAGGAGTAGAAGCCAAAAACAATACTTTCATCCCCTTACTCTTAGAAATGCGATTCACCTCAAAATCCGTAGTACGAACCCCATCTAAAACCTTCTTCACATTAATACTCACCCGTAAAGGAGGCCAATAAATCTCCCCTACCCCATCCTCTTCCGCATCCAATAAATACTGATAAGGAATCCACGTCTTCCGCAACTTCCCCTTAGAGTACTTCTCTACATAGACCTCCTTCTCTGCCCCAATAGCAGACAAACTCTTATGGATCTTATCAAAATAATGTAAAACAATTGCCAACATATCTCGTCTCCTACCCTCTCCCCTTATCTCAATATACATCTCCTCATCCTCAGGCACTGCATATACATAAGCCTGGCAATTCCTATTTTCCAGCACAATACCATTCCGCCAAAGTTGATTTCCCACTAACATATTATGGGTATGCACAATAAAACGAGACATAATGCTACTTGGCATAGCTTCATATGAAAAACGAATACGCAGAGTTTGTCCCTTACCAAGCACTAAAAGGGGGCGATCTTTAGGTAAGGCCGCTGGTATTAAATGTGCCTTTTCATCATGCAGTTTATACGCCAACTCAAATTGTCGCATAACCATCCGAATCAACTTCCTTTCTTTTTCTGTAGGATAACTATTTTCAGGTAGAATCTCTCTAATATCTTTATAACTCACCTTGCCTCCTTGCCTAATTAATCTTGGAGAGTTGATAATAGTATAGACTCCTTTTGTTACCCAATCTGGATTCAATACTTGTGTTTGAGCAATTTCTTCTCCTTCGTCTTCATCCCGAAAGTTAAGCATAATTCCAAGGTCATGTAATAAACTAATTAAGACCTTCATACTCGTATCTTCAAACCTTGGGGCTATTTCTCGACATAAGTCTCGATATTTATAATAAGATATATATTCTCTATTTTCTTCTACTAAACGATTCTTAATGTCAATATATGTCAAAGGAATCGTGTCATCTATATGAGGCAGTTCACTAATACTATTCTTTATCGCTAACTTCAAACTCTCTATTCCAATATCTTTTGCACATGAAGTTTCTATAACCCCTACCAATTGCTTATAACGATTCTTTAACGTTACTTTTCCTATATCAATTGCATGTGTTTCACATTTATTAATAGCAATAATAACAGGTACTTCTTTTCCCGCATAAGACTGAATAAGCTTCATCCAATAATCAATATCAGTATCTCCATATCGATCTTCTATCCTTGAATTAGTTACTAATACATAAATGGAACGTTTGGTCATAAAAAACTTATGAGTAGCATGCATAATTTCTTGCCCTCCAAAATCCCAGATATGTAAGGCAATCTTATCCTTATTTCTTCTTACATGCCAATCTGTAATTTCTATCCCTTCGGTCTTTAATTCATCTTTATTATAGTATCCCTTTGTAAGCATATTTACTAGTGAAGTTTTACCAACCCCCCCAGTACCAATAAAAATAATTTTTGCTTCATGTAAAGGTTGAACTTCATCTTGTTGCCAATCAAGTATATATTGTATAAGTTCTTTCGGGGGCTTATCATATACTTCCTCTGGGAAACTAAACTTATTATTGTGTAATAAGAGTCCTCTTGAGAATTTTGAGCCCTCTATATTAGAGTCTAAATGCTGTAAGTTTCGAAGAGAAGGAGGAATCCTAGATAATTTATTATTAAGTAATGTAAGCCTCTCTAGTGCAGCAAGATTTCCAATCTCCTTTGGCAAATGGGAAATTTGATTAAAACTTAAGTCCAATAGTTTTAACTGATCAAGCTCTCCTATTTCAGCTGGCAAATGATTTAATCGATTTCGCATTAAATGTAATCGAGATAATTGGGTAAGTTTACCCAGTTCTATTGGTAAACTACTAATTTGGTTTCTATTTGCAGATAATGTAGTGAGTCTAGTAAGTTTGTTTATTCCTACAGGAAGTGTAACAAGACGATTAGAACTAAGATGCAAACCAGTTAAATGAGTCAGTTTCTCAACCTCCAAAGGTAGAGTGATTAACTTATTCTCACTCAAAGATAACTTCAGAAGTTTACTCAGCTTTCCTACTTCTGGTGGTAACCTTTTAAGTTGATTTTTTCTCAAAAACAATTGTTTCAGTTCAACAAGTCCTTCGATTTCTGAGGGTAGAGCCTTAAGCTTATTATGTGCCAGAACTAACTTAGTTAGTTCATTAAGTTGCCCAATCTCTTTTGGTAAGCTTTCAAGTTGGTTTCCTTTCAAGACTAGTTCTTTTAATCTAGCCAACATACCTATCTCTTTAGGAAGAGTAGTTAGACTATTATTGCCCAAAGATAGCCATAGTAGATTCGAGAGTTTTCCTATTTCTCTAGGTAATGATTTCAATTTATTATCATTTAAATACAACCTTTTCAAATTTACTAGACCTTTTATTTCCTTTGGTAAACTCTCAAGATAGTTATTATTTAAGTTTAACCCACTTAGTTTTGTGAGCTTACCTATTGAATCTGGTAATAGCTTAAGCTGATTATATCGAACATTCAAAGCGCCCAAATTAGAAAGCCTGCCTATTGATTTTGGTAGAGAAGTAAGTTGGTTTTTACTTATATCTAACTTGACTAATCTTGGGAGGCTAACCACTTCCTTTGGTAAAGCCTTGAGGTTATTTTTGGTCAAACACAATTCCCTAAGATAAGTTAGTTTCTTTAGCTCAGGAGGTAGTCTATTTAGCCCCCAGTTGCTTAAGTCTAGTTTTATCGCTCTGGTTTTATAAGCGTATTCAATCTCTTTTATAGCCCATTTATATACCTGACTCATGCTTTATTCCTTTTTTATGCATATCCCAGTACAATATCCTTCAAAACAAAACGAAAATCAACCCCCAAACAAACGAACCTGCTCCTCCCTAATCTCCCCCACCTCCTCCCCAATTCCCCAAAGTTATCCACATTTTTCACACCCCCACTTACAAACCGACCGAGCCTCCTTACAAACCTCGCAAGCAAACTTGCAGACTTCGCACCACCACTTACAAACTTCGCAAGCCTCCTTTCAAGCTCCCCCACCCTCCTTCCCCCCCACACAAGCCTCCTTTTCAACCAAAAATCCCTCCTTACAAAAACCTCCCCCCTCCTTCCCAACTTCCCCCCCCCCATCCCCAACCACTCACCCCAACTCTCACACCCACCAAACCCCAAAACCAACCCCCCCACCCCACCCTCCCACCACCCCCCCCCAACACCCACCCCAAAAACACACACC
>Ga0163111_10000090_pt1 | contig 49900 bp, 35 predicted proteins | sample CRUFie1St18metaG_FD_109645 | JGI IMG/M metagenome (GOLD analysis project Ga0163111, IMG submission 109645) | Marine microbial communities from the Costa Rica Dome - CRUD Field 142mm St18 metaG | ecosystem: Environmental > Aquatic > Marine > Oceanic > Photic zone | place: Costa Rica: the Eastern...
GGTCCCCTTCGGCCTCGGAGAGTGCCTCGCGCTCCTCTTCGGCATCGCCCCGCCAGTGCGGCGGCCCGCGTTCGACCCGATCCGCGAGCGCGGCCAGATCGCCGGTTTCGAAGGCTGCTTCGGGCAGGAAATCGTATCTGGGCTTGCGCACCAGGCCCTGGCGCATGGCGAGCAAGGCCAGCGTCAGCCGTTCGTCATAGCGGCGCGAGGTGCCGACCAGTTCGCCCTTGTAGAAATGCGGCACCTCCACTCCGTTCAGCGCGCGGTCCATCGCGGCTTCCGCCAGCGCATCGAAGCGGCACCTGAGCGCGGCGGTCCACGCGAGGTCGAACGGCTCGCCCTTCAACCGCGCGCGCAGGCCATAGGCCGACTGGCGGCTCATCCCCGCCGCCTTCGCCGCCCGCTTCACCGAATGCGAGGCCGCGAGTTCGCGTAGGAAGAGGGACTGGCGCGCGATGGTCCAGCCGTCATGGCGGGTGGCGGGGGTGGTGGCGAGGGCGGTGCTGTTGTCGGTGCTCATCCGCAAGGATAAGGCAGATTTCGGCGGAGTAGGAAAGGTCTCAGCCGAGGTGCTGGCGGAACCAGTCGGCCAGTTCGTCCTCGCCCAGCTCTCCCGCGGCGAGTGCCAGCACCACGTCGATAGCCATTCTCGGCGTAAACGAGAGTGTCTGCCCGTTCAGCATCAGGAACAGGCGCGCGAAGACCCATGCGGTGCGCTTGTTGCCATCGGTAAAGGGATGGTTGCGCGCGATGCCATAGGCATAGGCAGCGGCAAGCGCGCACAGATCGTCTTCACCGTAGGTCCACTGGTTGAGCGGCCTTGCCAGCGCGCTTTCGAGCATGCCCTGATCGCGCACCCCGGTCGGCCCGCCATGTTCGGCAAGCTGCCGGTCGTGCACCGCGAGCGCAATATCGAGCGAGAGCCATTCGGGTTCGAGGCGGCCGGTCATGCGATCAATCCGTCATCCCGGCGAAAGCCGGGATCGCCATCGTCCCGCGAAACAGAATGAGATCCCAGCTTTTGCTGGGATGACGAGCTCGGATCACTTGGCCAGTTCGCGCAGGATATCGCGATCCTCGCGCATGATCGCCTCGGCCGCTTCCATCTTCGCGGCAAAATCCGGATCGACAGCCGACAGCCGCACCCCGTCGGGTGCCTCGGACAGATAAAGCTGGTCCCCCGGCCCCACGCGAAGACGCGCCAGCACGTCCTTGGGCAGGACGATCCCGGCTGAATTGCCGATCTTGGTGATCTTGAGCGGCTTGTTCATACGGGCGTTATAACGCAGAAGACGACGCGCGACAAGCACCGCCCGGCGCGATGCGGTGACGAAGGAAGCGCTGCGCACGGCGGGCATCGGCTATCACGAGATCGTCGCCGACCACACCAAGCCGAGCGAACTCAGGGCGCTGGTGGAGAAGCTGGTTCCGGCGGGCTGAGATTTCAACGACTTGGAGCTCGCACTCCATTTGAAATAAAGAACACTAAGTTAAAGACACTTACTTATCTTCGTCTCTAGAAAATTCTTCACGAAGAGAGTCGATTGATTTAAGGTCTTTCTGAACCTCCTCTTTCGAAAGAGAAAATATATCTTTCTGAATATCTAGTAGCGCATGCAATTGCTGTGTGCTCACTTCCGCATCAATTCCACCATGGGCTAGCTTGTTCCTTAATTCCGCGAGAATTCGCAGCTCATCCGCTTGAGTGGGCGTCACGTATCCCAAGGAGGCAAGTCTCTGAACCAAATTTTTGGATGGCTGCGCCCTTTGAAACTCTTCAGGCTCTACATATCGGGATATGGCTTCCAAAACTGACCACATCAGAAGAAACGAACCTTGAATATTGTCTTCTGTTAACCCATCCGTGATCTGCTTCGTTTTTGCAGCTATATTTTGCAATTGAACGCTCATGTCTTGGACAGCGTCTTTGATTTCATCCTTCCAAACCAAGCGCAATTTCCAGCCTTCGACTTCATCGAAAAGCTCATTCAGGGCATTAGCGCGTTCGGCGTCTTTAGCTACTGAGGTTAGTACTTCTAAGACCAAATTTCCATCCGCACGAAATGCAATTGCATCGGGGCGAAAATCTCTGAGAAACTCGGGTAACGTGTTGCGCGCCGGATCGACCACCACGTCATAGCCTTCGCTCTCCAGCTTGCGAGCAGCCATCGCGATTAGCTCTCGCTCAAGCAAGGTAGTCATGTCGATCTCCTACGGGGTCGTCAGTGATCCTGATGAATGTGGTCGGTCGATCACCCGATACCGCTTCTAGCAAAACCTTAGATGGGCTTGCGAACTCAGCGACCCTCTCAGGTTCGAATTTTTGAATGACAATTCTCTCGACTTGTTGGTCGTCAACGAACACACAAGCTGTAAGACCATCGAGAAATGGCTTGACGATATTATCAATATCACCCTGCATTTGACCTTCGGGAAAATGGTAAATGACGACCGCTATCTCGGCTTCGGAAGCAAAGTGCATTTCAGGAAGCAAGTGTGAAACAGAATCTTTCACGCGCTGCTTCCATTCTGCTTTTGCCCTCGGATTTTTCGTTTGGAGGGAAACCGGGGTGCCCTTCACGTTGAATTCTAGCGGGAAGCTGATCTCACTCATGCTCCACGATGCTCCGTGCTATAAGAAAGCAATCCTGAAACGCTCTGCCTACCCCTCCGGCAAATACAACTTCTCGCCCTTCTCGCGGTACACCTCACTCATCTGCTCCATGCCCTTTTCCGCTTCCGCGGCCTCTGCGGCTGAAGTCTCGCGCTTGATGTTCTCGCTCGCGAGGTAGCTGTCCGAGTTCTGCTTCGCAGCGAAGTCCCGCACTTCCTGCGTGATCTTCATGCTGCAGAACTTGGGGCCGCACATTGAGCAGAAGTGCGCGGTCTTGGCGCCTTCGGCGGGGAGCGTCTGGTCGTGATATTGCTCGGCGGTCTCGGGGTCGAGGCTGAGGTTGAACTGGTCGCGCCAGCGGAATTCGAAGCGGGCCTTGCTCAGTGCGTCGTCGCGGACCTTGGCGGCGGGGTGGCCCTTGGCGAGGTCGGCGGCGTGGGCGGCGAGCTTGTAGGTCACCACGCCCACCTTCACATCGTCACGGTCGGGCAGGCCGAGGTGTTCCTTGGGCGTGACGTAGCAGAGCATGGCGGTGCCGTACCAGCCGATCTGCGCCGCGCCGATGCCGCTGGTGATGTGGTCGTAGCCCGGCGCAATATCGGTGACGAGCGGCCCGAGCGTGTAGAAGGGCGCTTCGCCGCAGGCCTCCAGCTGCTTGTCCATGTTCTCCTTGATCTTGTGCATCGGCACGTGGCCGGGGCCCTCGATCATCACCTGCACGTCCTGCTCCCAGGCGCGCTTGGTGAGTTCGCCCAGCGTGTAGAGCTCGGCGAATTGCGCTTCGTCATTGGCGTCGGCGATACTGCCGGGGCGCAGGCCGTCGCCCAGCGAATAGGCGATGTCGTAGGCCTTCATGATCTCGGTGATCTCGTCGAAGCGCTCGTAGAGGAAGCTCTCCTTGTGATGCGCGAGGCACCATTTCGCCATGATCGAGCCGCCGCGGCTGACGATGCCGGTGACGCGCTTGGCGGTCATCGGGACATAGGGCAGGCGCACGCCCGCGTGGATGGTGAAATAGTCGACGCCCTGTTCGGCCTGTTCGATCAGCGTGTCGCGGAAGATTTCCCAGGTGAGGTCCTCGGCAATGCCGCCGACTTTTTCGAGTGCCTGGTAGATCGGCACGGTGCCGATGGGGACGGGCGAATTGCGGATGATCCATTCGCGCGTGTCGTGGATGTTGCGGCCCGTCGAAAGGTCCATCACCGTGTCCGCGCCCCAGCGGATCGACCAGACCATCTTGTCGACCTCGCTCGCCACGTCCGACGCCACGGCGGAATTGCCGATATTGGCGTTGATCTTGACGAGGAAATTGCGCCCGATCGCCATGGGTTCGGTTTCGGGGTGGTTGATGTTGTTGGGGATGATCGCGCGGCCGCGGGCGATCTCGTCCCGGACGAATTCGGGGGTGACATATTCGGGGATCGCGGCGCCCCATGAATTGCCGTCGAGTTCGCGGCGCACCTGTTCGCGGCCGAGGTTCTCGCGTTCCGCCACATATTCCATCTCGGGGGTGATGATGCCGCGGCGGGCATAGTGCATCTGGCTGACATTGCCGCCGGGCTTGGCGCGCAGCACCCGCTTGGCGACATTGGGAAAGCCGGGGACGCCGCCCGACCGGTCGGGCCCGAGCTGGCCGTTATCTTCGGGCTTCACTTCGCGCGCATCGTATTCCTCGACATCGCCGCGCGCCATGATCCATTCGCGGCGCAATTGCGGGAGGCCCTGGTTGATGTCGATCGTGGCATCGGGATCGGTGTAGGGGCCGCTGGTGTCGTAGACGCGCACGCTGGGTTCGCCGCCCTCGAGATCGATCTCGCGCATGGCGACGCGCACGCCGCTGCCGCTCTTGGCGCCGACATGGACCTTGCGGCTGCCGCGGATCGGGCCGGTGGTGACGCCGATGTCGAATTTGCTGTTGATGTCGGCCATGCGAAGTCTCTCCTCGAAGGCGGAGCGCGGACTTCGGGCACGGCAATGGCAGCCCGGTCCACTCCCTCCGCCGATGCTAATCGGTTCAGGTTCGACGGGTCGTGGGGTGCGATGCCCACCTCTCAGCCACTGTCCTTGCGGACTCGCCGGCTCCCCGGGGATGGCGGCGTTGTAGGCGCTCGCGCCGCGCCTGTCGAGCGGTGCCTTGGTATGCGAGGTCCGCGCGCGCGGACGCCGGGCGGCGCAGTTTGCCCTCGCGCGCGGCGGCGCTATAGCGGCGCCAGCAATTTCCACGAGAGGACTTCACCGCATGACATTTCGCGCGCCGCTGACCGCCGCCGCCCTGCTCGCCACCGCCTCGCTCGCCGCGCAGGCACAGGCCCGCCCGATGACGCCCGAAGACGTCGCCAAGCTCGAAGCCGTGGGCGCCATTGCCGTCTCGCCCGACGGCAGCCGCATCGCCTACACCACCGCTAGCCTGCCCGACGTGACCGAGGGCGAGGAGAACGGGACCACGCAGCAGCAGCTCAAGCTTGCCTATGGCCCGAACAACGCGCGCGACTTCCTGCCCGACGACATCAGCGTGTCGGGTGTGACCTTCTCGCCCGATGGCCGGATGGTCACCTTCACCTGGGCCGACGGGGACGAGAAGACCGCGGTCTGGGGCATCCCCGTCGATGGCGGCGCGCAGCGCAAGCTGGCCGCGGTCGAGGGCGCGGCGGTGCGCTCCTACGCCTGGTCGCCCGACGGCAGCACGATCTGGATGCTGGCCGGCGCCGAGGAAGACAAGGCCCGCACGAAGCAGGCCAAGGCCGGGTTCAATTCGGTAGTCTACGAGGAAGAGGCCAAGCTGACGCGGCTGTTCTCCGCGCGGGTCGGCACCGAGGTCGATGCCGAGCCCAAGGCAGTATCGATCCCCGGCTATGTCAGCGCCTTCCGCGTCGCGCCCGATGGCCGCCACGCGGTGGTCGACAGCGCGCCCACCCCGCAGATCGACGATGCCTATACCTCCAAGCGCGCGCATGTGATCGACCTCACGAACGGCAAGGTGCTGCGCGTGGTCGAAACGCCGGGCAAGCTGGGCGACATCGAGATCTCGCCCGACGGTACGCAGCTGTCGATGATCGCGGGCGTCGACATGAACGACCCGGCGGACACCACGCTGCACCTGGTCGACGTGGCCAGCGGCAGCTATCGCGCGCTCAATGCGGGTGCGCCCGAAGCGGCGGTCGATGCCGAATGGCTTGCCGACGGACGGCTTGCCGCGGTGATCCACAAGGGCGCACAGAGCGCGCTGCGGATCTACAATGCCGATGGCTCGGTTGCCGAAGAGCATGACGGCGGCGCGCTGATCCTCACCGGCGTCGAGGCGGGCGGTGGCACGCTGGCGGTCGAGGCCAACAGCCCGCAGCACCCGGGTGAACTGTTCGTCTGGAAGGACGGCGCCTTCCGCCGCTGGACGCAGCACAATGCCTGGCTGTCCGAAATCGACTTCGGCAAGCAGCGCGCCTTCACCTACACCGCCCGTGACGGGCAGGAAGTCGAGGGCGTACTGATCGAGCCGGTCGGCGGCGCACCGCGCGGCGGCGCTCCGCTGATCCTCAACGTCCACGGCGGGCCGGAAGCGCATGACAGCAATGGCTGGCAGACCGCCTATTCCAAGCCCGGCCAGGTCGCCGCGGGCCAGGGCTATGCAGTGTTCCTGCCCAACTACCGCGGTTCGACCGGCTATGGCACCGCGTTTTCCAAGCAGCACACGGGCAATTACACCGATCCCGAGTTCACCGACCTGGTCGACGCCAAGCGCGCGCTGGTCGCCGAAGGGATCGCCGATGCCGACCGCACCGGCGTGACCGGCGGCTCCTATGGCGGCTATGCGACCGCATGGTCATCGACCCGCTGGAGCGAGGAGTTTGCCGCAGGCGTGATGTTCGTCGGCATTTCGAACCAGGTCAGCAAATTCGGCACGGGCGACATCCCTTACGAGATGTACAATGTGCACAGCGGCAAATGGCCGTGGGACGACTGGATGGCGATGCTCGAAGTGTCGCCGATCTTCCATGTCGACAAGGCCAGCACGCCGCTGCTGATCATGCATGGCGAGGAAGACACGCGTGTCGACCCGGGCCAGAGCCTCGAGCTGTATCGCGCGATGAAGATCCGCAAGCCCGATGTGCCCGTGCGGCTGGTGTTCTATCCCGGCGAAGGGCACGGCAATCGTAAGGCTGCCGCGCGCTACGATTACAATTTGCGCATGATGCGCTGGTTCGACACCTATCTTAAGACGGGTGACCGCGATGCCGCGCTCCCGCCCGAGCGTCCGGAACTGCCTGCCGGGACGACGGGAACCTCCAGCGAGGACTGATCCTCGGGACGCAGAAAAGGGGCCGCGCGACAGTCGCTCGCGCGGCCCCTTTTTCATGCGTGAGGGACAGTGGTTACCCGCCGCCTGCCGCGATCCATGCGTCGATCTTGGCTTCGAGCACGGTGAGCGGGATATTGCCGCTGTCGAGCACCTGTTCGTGGAAGTGGCGGATATCGAAATCCTCGCCCAGCGCCGCTTCGGCGCGCGCGCGCAGTTCCTTGATCTTCAATTCGCCGATCTTGTAGCCCAGCGCCTGCCCCGGCATCGCGATGTATCGGGCAATTTCGTTTTCCGAATAATCGCGCGGGTTGCCGTTCTCGACCATGTATTCGACCGCCTGTTCGCGGGTCCAGCCGAGCGCATGCATGCCGGTATCGACCACCAGCCGCACCGCGCGCTTCAGTTCTCCGTCTTCCAGCGCCTGCAGCCGGTCGACCGGGTCGTCATACAGGCCGAGCTCGTAGCCGAGGCTTTCGGCATAGAGCGCCCAGCCCTCGCCATAGGCGGTAAACCAGCCGTGACGCAGCAAATCTGGAAGGCTTTCGTCCTCGACCGCGAACATCACCTGGAAGTGATGGCCCGGATTGCCTTCGTGCATGTAGAGCCGGATCGAAGTGCTCAGTTCGCGTTCGGCCGCGTTCCACCCGCTGAAATAGAAGGTGCCCGGGCGCGATCCGTCCGCCTTGCCCGGCTGGTAGGACGCGGCGAGGAAGAACTGCTCGCGATAGGGCTCGTAAGGTTCGATCCGCAGCTCGGTTTCGGGTTGGCGCAGAAAGAGCGGGCCGATCTTCGCATCAACCTTGCGCCCGACCTCGTACCAGGCCTGCTGCAGTGCCTCTTTCGATCTGTAGACCGGCGGGCGGCGGGTGCCGCGCTCGGCAATCGCCTGCCGCCGCGCCTCATTGATGCGCTCGACTTCCGACAGGCCCAGCCGATGCACCTCCTCCGCGGTCAGCGGCAGCGTGGTCATTTCCGCGATGCGATAGGCGTAATAAGCCTCACCGCCCGGGGTTTCGGTGGCCCCGATGGTGGAGCGCGCCTGCGGCAGATAGGTGTCCGCGAGATAGGCGCGCAGACGCCGGATCGCGGGATAGAGCGTGCCCTCGACCGCCGAAACCAGCGCCGCGCGCGCCTGTCCCTTTTCGGCTTCGGTGAAGCTGTCGGGCAATTCACGCAGCGGCGCGTAATAGGGATTGCTGTCCTCGGGCGCGGCAAGCTGCGTGTCGAGCTGCTCGATCATCAGTTCGACGGTGAGCTTCGGCAGGGTGATGCCCTGCTCGAGCCCGGTATCGAAGCGCGCGATCACGTCTTCCACCATCTGCGCATAGGCTGCGTGCCGGGCGACATTGTTCGCATAGTCTTCTGGCGTTGCGAAAGGCATCACGCCGCCGGGCGCGGAAAGCCCCGGATAGGATCCCTGAATACCCTGGAAATGGTCGAGCGGCAGCGCGAGCACGGTCTTGAGCACTTCGGGCTCGGTCTTGGCGAGCGTGCGCTCCTGCGAATAGCGGAAGGTGTCGTAGGCGATCTTCTCGCTCGCGGAGAGCGCGGCGCGGTCGATCGTCGCCAGCGCGGCAATATCGCACATCGCCGCCGCGCGCTCGACCTCGTAGGCCGCGGGAGAGAAATCGCCGAGGCTGCCCGCATTGGAAAAGTCGCCGCGATAGAACGCCGCGCGCGGGTTGCGGTCGAGGAAGGCAGCGTCGCTTTCGGCCATCAGCGTGCGCAAACGCTGGCTGTCGCTGTGCGCAGTTTCGATCCGATCGCAGGCCTGCGCTGCCGGGGCCGCCACCGCGGCGCCAGCGATTGCCAGCGCCGAGGCGAGTTGCAGGAAGGTGGGCTTCATGGCCATGCGCTTACTGCCCCCCGCCCGCAATCCAGGCGTCGATCTTGGCTTCGAGCACCGGCAGCGGGATGTCGCCCGTATTGAGCACCTGTTCGTGGAAGGCGCGGACATCGAATGCATCGCCCAGCGCGGCCTCGGCGCGCGCGCGCAACTGCTTGATCTTCAACTCGCCGGTCTTGTAGGCCAGCGCCTGCGCGGGCATCACGATGTAGCGTGCGCTTTCCGCCTCGGCGAAATCGCGCGCCGCGCCATTGGCGACCATATATTCGATCGCCTTTTCACGGCTCCAGCCCAGCGCATGCATGCCGGTATCGACCACCAGCCGCACCGCGCGCAGCATTTCGCCGCCTTCGAGCGCCTTCAGCCGTTCGACCGGGTCGTCATAGAGGCCGAGCTCGTAACCGAGGCTTTCGGCATAGAGGCCCCAGCCTTCGCTGAAGGCAGTGAAGCCGCCGTAGCGCATGAACTCGGGCAATTCCTCGTTCTCGATCGCGAACATCGACTGGAAGTGGTGCCCCGGATTGCCTTCGTGCATGTAGAGCGAAACCGAAGTGCCGAGCTCCCGTTCGGCGACATTGTAGCCGCTGAAATAGAAGGTGCCCGGCCGCGTGCCATCGGCCTTGCCCGCCGAATAGCTGGCGGCGAGGCTGAACTTCTCGCGATAGGGTTCGTAGGGTTCGATCCGCAGTTCGGTCTTGGGCTGGCGCAGGAACACCCGCTCCATCAGCGGATCGACCTGTTCGGCCACTTCGTACCAAGCCGCCTGCAGATCGGCCTTGCTGGTATAGGTTTCGCCCGTGCGGCCATCGGCCTCGGCTTCGGCGGCGTCGATCGCCGCATTGATCCGCGCGACTTCGGCCAGCCCGGTCTCGTGGATCTGCTGCGCGGTCAGCGGCAGCGTGGTGTTCTCCTCGATCCGGTAGGAATAATAGGCATCGCCCCCGGGATTGTCGGTCGCGGCGATGCTGGTGCGCGACTGTTCGAGATACTCGCTGGCGAGGAAATCGCGCAGTTTCTGCAGCGCGGGCATCAGCGTGCCCGTAAGCACGGCGCGGTGTTCGCCCAGCAGGCGTTCGCGTTCGGTCGCGGTAAAGCCGTCGGGGAAATTGGCAACGGGTGCCCAATAGGGACTTTTTTCGACCGCAGTGCCCGTCTGCAGGTCGAGCTGCTCGATCATCAGTTCGACCGACATGCGCGGCAGCGTGATCCCCTGCGCCGCCCCGGTACGGAACCGCTCGATCGCCTGGTCGACGATCTGCGCGAATTCGCGATGGCGCGCGAAATTGTTGCGATAGTCCGCGACCGTGTCGAACGGCATCAGCGCGCCGGGGGCCGACAGCCGCGGATAGAAAACATGCAGCCCGCGGAAATGGTCGATCGGCAGCGCGAGCACGGTGGGCAGCACGTCGGGCGCGGTCTGTGCCAGCGTGCGCTGCTGCGTGTATTCGAACACGTCATAGGCAATGCGATCGGTCTCGCCCAGGCTCTCGCGGTCGATCGTCGCAAGCTCGGCAAGGTATTTTTCGGCCGCGGCGCGGTCGGCGGCGTAGCTGGCGGGCGAATAGTCGCCGATCCGGTCGGCATCGCTGAAATCGCCGCGGAAGAAGGCCGCTACCGGATTGCGATCGAGCATTTCGGCCTCGCTCCGTTCGAACAGCGCATGCAGCCGGTGCGAAGCCTCTTCCGTGGCCGATACTTGCGCGGCATGACCCGAATGGTCCTGCGCGCCCGCGGCGGGTGCGGCGGCAAGCGCGGTGGCCATGGCCAGCGCCGAGGCCAGCCGGGTGAAAGTGACAGTCATGCGTGATCCTCTCCTCGATTCCTTGGCACGAGGCTAGCGGGCTGCCGGAGCGCAGCAAAGCCCTATCGACAAAGCGTTTCCCGGCGTTCCGCCAAAGGGGTCAGGCGAAGTCGAGCCCGCTGAAGGTCCCCGCCCTCCGCCATTGGTCGATATGTCCGAAATAGCCGAGCGGGCCCGCGGGATGGCCCAGCGCGAAGCGTTCCTGCTCGCCGTAGCCCTGCCCTTCATTGTTGTAATAGCCCGGCGTGCATTCGGTGCTGCCCAGCCGCGCGGCGGGACCGGTCAGCAGGAAGTCGAGCCATTGCTGCTCGGCCTCTTCGCTGGGTTCGACCGTCGCGTGGCCCTGTTTTTCGGCATGGCGCACGACGCAGGCGACGGTTTCGGCGTGATCGACCAGATTGTGCGGGTAATTGGCGATGAACGCCGCCGCCTGGTTCTGCTGGACGAAGAACATGTTGGGAAAGCCGTTGACGTGCAGCCCGTGAAAGCTGCGCATCCCGTCCGCCCAGTATTCGGACAGCTTCCGCCCACCGCGCCCGGTGACATCGTAGCCCGCGCGCTCGGTGAAGCCGGTGCCGACCTCGAAACCCGAGGCATAGACGATGCAATCGACCTCATATTCGCGGCCATTGGCGACGACTCCGCGGGAGGTGATCCGCTCGACACCCTTGCCGTCGGTATCGACCAGATGCGTGTTGGGCCGGGTGAAGGCCTGCAGATATTCGTCGTGGAAGCACGGACGCTTGCACAATTGGCGATACCGCGCCTTGAGCTTTTCGCCCGCCTCGCCGCCGACGATTTGCTCGGCGCGTGCGCGGATCTCGCTCATCTTCTGGTTATCGGCATCCTCGAAGGCGGCCATGATGCCTTCGGGGGTGCGCTGTTCGGGCGGCATGTCGATCACCTGCGCACGGATACGCTTGCCGAGATCGGTCCAGCCATCGTCGACCAGATCTTCGGCCGGAAAGCCGACGCCGAGATTGGCGACGAAATTTTCCTGCCACGTCTTCTGCCAGCCGGGGCCGGTGACGCTGTCGAACCAGTCGCGCTCCAGCGGGCGGTTGTTGCGCTCGTCGACCGACGAGGGCGTGCGCTGGAAAACGTAGAGTTCCTGCGCATCGCGCGCGACATTGGGCACCACCTGTACCGCGGTCGCGCCGGTGCCGATCACCGCCACGCGCTTGTCCGCCAGCCCGGTCATCGGTTCGCCTTCGGGCGTGCCGCCTGTATAGCCATAGTCCCACCGGCTGGTGTGGAAGCTCTTGCCTTCGAACAGCTCGATCCCGGGCAGGCCGGGCAGCTTGGCGACATGCAGCGGGCCGGTCCCCATGCCGACATATTTGGCGGTGAAGGCATCCCCGCGATCGGTGCGCACGATCCACAGCTGGCGCGCCTCGTCCCATGCGAGGTCGGTCACCTGCGTGTGGAACAGCGCATTGTCGTAGAGGTCGTATTGGCGGCCGATATTGCTGCAATGGTCGCGGATTTCGGGGGCATGCGCGTATTTCTCGCTCGGCATGTGCCCGGTTTCCTCGAGCAGCGGCATGTAGATCATGCTCGCGGTGTCGCATTGCGCGCCCGGGTAGCGATTCCAGTACCAGGTGCCGCCGAAATCGCCGCCTTTCTCGACGATGCGATAGTCGGTGATCCCGGCTTCCTTCAGCCGCGCGCCCACGACCAGCCCGGCAAACCCGCCGCCGATGAAGGCGAAGGTCACATGATCGGTGACCGGGTCGCGCTCCTCGCGCGGGGTGTAAGGATCCGTGGCAAGACCGGCGAACCCGCTTTCGAGCCGGACATATTGCGCGGCGCCATCGGCGCGCAGGCGCTTGTCGCGTTCCTCCGCATATTTGCGCCGCAGCGCCTCCGTATCGATCGCCGCAGCGGTCCCTGCCTTAGCCATGTCCCTCTCCCCCGTTGCGCCAGTCTCGATTCGCAACCTTTCGATCATGTCGCGCCACGGGTGTCGCTGCAAGTGCATCGCCCGGTGGGCAAGTGAGCGCGGGATATTGCCTCGCCCTCGCGACAGGCTAGTCTGCGCTCCTCCCCGCACGAGCGGGGAGCCGTTCTGACAACGTTGACAATGCGCGGCGCGTTTCGTACCGCTTCGCGCGGGATGCCCGGGTCGCAACACCGGTCCGCGGGCATGGATTGGGAGAGAAACAAGTGGTGACAGCGACGGGACCCGCCGCGGATGCGGCGACGGAAATTTCATCGAGCGACCCGCTGCCCGCGGAAGGCGAAGGCCATGTCCACGCGCCCAGCCTGCCGCCCTTCGTGTTTGCGCTGTTCTTCATCTTCGGCGGGATCACCAGCCTCAACGATATCCTCATTCCCAAGCTGAAAGAGCTGTTCACGCTCAACTACACCCAGGCGATGCTGGTGCAGTTCTGCTTCTTCACCGCCTATCTGGTGATCGGCATTCCGGGGGCCAAGCTGGTCAAGAAGATCGGCTACATGCGCGGCGCCGTGGCCGGCCTGATGACGATGACCGCGGGCTGCCTGCTGTTCATCCCGGCAAGCACCACCGCCACCTATGCGCTGTTCCTGCTCGCGCTGTTCATCCTCGCCAGCGGGGTGGTGATCGTGCAGGTGGTGGCGAACCCGCTGATCAGCCTGTTGGGGCCGCAGAAGACCGCGCACAGCCGGCTGACCTTCGCGCAGGCGTTCAATTCCTTCGGCACTTTCGTCTTCCCGCTGGTCGGCGCGGGACTGATCCTCGGCAAGCTCGCCGATGTCTCGGCCGACGATTTCGAGGGCGCCGCACTGGCCGCCTATCGCACTGCGGAATCGGCGATGATCGTGAAGACCTATCTTGGGCTCGCAGTGGCGATTACCGTGGTCGCGGGGGCAGTCTGGCTGTTCCGCAACCGGCTGCAGGGCGAAAAGCACGAGGCCTCGAGCGGGCTCGCCGGTTTCGACCTGCTCAAGCGCCCGCGCTTCGGCTTCGGCGCGCTGTGCATCTTCCTCTATGTCGGCGCCGAGGTCGCGATCGGCTCGGTCGTGATCAACTACCTGATGCTCGACGACGTGCTGGGCGAACCCGAGAACGTCATCGGCTGGATGGTCAGCCTCTACTGGGGCGGCGCGATGGTGGGCCGGTTCATCGGCTCCGCGCTGTTGCGGATGGTCAGCCCGGGCAAGATCCTCGCCGCAGTGGCAGTGGGCGCGATTGCGCTGATCGCGCTGTCGACCAACAGCAGCGGCACGCTGGCCGCCTACAGCCTGCTGGCGATCGGCCTGATGAACTCGATCATGTTCCCGACCATCTTCTCGCTCGCCTGCGAGCGTCTGGGCAGCCGTGCGGCCGACGGTTCGGGGATCATCAATGTCGCGATCTTCGGCGGCGCAGTGATCCCGCTCGCCACGGGCGCGCTTGCCGATCTGAGCGGGAGCCTCGCCTTCTCGCTGGTGCTTCCCGCCGCATGCTACGCCGTGATCGCCGTCTTCGGCCTCTACGCGAGGCGACCCGCGACCGCCTGATTGCCTTGCGCCCCGCCGCGGGGCAAGACTGTCACGCGATGGACCATGCCCCGCCCCGCCCGCGCACGGCGCCACTGCTGCTCGCGGTCGGGCTGGCGCATGCCGGCGGGGTGGTCGCCTATCTGCCGCTGATAACGCTGCTGCTGCCGATGCGGGTGGAGGCGCTGGCGCATCTCGCCAAGATCGACCTGCTGACCGCTGCAGTGCTGGCGGGGGGAATGGCGGCGAGCCTTGCCAATATCGTGTTCGGCTGGCTCAGCGATGTGTCGGCGGCGCGTGGTGGCGGGCGGCGGCGCTGGGTAATTGCCGGGCTGGTCGCACTGGCAGCGTCCTACCCGGCCATGGCATTCGCGCGCACGCCGGTGGAGCTGGTAGGCTCGGTGGTGCTGGCACAGGCGGCGATCAACGCTGTGCTCGGTCCGCTGTTCGCGATCATTGCCGAAGAGGTGCCCACGCAGCACAAGGGTATGGCCGGCGGCTTGCTGGCACTGGGCAATCCGGTGGCGGCCGGTTTCTCGGTGCTGCTGATGGGATATGCCGGACTGGGCGAGAACGCCCGGTTCCTGCTGGTGCCGGTCGCAGCGGTTGCGCTAATGCTGCCGCTGCTGGCGCTGAGGGCGGATCCGGCAGAAGGCGATAGCGAGGCCGCCCCAAGCTGGCCGCGCCGCGATATCGTGATCGCCTCGCTCGCGCGGTTGCTGGTCCAGCTCGCCTGCGCGACGCTGGGTCTGTACCTGCTCTATTATTTCCAGACACTGCGCCCCGGTGGTCGCGACACCGCCGCCTGGGTCGGCAGCGTCTTGATGCTGTCCTATCTGATCCCGCTGCCCGCGGCGCTGATCGCCGGGCGCTGGTCCGACCGTCTCGGCACGCGGAAGCCCTTCCAATGCGCGGCAGCGCTGGTGGGCGCGGTCGGGCTGGCGGGCATGGCGCTTGCCAACACGCCATGGCAGGGCGCGGCGGCCTTCTGCCTGTTCTCGGCGGGATCCGCGGTGTTCCTGAGCCTGAACGCGACCTTCGCCATGCAATTGCTCCCGCGGCCCGACCGGCGCGGGCGCGATCTCGGCCTCGTCAATCTGGCCAACACGCTACCCGCGATGATCGGGACGCTGCTGGTCTGGCGGCTGGCGACGCCCGAAGATTTCACCAATGTGCTGCTCGCCTTCGCTGCGTTGACCGTGGCCGGTGCGCTGGCGATTCTCGCGGTGCGCGAAGACCCTGCGTGGCCCTGAGCGCCCGAGTCTGAGCAGCCGCCGCTGAGCGCTTTCTGGCTAACCGGTCGGGCAATCGGCGATCACATCGGCTTCGGACAGGCTGCCCAGAGCCACGCGGGCAATGCTGATTTCCGCCGCGCCATCGGTTGCGATCCGGAACGGCGCGGTGATGCGCGTCATGTCGGCGCCGGTTGCGCGGAAGCATTTGAGCAGCACGCCGACGGTCTGCCATTCGCCCAGCGCCAGCGCGCCGAATTCGCGAACCGGCACCGCCTCGCCGCATGGTGCGCTGTCGCAACTCACCGCCATGGACAAGGTACGGGCGATCGGCGCGTCGCGCCGCACGGTGGTGAGCAAGAGCATGTCGCCATTGGTCTCGCGGCTGAGATCGATCGGGTCGAAGGTCGACAGTTCGATCGCCGCGCCTTGCGCATGCGCATCGACCGCGAAGCTGCGTGCGCCCTCCTGCACGCCGTGATCGGTCGCCGCAATCCGGACGCGCCCGTCGAGCGCTTCGGCGGGGACGGTGGTTACGCGCAGCGCGTTGGTGCCATCCGCCTGCGACACCGTCAGCGACCACGACGATGCCGGGACGCCGCGTTCGAAGAACACGCCGCTATCGCCGCCATCGTCGGTGACGCCGCTGTCTTCGGGAAGCGGTGTCCACGCCGCCGGTCCATCGGCATAGCGCATGCCGTAACCGAAAGGGAACAGCGTCGCCCCGCCATGCCGTGCAGTCGCCGGCCAGGCAGTCGGCAGCAGTCCCTGGAATTCGAATGCCGGTGCGCCGTCCGCACCTGCAAACAGCATGTCGGCGACCCCCGCGCCTTCCGATCCGGGGAGCCAGGCGGCGACGAATGCATCGGCGGTGTTGAGCGCCTCGTTCACATAGAGCGGACGGCCGGTGATCATCACCGCGACGACCGGTATGCCCTGTTCCTTGAGCCGACGCATGGTGGCGATCGGTCCGCGCAGTTCGGGGCGCAATTGCAGCGTGGCGATGCCCCCCTGAAACTCCGCATAGGGGGTTTCGCCGAAGATCACGATCGCCGCATCGGGCCGCTGCGTGAACGTGCCGTCTTCCGAAAGCTGGGCGCTGCCGCCGGTGGCCGTTGCGGCCTGTTCGATCCCCGACCAGAGCGAGGTGGCCCCGGGGAAAAGGTCGTTTTCGAGCCCGGTGCCCTGCCAGCTCAGCGTCCAGCCACCCGACTGGCGCGCGATGTCGTTCGCCGCATCGCCCGCCACTAGGATACGGCCGCCCGGCTGCAAGGGCAGCACGCCGGTGTTCTTGAGCAGCACCATCGACTTGCGCACCGCCTCGCGCGCGACCGCGCGGTGATCGGGCGCCCCGAGCAGATGATACTCGCCCGACAGCGCGCGCTGCGACGGCTTGCCCATCTCGAACAGGCCGAGCCGTTCCTTCAGCCGCAATACGCGCGCAACCGCGTCGTCGAGCCGGTCCATCGCGATCGTGCCGTCGCGCACCTGTGCCAGCGTGCTGTCGTAGAACATGCGCCAGCTGTCGGGTGCCATGAACATGTCGATCCCCGCATCGACCGCCCGGGGGCAACTGGCGTTGCTGCACCCGGCGACCTGGCCGTGCGCATTCCAGTCGGTTATCACCATGCCGTCGAAATTCATCCGGCCCTTGAGCACGTCGGTCACCAGCCCGCGATGTGCGGACAGCTTGACCCCGTTCCAGCTCGAGAAGCTGGTCATGATCGTGGCGACGCCGTTTTCGATCGCCGGGATATAGGGTGCGCCGTGGATCAGCCGCAGCGCGAGTTCGGAGATCGCCGCATCGCCCTGGTCCCGGCCATCGGTGGTCCCGCCGTCGGCGAGATAGTGCTTCGTGCTCGCGGCGACGTGCGGGCCGGCGAGGATCGGGCTGGTCGATGGCGGCCCCTGGAGGCCGCGGATCATGCTGCCGACATAGGCGGCGACCAGCGAAGGATCGGAGGAATAGCCTTCGTATGCCCGTCCCCAGCGATAATCCTGCGGGACGGCCACGGTAGGCGCGAAAGTCCATTCCTGCCCGGTGACCCGGATCTCGACCGCGGTGACCTGTCCGATACGTTCGATCAGTTCGGGATCGCGCGTCGCGCCCAGTCCGACATTGTGCGGAAAGATCGTGGCGCCGATGATATTGCTGTGGCCGTGCACCGCATCGGTGCCCCACACGATCGGGATCGCGGGCTCGCCCACCGCGACATCCATCGAGGCGTCGTAGAAAGCGTCGGCCAGTTCGAGCCATTTCTCCGCCGGAGCCAGATCGTCGCCGCCCGGCCCCGAATTGCCCCCGTTGAGGACCGAGCCGAGGCGGTAACGGCGCACATCCTCGGGCGTGACGCTGGCGATGTCGGCCTGGATGATCTGACCTACCTTCTGTTCGACCGTCATGCGCGCGAGGATCGCCTGGACGCGCGCCTCGCCCGCTTCGGTGAGCACGCGCGGGAAGGCGATCTCGGGCCATTGTTCGGGATGAACGCGCGCTTCAATGGGCATATCGCCCGGCGCATCGGCAGCCGCGACCGTATCGGCCTGCGGCGTTTGAGCAAGCGCCGGTTGCGCGGCCATGATCAAGGCGACCGGCGAGGCGGTCAGAACTAGCAATCTGGAAAGCATAAACCCCATCCCATTCGGTCGCCCGTGTTTCGGTTCCGACCACCTTTCCCTGACAACCTTGACATAAATGTCGCGGAAACAGGCTGTTTCGCAGCAAATGTGCGGCATTGTTTGACAACGTTGACAGAAATATGCAACCAGTAATGTCGCGTAAGGGGCATAGCGTTTCCGATTCGGGGACGCGCACAAGTCTCACGTTCTTGAGAGGTCCGCACGGGGGTGCGGTTTGGGAGGATACTGAAATGGACAGCGGGATTTTGCGTAATCGGTCGACGTTGCTGGCCGCCGCATCGATATTGGCAGTGGGAACGGGCAGCATGCCCACCCTCGCTCAGGCGCAGGCCGCAGCCGAGGCGGGCCAGCAGACGGGTGTCGAGGACGACAACGTCATCGTGGTCACCGGTTTTCGCGCATCGCTCGAAGATGCGCTCAATGCCAAGCGCGAATCGAACCTGATTATCGAATCGGTCACCGCCGAAGACATCGGCAAGTTTCCCGACCAGAACGTGGCGGAATCGCTGCAGCGCCTGCCGGGCATCCAGATCGATCGCGAGAACGGGCAGGGTTCGAAGGTCCGCATCCGCGGGCTCGACCAGAACGTGACGCTGCTCAACGGCGAGCTCTTCGTCACCGGTCTCGAAGTCTACAAGGTCGGCGAAGGCAATTACAACCGCAACGACAGCCTCGAGGGCGTGCCTTCCGAACTGATCGGCGGGATCGAAGTGTTCAAATCGCCCAATGCCTCGCTGCTCGAAGGCGGGCTCGGCGGGATCGTCAATCTCAAGACGCGCAACCCGCTCGATCTCGATGAAGGGCTGACGCTCGCGGGCAATGCCAAGATGAGCAAGGGCAGCGAGATCTCGGGCTGGGAGCCCGCCGGCGCCGCCGTTCTGGGTTACAATTTCAACGACCGGCTCGGCGTGATCGCCTCGTTCAGCTACGAAAAGACCAACAATCACGTCAATGTGCTGGGCGGCGACAACCGCGGCAACTGGGCCTTCAGCGAAGGGCGCCGCGACACCGCGACCGTGCCGACCAATTACTACGCGCCCGAATATCGCTACGTCACCGACCGCGACCAGTATCGCCGGCGCTGGGGCGCCTCGCTGGGCATCACCTATCGTGCGACCGACAATCTCGAGGTCAGCGCGCAATATTTCCATTCGGACCTGAAGATCGACACGCGCGAAGCCTCCGTCAAATTCCCCTTCGGACAGGGCGAATCCCAGGGCCTCGTCGGCAGCTATACGATCAATGAGAACGGCGTGCTGCTCGACGGGACGGTCCGCGCGCAATCGGCGGAGGCGATTTCCTTCGTCGATGTGTCCAACATCAAGTCGGACAATCTCCAGTTCGGGCTGGAGTGGGACAACGACACCAATTTCCGCGCCTCGGTGATGGCGAATTACGCCACTTCGAGCATGAAGCGCGAGGTCGCCAATAACGACGTGCGCTACACCGCCTATGGCGTGCGCGGACCGGGCACCTCCGGGTCGCAGCCCGGTTTCGTTCCGAACGCTTCGGCCCCGCCGACGATCGACTTCACCTATTCCAATGGCGAATTCCCGAGCTTCGGCCTCGCGCCGACCAGCCCGCAGGACCTGTTCAACAATCCCGACTACGGTTTCTTCAAGTCGCACTGGGCGTTTGGCGACCGGTCCGACATCGACGGGCATTCGATCCGCGCCGACTTCGCCTATGACGTCGACGACAGCTATACCGACACGATCACGCTGAGCGCGGGCTTCCGCTATGGCCAGCGCACGGTCGAATTCGTTTCGGGCCGCTATCTCGCCGACTTCAGCGGCAAGGGCGAACTCGATGCCACCGCGATCCCCGAATCCGAACGGGTCGACGGCTATCAGTACAACTGGACGCCCTATGGCTATTTCCAGGACGGTGCGATCGGCTACAAGATCTGCGACCTGCCCGAAGCGAACAAGCCCGCGGCCTTCGCCGGCTGCAGCCGCTTCGGCAATTCGCCCGCGCTGATCACGCCCTACGAAACCTTCGTCAGCAATCCCGAACGGGTCGAGGCGATCGCCAATTTCGCAGGTGGCGGCAAGGTCATCGGCGACACGGTGCTGGTGGCCGACCGCTCGCGGATGACCAATGCGCTCGAGTGGATCCAGGCGCTGTATCCCGATACGCCCTTCACCTTCTTCGAGGACCCGCTGCAGACCTACCGGGTGAAGGAAGAAACCAAGTCGGGCTACATCATGGCCGACATCGGCGGCGAGGATGATCCCTATCACGTCAATGTGGGCCTGCGGATCGTCAACACCGATCTAACGGTGGACCAGAACCAGCCGGCCAATGCCGATCCCAGCTACTGGGGCACCGACAGCTGGAACGGCGTGCTGCGCGATTTCACCACCAATACGATCATGCGCAGCTACACCGACTTCCTGCCCAGCGCGAATGCGGTGTTCGACGTCAGCGACGGCACCAAGGTGCGTTTCTCGGCCGCAAGGGTCGTGGCGCGCCAGCCGCTGGTTTCGCTGGGACAGGGTTTCGCGACCAACTTCACCCGCGATGCCGCCGACGACCTGTTCAAATTCACCAACGGGTCACGCGGCAATGCCGAACTCGAACCCTTCCGCGCCTACCAGTTCGACCTGGGTGTCGAACATTACTTCGGCGACCAGGGGCTGCTTTCGGCAGGCCTTTTCTGGAAGGAGGTCGACAGCTTCATCGTCAACGAGACGGTGGCGGTGTTCGTCAACGACCAGGCGGGCGGACGGCTCGGCCCCGTATCGCAGCCGGCCAACGGTTCGGGCGGCCGCGTGAAGGGCTTCGAACTGGCGGCGCAATATGCCTTCGACTTCGGTCTGGGCTTCACCGCCAACTACACCTTCTCGGACACCGATACCGATTTCAGCACCGACTTCACCGATAACCTCCCGCTGCCGGGCGTGTCGAAGCATTCGGCCAACGGGCAGGTCTATTTCGAACGCTACGGGTTCGCCGCGCGCGCATCCTACAGCTGGCGCTCGAAGCAGTACCTCGGGAACTTCGGCTTCGCCGATGGCTCGATCACGCGCACGCTGGGTATCTACCAGAAGGCGTTCGGCCAGCTCGATGGCCAGATCAGCTACCAGCTGACCGACAATTTCGAGGTCTTCGCCGAAGCGATCAACATCACCAAAGCGGATACCAGCGTGTATCTGCAATTCCCCGAACTGCCCTTCCGCTTCGAATCCGGTTCGCGCCGGATCTACGGCGGGGTCAAGTTCACCTTCTGATTTTCGGTCCCTCCCGAAAATGGATGGCGGCCCTTGCTTGCAACGGCCGCCATCGCTTTTTTAGGGTCCGGAGGCGGGGGAAACGGGCATGATGACGCAAGTGCAAGGCGAAGGAAGCGGCGCAGATCCGCTGCGCTCGATCTGCATCGTCGGCGGGGGCACCGCAGGGTGGTCGGCGGCGGCACTGCTCGCCCGCGTGCTGCGCGGCAGCGGGTGCCGCATTACGCTGGTCGAATCCTCCGCCATCCCGACGGTCGGCGTGGGCGAAGCGACGATCCCGCCGATTTTCGATTTCCTGCGCAACATCGGCGCCGACGAGGTTGAGTTCATCCGCCGTTGCCAGGCCACTTTCAAGCTCGGCATCCAGTTTCGCGACTGGCTGCATTGCGACCATGCCTATTGGCATCCCTTCGGCAATCTCGGGGTCACGATCAACCAACGCCCCTTCCACCACTATTACTGCCGCAACCTCGCGCAGGGACATGGCGAGAGCTTGGCCGATCTGTGTCCCTCGGTCGCACTGGCCGAAGACGGCAAGTTCGCCTTCCCCTCGCCCGATGGCAACTGGCCGGGCGGCGCGGTCGCCTATGCGTTGCATTTCGATGCCGGGCTGGTCGCCGCCTTTTTGCGCGAACACGCCGAAGCCGCGGGGGTCGAGCGGCTCGACCGGCGGATCGTAGGGGCGACGCGCGGCGAAGGCGAAAGGATCGCCGCGGTACAGTTCGACGATGGCGAAAGCCTCGCGGCGGATTTCTACATCGACTGCTCGGGTTTTCGCGGGCTGCTGGTGGAAGAAACGCTCAATGCCGGCTTCGAGGACTGGAAGCGCTGGCTGCCCTGCGACAGCGCGATCGCCGCTCCGACCGCGGCGCAGCAACAGCGCGCACCCTATACCGTCGCCACAGCGCGCTCGTCCGGATGGCAGTGGCGCATTCCGCTGCAGCATCGCACGGGCAACGGGCTGGTCTATGCCAGCGACTTCATCTCCGATGCCGATGCGCATGAGGAACTGCTGTCCGGGCTCGATGGCGAACCGCTTGCGGACGCGCGAGTGCTGCGCTTCACCGCCGGGCTGCGCAAGCGCGCCTGGGTCGGCAACTGCCTTGCGATCGGGCTGTCGGCGGGCTTTCTCGAACCGCTCGAATCGACCAGTATCCACCTGATCCACACGGGGCTGAACCGATTGCTCGACCTGTTCCCCGATCGCGGTTTCGACCCTGCGCTTGCCGATGCCTACAATCGCGACGTGTGGCGCGAATATGCGCATATCCGCGATTTCCTCCTGCTCCACTATGTGCCCAACCGGCGCGAGGGCGAAGCTTTCTGGGATCATATGCGCAGCCTCGATCTGCCCGACACGCTGGCCGAGAAGATCGAACTGTTCACCCGCGCGGGCCGGATCATGTCCAAGCAGCGCGAACTGTTCTCCGACATCAGCTGGTTCTACGTCATGCATGGCATGGGGCTGGAGCCCGCGGCGATCGATCCGCTGGTCGACGTCGCCCCTTCCGCCGAGGTGCGCAAGGTGATCGACCAGCTAAGCGGTGCGATGAAAGCCTTCCGCAGCGCGGCGCCCACGCATGACGCGATCCTCGAACGCTTGCTCGACCCGTCCGAAACGCGCCGGCCGCATTTCGGCACCGGCCGCGGCTGGGCGACGCGCTAACGCACTTCGGCAATCGTCAGGCGGGTGGCGGGGCCACGGTCAGCCGTTCGACGAGGCTGTGCGTATGAACCACGGTCGGCCCCGGTTCTTCCCCCGCGAGTTCGCGCAGCAGCATGTCGGCGGCGGTATGGGCCATCTCGACCACGGGCTGGCGGACCGTGGTCAGCCGCGGCCACACGACGCGTGAGATCTCCGAATCGTCGAAGCCGACCACGCTGAGGTCGCCCGGCACTTCGAAGCCCAGTTCGCGCGCGGCGGACATTGCTCCCACCGCCATGTCGTCGTTCTGCGCCAGGATCGCAGTCGGGCGCAGCTTGCGCGAGAGGATCCGCTTGGTCGCCTCATATCCGGATTCGAAGCTGAAATCGCCGGTTTCGACCAATTCGGGAAGCAAGGCGATCCCCGCATCGTCGAACGCGGCGCGGTAAGCGGTCAAGCGCTGTTCGCTCACCGGGTGATCGGGGTCGCCCTTAATGATCGCGATGCGTGTGTGGCCGAAACCGATTACATGTTGGGCGATCTCGCGGCCCGCTGCGATGTCGTCCATCGTCGTCGACAGCCCCACCCCCTCGCGCGACTGCGGTGTGATGCGCGCGAAAGGAATGCGCGCTTGCGTCAGACCGTCGAGCACTTCGGGGTGATCCGCCGCGGGCGGTGCCAGGATAACCCCGTCGAGCGCGGCCGAGCGGATCGTCGCCACCACGTCGCGCGGGTGATCGCTCACCGATTCCACCGGCAGCACGATCAACCGGTAACGCTCGCCATGCAGCCGTTCGAGCGCGCCGCGTTGCAGCTCCACGACGTAGCTCGGGCTGGGTTTCTCGTAGACCAGCCCGATCAGATAGGACTGTCGCCGCACCAGGCCCTGCGCCATCACATTGGGATGGTAATTGAGTTCCTCCGCCGCGCGCAGCACCTTCTTGCGCAACGTCGGCGTGATGTGCGGTTCGTTGTTGAACACACGCGAAACGCTCTTGGGAGAGACCTCCGCCAGCTTGGCGACATCGACGATCGTCGAACGCTTTTTTCCGCGGGACATCGTTAATTTCGTGGCCCGCGCTTGGGGCGTTGTCAACGCCGCAAAAGCCCTTGGTTCAGCGTGGCGGGGCGAGCTTGTCCCACCAGCGATCGCGGGGGAGCTCGCCATCGATCGTCAGCAATTGCCCGATCTGCGGTGCCAGCAGGTCGACACCAAGCCGGTCGGCTTCGGCTGCGGCACGCTGCGCCGGCTCCTCCCACGGGTGCGGACCAAGCGCGAACATGCCCCAGTGCACCGGCACCATCAGCCTGCCGCGCAGGTCGCGATGCGCCTGCACCGCCTGCTCGGGAAAATGATGCACGAAGGGCCAGTTGGTGCTGTAGGCTCCGTTCTCGATGAAGGTCAGATCGAAGGGTCCCAGCGCCTCGCCGATCGCGCGGTAATGCGGGCCATAGCCGGAATCCCCGCTGAAGAAGACCGCGCCCGCCCTGCCCGCGGCCACCCAGCTCGCCCACAGCGTCTTGTTGCGATCGGTCAATCCGCGGCCCGAGAAATGCTGCGCGGGTGTGGCGGTCAGTGTCAGGCTGCCGAGCGCATGGCTGTCCCACCAGTCGAGCTCGATCACGCGATCCGCCGCGATGCCCCAGGCGGTCAGCTGCTCCCCCACTCCCAGCGGGACCAGGAACACTGCACTGCCATTCGCGAGCTGGCGGATGCTGGGCTCGTCGAGATGGTCGTAATGGTTGTGCGAGATGACCACTGCATCGACGGTATCGGTCAGCGCGGACAACGGCCAGGCGGGCGGTTGGAATCGCGTGGCGGTAAACGGCACGGGCGAGGCGCGTTGCGCGAAAACCGGATCGATCAGCACGCGTTGCCCGTCGAGTTCGAGCAGGATCGTCGAATGGCCGAGCCAGGCAAAACGGATCGCCTCGCTCGTCTCGGCCAGCGCCGCTGCATCGAGCGCGTGTTCGGGCAGCGGTCCATCGGGTCGCCGGTCACCGGGGGGAAACAGGAAATCGGCGAGGATCGCGCCGAAGGAATCGCGCTCGCCCGCTTCGGACTCCGGCTCTGAAACCGGATTGCGAAACCGCTTCGCAGCGCGGTCGAACTGGGGCGAAGTGCGATAGCCGTCCATCTGGGCCTGCGAAGGTCCCACCGTGAAGAACGGTCCGATCCACCAGGCCGCAGAGCCTAGGAGTATCAGGCCGAAGATGAGAAGAACCCGCTTCATCGCAGTAGAAATGGTGCCAGAAGAGGCATCACATTCGAACTTCTTTTCCGTTTAATTTCTGATGTTTAGATATTTCGGTCAAGCTGAAAAGCCCGCAAAAGGCCCGCAAAATCCCTCTAATGTATTGGTTCGATGCCTTTTTTAGGACTCGGAATTTCAATTTCAAACTTGACCGCGGAGTAGGTCGTTATCCGCTTTGCGCTCCAATCTCCGCTATTCTACGGGCTGCGCGCTCTGCCCGGAAGCAGTCATCCGTTCGGTTTACTTTAAATCATCGATATTCGTTCCAGCTTCTCTTCTTTTTGGCCGATAGTCTGGGAGGGGAGGATTTGATGTAATTCCCTCAACCTGAATATCTTCGATTTTTTCACTGAGAGGAGCAAGTTCGCGACTAAGCTCGCGAAGGTCCGTTTCACCTTCAACCAAAGAATCTTCGACCGCCGGAATGCCACTCCTTATCTGGGAAAGTTTGTTTTCAGCGTTCTGCACGCCCTCCCTGAATTGGCGAAGGCGTCGTTGCGCGATAGCAGAAGCGCTCCGCCCTGAGATCCGCCGATCTGCATCTCGAAGATTATTTCCCCATCCACCAACCCTGTGCCCTAAGTCTAACAATCTTCCTTTTGTTGAGGCCAATCGTTCGTCCCAACCTTCGGCGTCCGATGCGAGTGCGGCCGTCGTGACTCGAAGCCGGACAAGATCGGAGGTGATCACCCGTTGCTTTTCTGGCTCCAGTCCTTCGTTCAGAGCGCGAATGCTATTTGCCACGGTCTCTACAGTGGCGGTCGCATCCCTCCCCAATAGTCCGGTTTCGTCCGCGGCGGGAATGATCTTTTTTCCTGACTTGTCGGTGTAAATGCCCTGACGACCCCGTCGGCCCTCGAGCACGAGCGCAGCCTCTCCAGTTATCAGATCCGTGCTGATTGTCGCTTCAAGGCCGTGGACTTTCGCCGCAGAAGGATCGAGAGTCAGAACAACGACCACGTTTTCCGGTTCATTTTCCGCCAGACGGACCGATGTTACCTGTCCCACAGGGACTCCCGATAGTGTTACAGTCGATCCCGACTGAAGGCCTTCCACGGAGCGATCAAACTTGATCTGATATGTTTCCTGATTTGGTCTGGGATCGATTAGCCACATCGCGAAAGCGATGGTCGTAAGCATCAGAATGCCAACGATCCACGCCACTAGGGAGAAGTTTGCGTTAGTTTCCATCTAGCACGCCGCCAGCGGTTTGTTCGTCCGGCAGAGGGCCGGTGCAATGAAAGTTCGCGTCCCGCATGCTCCATTCGGTTGTCCGCTATAGAACATGACCGAGGTTCGTCCCCTGGCGCAATCGCCACGAGCGGGGCATCCGGGCGCGTCGAATGTGTTTTGGTTTTGAGATCGGCCTAGTCCCAACACGGGCGTGATGCCGCCCCGCCCGTGGCGACCGAATATTGCTATGACTTGCGCAAGCCGCGTCCGGTCACTCAAGCGCGAAGGCGTCATGTCTTCCAGGCCGCTGCTGGAGGATGTGATTTCAAGTCTCCTGGCGATGTCCGTCTGGTTCAGGGCAGGAGCTCTGATCAACTGCGCCAACACACGCCACTGCGTACGATTGAGGCTCAGCGGCTGTGCTCGGTCATCGAATGCCTTGCGCGCGGCGCGGCTGATCTGGTCCATCATGAAGATCGCTCGATCATCGTGGGTGATGACATTGTCGAGTGCGAGAGTGCCCTCATCTTCTGGCATGAGACATTCCTATCGATCGGAGAAAAATAGTAAAGGACTTTCGCATTTTGTTTTGGCCGCTATATCGCTCGCGCAGCGGCTCAAACGATGGCGAGGAGCGAAATAATCATGGCGGACGAGACAGCAGGGGCTAGCGATGAAGGCGCACGTCCGACGGGGTTGTCCAGTCCGCGGGTCCGGCTGGGTCTGCTGATCGCCGGCATTCTGGTCCTGCTCGCCGGGAGCTACTGGTATTACAATCATCAGACGTACGGCAGATTCCAGCAGTCCACCGACAACGCTTATATTGCCGCCGACAGCGTCATCATCTCCCCCAAAATTGCGGGCTACGTCGAGCGCGTATTAGTGACGGAGAATCAAACGGTCGCGTCGGGCGATGCGCTTGTCCAGCTGGACGTGCGAGATTATCGTGCCCAAACGAACCAGGTCGAAGCCCAGATCGCCGCGTCGCTCGCCGGAGCAGATACGGTACGCGCCCAGCAACAAGAGCAGGACGCGGCAATTGCCCAGGCCCGTGCACAGCTCGCAGCGGCATCTGCACAGGCTGGTCTCGCTGCTGAGCAGGTTGTCCGGTACCGCCCCCTTGCCGCTTCGGGAGCGGAGCCGCGCGAGAGGCTCGATCAGCTGGAGGCCCAGGCCAGAGAAGCGCAGGCTCAAGTCGCGGCAGCGCGCGCCGCGCTCACGGCGGCACAGCGCCGACAGAACACGCTTAGCGAGCAGATAGACCAGGCCAATTCGCAAGCCAACGCCGCTCGTGCGCAACTCGAGGCCGCCCGTCTGAACCTGTCATCGACCACGCTCCAGGCCAGTATTTCCGGGCGGGTGGGTGACCTCACGGTCCGACCTGGACAATTTGTCCAGCCTGGCCAACGCCTTATGAGCCTCGTACCGACCGACCGCCTCTACGTGACAGCAAATTTCAAGGAAACGCAGCTCGGACTTGTCCGCCCGGGGCAACCCGTCACCTTGGAAATCGACGCGCTGCCGGACCTCGAGCTATCAGGAAGAGTGCAGAGCATCGCGCCGGGTACCGGGGCAGAATTCTCAATCCTTCCGCCACAGAACGCGACGGGTAATTTCACCAAGATCGTTCAGCGCGTCCCGGTGCGCATATCCATTCAGGCTTCGCCCGAGATCCTGCGTCTGCTGGTGCCGGGCATGTCTGTTGTCGCGAGTGTCGATACGCGCGCCGCTAGAGACCAACTCGATTCGATCCGCAACGCGGCCGGAGACTGACCGATGGCAGGTGCCGCTGCAGCGGTTTCGCCGCCGGTCGAAAAGGCCGATGCTACGGCCTGGATCGCCGTAGCCGCCGGTGCGCTGGGGGCGATGCTGGCAACGCTTGACATCTCGATCGTCAATTCGGCGCTGCCGACGATCCAGGGGGAAATCGGCGCGACCGGAACCGAAGGCACCTGGATCGCGACAGCCTTCCTTGTTGCCGAGATCATCATCATCCCTCTGAGCGCGTGGCTGGAAAGACTGCTCGGCCTTCGCACGCTGCTCATCGTCGCGGTTTCTGCCTTCACGGCCTTTTCGGTGTTGTGCGGCATTGCCACCGATCTGACGACGATGATCATCGGTCGCACCGGTCAAGGGTTCATGGGCGGCGCGCTTATTCCAACCGCCATGACCATCGTCGCAAAGCGACTGCCTCCATCGCAACAGCCGATTGGCATGGCGCTCTTCGGAATGACCGTGGTTCTTGGGCCGGTAATGGGCCCGTTGGTGGGGGGCTGGCTTACCGAGAACCTGAGCTGGCACTACGCCTTCTTCGTCAACGTGCCCGTCTGCGCGTTGCTCCTTGCTTTACTATTCATCGGGCTACCCCATGAAAAGCCCGACTGGGTTTACCTGCGCGAGGCTGATTGGGCGGGAATAGCTGGTATGATCCTTGGGTTGGGTGGGCTGACCATCGTTCTGGAAGAAGGCCACCGTGAGGAGTGGTTCGATTCCACGCTGATCGTCCAGCTCACACTGATGACGGTCGTGGGTTTTGCACTTCTGACCTACGGACAGCTTTACGCGCGCAAACCCGTGCTCAAATTGCGCCTGATGCTCAGCAGGCAGTTTGCCAGCGTCGTGGTGATGGCACTGGCGCTTGGCATGGTCATGTATGGCTCGACCTACGTGATCCCGCAATTTCTCGCGATAATTTCCGATTATAATGCCTTGCAGACCGGACTTGTGATCTTCTGGATGGGCGTTCCGGCTTTCCTGTTGATGCCCGTTCTCCCGTTCATGATCCGCAGGATTCACATCCGCATTGCGGTCGGCGCGGGCATGTTCATCATGGCGCTAAGCTGTTTCGTCAGCATAAATCTGACAGCGGAATCGGGAGGTGGAGTGTTCACCGAAAGCCAGTTCCTGCGTGGCATCGGCATGATCCTCACGATGATGTTCCTCAACCAGGCGACGGTAGCTTCGGTTGCCAAGGAGGATGCCGGCGATGCTTCCGGGATCTTCAACGCGGCGCGAAACCTCGGGGGCTCGTTCGCGCTCGCGGGGCTTGCCTCGTTCCAGGATCAGCGCCTGTGGCATCATAGTCGACGCATGGAAGAAACCCTCAACGCCAACAGCCCCCGGCTACAGGAATACCTGGACGGCATGACGGCGTCGCTGGGCAGCCCACAGGCCGCGCTGGAGATGCTTTCCGGCATCATTCAGCGCGATGCGTTCGTGATGACCTACAACGATGTCTTTTTCGCCATGGGCGCGATTACCCTGGTCACGGTGCCGCTGGTACTGTTCCTCAAGCCTCTCCCGAAGAACTTATCCCTTTCGATGCACTGAGAACTCTATGCGCAAGACCCTAACCCTCCTCGCTCCCATGGCGCTCCTCGCGGGTTGCATGTCCGGTCCCGACTATGCCGGTCCCCCGCAACTTGCGACCGCCGCAGGCAATGCGTTCGTACGCGCCGGCCCCGAAATCGATCCGTTTGCGCCGATTGCCGGCGACTGGTGGACGCTGCTCGGCGATCCGGTTCTCAATGAACTGGAGGCGCGCGCGCTGGTCGGCAATCCGGGCGTGGCCGCGGCGCGCGCTCGCATCGAACAGGCAAGGGCTTCTCTCCGCCAGGAGCGCGCCAACCGGCTACCCGCCGTGGCTGCGCAGGCGACTGCGGTCCAGGCGAATATCCCAGGGCTAGATATCGGCAGCGGCCCGCCCCCGGGATCGCCCGGCGCTCCTGCAGACACCGAAGAGCAGGACAGCCTCAGCGTCTACAACGTCGGGCTCAATGCAAACTGGGAGATCGATTTCGCTGGGGGGCAGGCACGGCGTGTCGAGGCCATTAACGCTCAGGCTGCGGCCTCGGTGGCGAACGCCGAGGATGCGAAAGTCCAGCTCGCCGCCGAAATCGCGCGGGCGTATGTGAGCCTGCGAGAAGCGCAAGGGCGGCTCGAGCTTGTCCAGCGAGAGCGCGACTTGCAGCAGCAAATTCTCGAATTGACCTATCAGCGCTATACACAGGGCGCTCTCGCGCTGTTCCCGGTCGGTAACGCGAACGCCGAGCTCGAACTGCTCAAGTCGCAGATCGCGGAAGCTCAAGCGGACATCGATGTATTCAAAGACACGCTCGCGGTGCTGACGGGCGAAGCGCCCGGCGCACTCGACGGGCTCCTGGCGGCTCAGGCCGAAATTCCGCTTCCCCCCGAACGGGTCGCGGTGGGCGATCCCGCAGCGCTAATAGCGCGGCGGCCGGATGTTCGAGCCGCCGAACGCATGCTGGCCGCGGCGAATGCGCGCATTGGCGTGGCAGAGGCTGCTCGCTTCCCCAAGATTTCCTTCATGGGGATTCTCGGTTTGGGCGGATCGGAGCCCGACGACATCCTGGACCCGGGCAACTTATCGGCAATCGCTTTGCCGCGGCTGCAGTGGAACCTGCTTGATTCCGGCCGCACGGCAGCATCGATCGATCAGGCCGAGAGTGCGCGCGACGAGGCCGAAGCGCGCTATCTTGAAGTGGTCCTGGGCGCACTACGCGACGCCGAACAATCGCTTGCTCGGTTCGGGCAACAAAGAGCCAACGTAGCCGCGCTGGCGCAGATCAGTCGGCAGGCCGACACGGCTGCGGAGCTTAACGAGCAACGCCGCGCCGCGGGGGTAATCTCGCAAGGCGAACTCGACACTTCGATCCGCAAGCGCGAACAGGCCAGAGCAAATCTCGATCGGGCGATCGCCGCCATGACAAATGGCTGGATCGCGATCCAGAAGTCGCTTGGGTTGGGATGGGTCGAATTGTCTCGCGACAATCGCACGTCGGTTGAGCCAGCTCCGGTCGATCGAAAATCAGTTATGAAACCTGAACAGAGTTAGGATAAGTTTTCTCAGAAGTCTGCCCCGCAGCCCCTTCCAACTTTTCCTAACGCGTCAGCACCTCGTGCACTGCGACCCAATCTTGGATCATAGGGGTCAGCATGTTTCCGCCTTTCGCAGAGTGCGTTTGCCAGTATCACCATCGGATATCCCGATTGCACTATTCGGTGACTCTTCATTGTCGTTTCTATGTAAGGCCTTAAGCTTTCCGCGAGCATCTCGTAGCGACATCAACGAGCGATCGTACAGGCATTTCGAGTGCAGCTCGCATTTGGCCGGTTCGATGACCGCCTCGTCGGTAGGCTTACGAGGCGGTCATCGAGCATTACGCCGCTCTGGAAAAGCTATAAAGTCATGGGTCGAAATACGAACTAGCTGGCACTGTCCTTTCGGGTCGTTGGGAGGACCACCGATCTCCCCGCCAACACGATCTGGACCTGTTAGAAACTGAACCCCAAAGCAACACCATATCTACGAGGATCCAAAGTGTAGATATTGGTAAAATTCCCCGAGGATGCGTCGGTCAAGTACAATCCTGTCACCGAGCTGCTGTCGAAAATGTTCTGAACAAATCCGCGCACGAACCAACGCTCATCCGCACTGTTCAACTGCACGATCGCGTTGGCTTGCACGAATGGCTCGATCCGGTTGACCCTGCCGTTAAAGATATTGCCGTATTGCTCACCAGTCAGCGCTACGTCCACGCGAGGAACCAGAGTCATGCCATTGTCGAAAGTGGCGGTGTACTGCACACCCATCGAAACCTTCATTTCGGGGGCCTGCGGCAACTTGTTCCCTTTTATGTTGACCTCTACGCCAGGGCTTAATACCGCAAGGCCGCTGCCCGCCGGAACGGCTCCGGCCAAGACATCGCAAATGCTGAATGCGCCGCTTGACGCAAGATTGCCGTCATTAGGAAATTCTTCGGGACCACGAAGACCCAGAGCTGCGTTCACTCCGGCGACGAATGCGTCGGCCACGCCGGGGGCTGGCCCGGTTACGGCACAATTAGCACCGTTGCTGATATCCTTGATGATGACGGCATCAGGATCGCCGCCACCCGGGTCGCGCGGATTGGAGAAGAACTGGTCGCCGGCAACTTCCGCGTTGAGATAACTGAACGTCAAGTTGACAAGCCAATCGGGATCGGGCCGGATAACGGACTCTAGTTCCACACCCCAGATATCGGCATCGATAGTATCATTAACTGAGGTACGGGCGACGATGCGGCTAAGCTGCAACCCGCTATACTTATAGTAGAATGCAGTAGCGTTTAATTGCAGTGCGCCATTCGCAAAGGTATTTTTCGATCCGATTTCAAATGCGTCGATGGTTTCTGATCCGAAGCTTTCAGCCACATCGAAAACGGGCGAAAGGGGCGGGTTGATACCCCCGGATTTATAGCCCCTGGCATAAGATGCGTAAATCGAATTGTCAGGCGTAACTTCGTAGTCGAGCACCGCACGCCCGGTTATTTCATCGAAACCTACTTCTCTAAATTGCGTCAGCTGCTCACCTGGCGTACCAGGATCGGCATCAAAAAGACCAGAGGGACCGGTTAAGGGAGTGATCGGGCTGTCGAACGGCTCCCCGTCATTCGCGTAAGGATTGAGGAAGCTAATCAAGGTCGTGCGCGCAGTCACGTCTTTCTTGTCGTCGTTATACCGCAAACCTCCGGTGAAGGTCAGACGCTCGGTCAGGTCGACGTAGATCTCCCCGAACACACCGAAGCTCTCAAGATTAGCCTCGAGAGAATTGTTGCGGTACATGGATGTTGCGAAGTAGGATGGCGGTGCACCGCCTGCCAAAGTACCAAACGATCCCAGAATGGCACTGGCGTAGTCAAGCGCGAATGAGTTTACATAGTAACTGTTGTCGGTAGTCTTGGACTTTGCATAGATCCCTCCGAGCAGGAAATTGAATGCTCCGTCGAAATCACTGGAAAGGAGGATTTCGCCGCTCCAGGATTCGCGTTGCTCTGAAGACCTGTCGAAGGATAGCGGCGTTTCGCCGCACAATACATTACCTTCGAACGCGCCCCTGTTCCCATCATCGTTATCGGAGGTGCACAATAAGCCCCCTGGGCCATTGGGGATGAGAGCCTCCACAATCGGGGTAAAATACGCCGACGAACCTGGCACGAACGCCGGTGCAGGTGCGGGGAGGCCGGTAGGCAAACCGTTGGCCGCGAAGCCGGACAACACGTTCAAGGCCGTAGCAAAGCCGGTACGATCCTGAATGCCCAGAAAGTAGTCCTGCCGGGAATCGACTTCGGTGTCCTGATAAAGACCGGTTGCAGTCAGTGTCATAGCTCCGATGCGCTGCTCGAGACGGGCCTGTAGCTGCACTTCATCGGCAAAATAGAATGGAGTATACGCCGTGTTTACCGTGCGCACATCGTCGGGCTTATCGAATCCTGCAAATGCATCGGGGCCGTACAGGCTTCCCAATCCCAGTACTGAGGGAATTCCCTGAATAGCGAAGAACTCTTGCGAACTGAGCGTTGCGCCGACTGTGGAATTGGCATTGGTGATGTCAAAGTCGCGGCGATTGTTCAGACAACCCAGCACGCCGAGCGGGTCACGCTGGCAGGCCTGCTTTTGATTACGTAAACGGGTGTCATCTTCCCTGAAATAATATGCCATGAAGTCGAGAGTGGTATCGGCACCGGGTTCAAAACGAAGAGAACCACGAACAGCGTACATGTCTCGGTCGTCGACATCCGAATTGTCGAAAAGGTTTGTGGTGTAACCGTCGCGATTCAGAAAGAATCCGGCTACCCGAACGCCGATAGAATCGCCGATCGGGACATTGACCATCCCTTCGGCCTTGATGCTGTTGTAATTCCCATACTCGAACTCTCCGGCCGCGCCGAAAGAACCGAGGTCAGGCTTGGCTGTCACAAGGTTGACAACACCCGAGGTAGCGTTGCGGCCGAAGAGGGTGCCCTGCGGCCCCCGTAGGACCTCAATTCGCTCAAGGTCAAAATATTCTGTTTCGAACAGCCGGGTACCAAAAAGAGGGGAACCATTGATATGGATAGCCGTCGCTGCGTCACACGTCACACCAACACAAAGATCGCCGATACCACGGATGGTGAAGGACGACCCGGTGAAGTTGCCCTTCGAAAATGAGACGTTCGGGAGCGTCAATTGAAGGTCAGCAGCGTTCTCGATCTGCTGGCTTTCGAGAGCCGTAGCATCGAAGGCACTGACCGCGATCGGCACCTCTTGCAGACTTTGAGATTGGCGTTGGGCCGTCACGATGATTACGGATCCTTGGGGTTCCGCCTCATCAGTTGTGGAATCCTGCGCTAAAGCCATCTGCGGCCAAGCCAAGATGGCCGAAGTGGCGAGCACCATCGCTCTCAGTGTCATATAGCATCCCTTCCCATCTCTTCAGTGCGACGATAATTGGCTCCGCCGCTTACTGCAAAATGGGGCGACCTCGAGGGTCGCCCCTTAGTCTGTGGAGAGGAGAGGGAGAGAATTAGCCCAATCCCCGTCCATGGGCATATACGTCCGCGTGATATTAGTAAAGCGCCTTATCTTTTGACCCCATGGGCCACGATCCAGATCGCACGCGGAGTGAACGTTTGCTAAAGATCAGCAATGGTTGGCGCGCTAAGCGAGTTGCTCCCGATAAAGCTTTTGCCCCAGCTGGCATCGAGACCAACGAAGCGTTCGCCGTGCCGACGGCGACAATGGTTCGGATATAGTACAAGATGAATATGGACGCCCTTTACCCCCATCTCGCTGGCCTCTGACCAGGAACCAGCCTCTTAGTATGGGGGATCTCAGAGGCTCCAAAAGGCCAGTACCGCCCGAAGCGCAGCGACGAACGCGAGCGGCTGATCCAGCATGAGATGATGGCGTGCATCGGGCACTGCAACAATTGGTATCTTTCCCCCTCCCAGTTCCCGGATATAGCGGGCGGAATCGCGATCAAAGAGCTGACTTTTCTCGCCGTACACAATCGCTTTGCGCCCGGGCGCATCGACCAGCCTCTGGCCTACTGTCAGCCATTCGTCGGGCTTGTTGCTGCGCCGGAACACTTCGGGAGAAAACTTCCATGTCCACTCCTCGCCATCGCGGCGGAGAGAGTGATAGGCCATGTAATCCATCAGGAACGGCTCACCAACTGCCTGCGGCGGCGACAGGATATACCTCTCGCGCGCCGCTTCGTAGGTGGGGTAGCGTCGCACCGGTTTGTCAGGATTACCCGACCCGGGGCTCGATCTGCCCATGGTCCAGTATTTCTCCAGCTTTTCGGGCCGCATCACCATGAGATCGCAGACAATAACGCCGGCGAAGGCATCCGGCGATTGGGAAACGGCGGTCAGCGCTGCACCCGAGCCGAAGCTATGGGCGATGATCGTCGGTCTGCTTCCATCCGCAAACAAATCGAGCGCTTCGCTGATCTCGACGAATTCCTTTCCCCGCGCAGCTATATCGGCCACGCCGCGCATCTCGCTATCGCCCATACCGGCCAGATCGAACGCCACCACGTCGTAGTCTTCGGCAAGGTACGGTGCGATGAAGGCAAAGCAGCGGGCATGGGCGAGAAAACCGTGAGTCATGAGCAATTTGGGCCGGTCACGCTTGCCCCAGCGAAGATAATGCACCCGCGCGCCACCAACCTCTACGAAGCCTTCCTCACGGGGCACGCTCAGCGCCCAGGCGAACCATTCGGGTATATCCGCCCCGTCGCCGGCCCATACGGGATCAATATCTGTTGACCCGTCGTGGATTGGTTTCATTTCATTCATTTCGGCGCAGTCTCCATACCGGATAGTGTATTCCTGATAAAACCACGATAATCGTGCCGTGCGACATCGTGGCATAGATCGGCGTAACCAGATACGCTGGGGAAATTGATCAGTTGTCGGGGTTTGCCGGGAATATTGGCGCCCATGTACCACGATTCAGCCTTGGGGAAGAGCGTCATCGACCCTACTTGGGCGACCATATCGGTCCAGCTTCGCTCGGCCAGCGCATCGGCTTCGAAAAGGCCGATCCTGTTATCGCGCAGCCAGATCAGGAAATCGCAGATCCAGTCACCCTGGATTTCGGCGCTTGTCGGACCGTTGGAAAAGCCTGAAGGGCTGAGCGGGCCGTAGGCGAACAGCATGTTCGGAAATTGGGCGACGGCCATGCCTAGATAGGCTTTGATCTCGCTCTTCCATGCTTCTGCCAGCCCCAGCCCACCGCGGCCGGTGATGTTCATGTCGATGAGCCCGCCACGACCGGCATCGAAGCCGGTCGCGAAGACAATGAGATCGCACGGGATCATGCCAGTGGCTGTTTCTATCCCGGCCTCGGTGACGCGAGTGATCGCGGTGTCGTTCAGATCGACCAGCGTCACATTGTCTTGTGCGAAGATCTCGTAATAATTCTGTTCGAGCGATGGTCGCTTGGTCCCGAAGGGATGTGGCGGCTCATCGGGAGCGAGCTTCTCGGCAATGGTCGGGTCGCAGATCCGCTCGCGCACCTTGTCACGCCAGAACTCGTAGGCGTGGCGATTGGCGTCCTCGTTCGTCAGTATGTCAGCGAAATTATGATACCAGAAGCGCAACCCTCCTCGCTGCCACAAATCCTCGAAATGCGTAGTCCGCTCTTCCTCGGTCACAGCCAGGGCCGAGATGTCCAGCGATTGGCATTCGAAACCGCCACTTGTCGTAAGCCTTTTCTGGAAGACAGCGGGATATTCGGATTTTTCGCGAAGCTGACGATCAGCGTCCAGTTTTTCCTGCCGCATGGGAAGGGCGAGAATCGGGGTTCGCTGAAAAAGCGTCAGCTGCTCCGCGCAGCTTGCCGCCTCCTGCGCCACCTGTACGCCGCTGGCACCCGTGCCGATCAGGGCGATCCGGCGGCCAGAAAGGTCGATGCCTTCCTGCGGCCAGCGGGCGGTATGGCACCAGTCGCCTTCGAAATCGCTAAGACCCGGGATATCGGGAATGTAGGGTTTCGAGGCGAACCCCAGGGCCGGCAAAAGGAAACGCGCGCTTACTTTCCCGCCTTCGTCGAGCTTCAATCGCCAGTAGGCGGTGTCTTCATCGAACTGCGCGCTTTCGACCCGTGTTTTCATTCGCATTGCCGGCCAGAGGTCGAGCGTATCGCAGACGTGGAGGAAATAGGCGCGCAGTTCCTCCCAGCCTGGAAATCGTTCGCTCCACGTCCAGCTTTTCCATACTTCCGCAATGGAAAATTCGTAAAGTGGAACCTGGGAATCGACCCGTGCTCCCGGATAGCGGTTCCAGTACCAGATTCCGCCCGGCTGCTCCGCTGCGTCTACCAGCAGAACATCGAACCCCGCCTGACGCAGCTTGTAAAGCAGGTATATTCCGCTGAACCCGGCCCCGACGATTACGACATCATAGTCAGGAGGGGGCAAATGGCTCACGAGGCCCCGGCACCCGCTTTCGCGATCTCTTTGGCCGTAGTATAATCCGCCTTGCCGTTTGACGCGCGCAAGGCGGTTTGCGTTGGGCAAATCGCCTTGGGTGTTTTGTAGCCTGCCAATTGTTCCCGCACGTGATCCTTGATCGCTTGCGCGTCGAAGTCCGCATCCTGGGTCAAATGCACCACAGCGGTCACCGCTTCGCCCCATTTTTCGTCAGGCACCCCGACGACAAGCGCGTCGGCAATGGCGGGATGGGTTTTGAGCACTTCCTCCACCTCCTCGGGGTAAACCTTTTCACCTGCGGTGTTGATGCAGACGCTGCCGCGGCCCAGCAAGGTCAGGCTTCCATCGGATTCCACCCGGCACCAGTCGCCCGGGATGGAGTAACGCACGCCATCGATCGTCCTGAAAGTCTTGGCCGACTTTTCCGGGTCCTTGTAGTATCCTGTGGGGATTGCGCCCTTGCGGGCAATAAAGCCGGGCACGCCGCTCCCCGCCTCGACCTTCCGGTCGTTCTCGTCGAATACGTCGCAAAATTCCCCGATCCCGAATTTCGCGGTGTTGGTGCCGCCCTGTGCGGTCGTCACCGACAAGCCGTAGCCCAGCCCTTCCGAAGCGCCAAAACTGTCCATGAGGATGACCTGGGGGATATGTTTGCACAGGCCCGCCTTTACCTGTTTACTCCACATGACGCCGGACGAGATGATCGAAATCAGGCTGCTCGTGTCCCAGCGCTTCGGGTGGGCGTCCAGCGCCTGCAGCATGGGTTTGGCAAAAGCGTCACCGACAATGGCGATGCTCTGCACCTTGTGCTGGTCCACCGCATCCCACAATTCTTCCGCGTCGAAGGATGGATCGGACAGCGTGACGATGGCCCCGCCCGACATGAGCGTGCCGATAGCAGTAATGAACCCGGTTCCATGCATCAGCGGGCACGCCGGCAAAGTGATGCGTGCAAGCTCGCCCTGCTTCACCAGGGCCACCATTTCCTCCATGGTCTGGGGAACCGGACCCAGCAGCTTTTGCGCGTCGAGCTGAGCCTTGCGCATATCATCGTGTCGCCACATCACGCCCTTGGGCATGCCGGTGGTACCGCCTGTATATATGAACAGCAGGTCATCGGGAGAACGCTCGATATCGAGAGGCGCGCCGTTACCTTCTACAAGTTTTTCGTAAGGAAGCGCGAAGGAAGCGATCTGCGAAGCATCGCCGATTTCTACAAATGTATGAACCTTGGTCAACCGTTCCTTCAGTTCAAGAATGCAGTCGCGGAACTCGGAACTGTAAACAATTACCTCGCTATCGGAATCGTCGAAGATGTAGAAAACCTCCTCGGGACGGTAACGATAATTGATGTTCACGTGCGTGAGGCGGCCCTTGAAGCATGCGGCCATCAATTCCCCGTATTCGGAACGGTTGCGCATGTAGAAGGCTATCTTCGCCCCGTCGCCTGCACCTTGCGCGCGCAGATTGCGCGCCAAATTGTTCGAACGCTTCGACATTTCGGGCCAGGTAATGATCCGGTCGCCGTTAATCAGCGCCGGAGCATCTTCCGGGACCGCAGGTTCGATTGCATCAAGGATGTCGCCAAGGTTCCAGTCGATCACGTATTAATTCCTCTCTCCTTGGTGGCCACGATTTTGTCGGTAGCGTGCGCCTAATTCATCGTCTCATGCGACCTGCGTCCACCCCTGCAAGGCCGCTGCTTCGGCCCGGACCGCTTCGGGACCTCCCAGAACCTGGCGGTCGAAACCGATTCGCTTGAACCAGAAATGCAGACCTAGGAGATCGGTAAAACCCATCCCCCCATGCACCTCGGTTGAGGTTCGGGCGACAAAACGGTGGACTTCGCCCGTATGTGATTTGGCATGGCATGCCACCAGCGAAGCCTCGTCGGGCGTCGCATCGAACGCATGGGCGGCATACCAGACCAGCGAACGGCATGGTTCATGGCGGGCAGCCATTTCCGCGCACATATGCTTGACCGCCTGGAAGCTGCCGATCACTCGTCCGAACTGTTCGCGCTGCCCGGCATAGTCGACCGCTTTTTCGATCATAGCCTGGCCCGCACCGAGGCTATCGGCGGCTAGGAGCACCCGGCCGGCGTCCCGCAGGCGCCTGACTGTGGCCCCACCATCGTCCGCGAGAGCCTCGCCCGCTACGCCAGAAAACCGCAGCTCCCCTACGCTCCGGGTCCGGTCGATCGTTTTGAGAGCAACCTTCTCCAGACCCGCAGCATCGCCAGCTACGAAGTGCATACGACCGGCGGTATCGGCTACCAGAAACGCGTCGGCTTCCAGGAAGTCGAGCGCGAACAAAGCCGTTCCGTCGAGCTTTGCGCCGTCGAAGTCCACGCCTGCCCGGTCCCGGATCTCCACCGTTTCCGCGATCGCGACGGCGATTTGCGCCTCGCCCTTCGCTATCCTCGGCAGCCAGTGCGCCTTCAACTCCTCGCTACCGCCCTGTGCCAGCGCAAGGGGTGCCAGTACATGGGCACCGATAAAAGGCACCGGCGCGACGGCATAGCCGAGCTGCTCGGCCACAGCGGCGGCATCGAGCATTGTCATCCCGAGCCCGTCATGTTGCTCGGGAACCATCATTCCCCAAATGCCGATTTCGCCCAGCGCCGAACGCACGTTGTCGCTGAAGGGAACCGAGCCCTCCGCGCATTCGCGCACATGATCGAGCGGACAAGTATCAGCAAGAGTGCGGCTGATCGCGTCGCAGAGCATCTCCTGGTCTTGCGAAAGTCCGAAATCCATCAGGCGGCTCCCTTATTCTGCCCGCTTGCAACGGCCGTCGCCTGTTCGACGGCGGGAGGCGTTGCGAACTTGGGTTCGCGCGGCATTTCCAGCCCGCGTTCGGCGATGATGTTCTTCTGGATCTGGGCGGTGCCTCCACCGATGATCAGACCAAGCTGGAACATGTAGTTCCACTGCCAGGCACCGTCTTCGCGCTCGCGCTCGCTTCCGTGATAGAGTATGCCCATCTCGCCCATTGCGTCGATCGCGAGCGCGGAAATCTGATGGGCGAGCTCACAGCTCTGCAGCTTCACGACAAGTTTCGCCATGCCGCCGGCATCCCCCCTAAGGCTGTTCGACAGGATGCGCATGCCGTTGAATTTCATCGCCGCGACTTCGGCTTGCAATGCAACCAGCCGGTCACGCAGAACGGCGTTGTCCATTGCGCAACCCTGGCCGATGCGTTCTTTTTGCATCAGCCTGACCAGCGCCTGGAGCCGGTTTTCCAGTGCATCGGGGTCGCCCAGCATGCCACGTTCATGGCCCAGTGTGGCATTGGCCACGTACCACCCCTGCCCGCGCTGCCCGACGATCTGGTCCAGGGGAACCCGCACGTCGGTAAAGAACGTTTCATTGAACTCGGCGTGACCGGTCATGGTCTTGAGTGGTCGGACCTCGATCCCTGGTGTGTCCATCGAGAAGATCAAGTAGGAGATGCCGCCGTGCTTGGGCGCGTCCGGTTCGGTCCGAACAAGGCAAAAGATCATGTCCGCCTGCTTGGCCGTGCTGGTCCAGATCTTCTGTCCGTTGATGACAAAGTCGCCATTTTCGACGCGGGCGCTGGTCTTGAGCGCGGCGAGGTCCGATCCCGCTCCAGGTTCCGAATATCCCTGACACCAGATTATCTCGCCATTAAGGGTCGGCTCGATCCATTGCTGTTTCTGGGCTTCGGTTCCGAGTTCCAGCAGCGTGGGAACGAGCATGGAAATGCCCTGGTTCGCAAGGCCTGCGGGGATGCCAGCGCGCGAAAATTCCTCGGCAATGATCCGCGATTTCAGGATGTCCGGCTCGGCTCCGTATCCGCCGTATTCCTTGGGAATCGTACGCGCCGTGTAACCATGCAGGATCAACAGCTTTTGCCATTCGACGGCTTCGGGGGAAGGGCGCGCGGCACGGCCTTGGCCATCGGGTGCGCGGTGACCGTGGGTTTGCAGGAACTGGCGCACTTCCTCGCGAAACGCGTCATACTGGGGTCCGTAGTCGAGATCCATCTTGGTCTATCCTTCTGCGCGCGCGATCGCGACGGGTCGGAATACTGGCAGGCGAAAATCTTCGGAGATCGGCTCGAAATCCAGCGTGACCGGCAGATCGAGCTCAAGCTCGTCGAGCGCGCAATCGACCAGCCGGGTTGCCATGCGCACTCCCTCCTCCAGTTCCACCACCGCAGCGATGAAGGGAATCTCGCCGGCGAAGGCGGGATGCAGTGCCTGATGGGTCACCGTCCAGGAAAACAGCGTGCCATTGCCGGTGCTACGCTCCCACGACCATTCAGGAGAACCGCATCGGGCGCACATATAGCGCGGCAAATGCCGAAAACTGCCGCATCCTTCGCACTGCTGGAAGTAAAGGTTGCCGTCCTGACACCGGTTCCAGAATTCCTGCTCCACCGGATCCTGCGGGCGCGGCTTTGGCTTGGCTGGTGCGGCCTGCGCCGAGGGGCGCATCTTGGGCGGCAGATCTTTCTCGTCGCTCACGCAAACCTCCTCAAAATCGCTATACTGCCGTCACCCAGATCGCCCCAGCCGGTCACCAGGCCGGTCTGGGCGCCTTCGACCTGCCGCTCCCCACAATCGTGGCGCAACTGACGCACCGCCTCGACGACATGGTTCAGTCCCCAAATATGGGCCTCGCTCAGCAGGCCGCCATGGGTGTTGACGGGATAGCGCCCGCCCAGCTCGATCTGGCCATTCGCGACGAACTCTGCCTGTCCACCTGGTTCGCAATAGCCCAGGGCCTCCAGCTGCAGGAGAACCACGTAGGTGAAGCAGTCGTAGATCTGCAGAAAATCCATGTCTTCGCGATCGACCCCCGCCATTTCGAACGCGCGCGGCGCGGCGTAGCTCAGGCCGATCTTGAAGGGGTCGGGACGCGAAGGGATATCGTCGGCGGGGTAAGGATGCCCTTCAGCCGCACCGGCGATGCTCACGGGAACATGCGGCATGTCCCTGGCGCGGTCCATTCGCGAAACCACGACTGCGCATGCCCCGTCAGTCTCCAGACAGCAATCGTAGAGGCGAAAGGGTTCGGATATCCAGCGCGCGGAATGGTAGGTTTCGGCATCCAGTTCCCGGCCATGAGTGAAGGCCTGCGGATTCATCTGCGCATGGCGACGGCACGCCAGTGCAACGGCCGCCATCGCTTCCGGGCCGATATCGTAAATTCGGGAGTGCCGGGTGGCGAGCCAGGCATACATCTGCACCGGCAGGAACACGCCATACGGAATGTAATAGCCTTGGATCGTATTCGTCAGGGTGTTCATGTTCATCGGCCGCGTCGGCGGTGCGCCAGGCTTGGGCCGCAAGGCGGAATAACCGTTCCACCCGAGCGTCACCAGCACATGGTCGCATAAGCCGCTGGCAATTGCCATCGCGGCGTTCTGGAGTGCCGTGGTAGGGCTCGCCCCGCCCATGTGGACCGTAGAGGCATAGCGCAGAACTTCGATACCGAGGTTAGCCGCCATCTCTTCCGAGGTGGTGTAGATCGGCGGAGGAACCATGCCGTCGATATCCGACGGCTTCAGCCCTGCATCTGCTATGGCTTTGCGCGATGCTTCCAGCATCATGTCGACCGCGGTTTTCTCGGTGCCTTTCACGAAAGCGGTTTCGCCCACTCCGGTGATGGCCGATTTGTCGCTTAAGCTCATGCCTGCCTGACCGCCTGGTAATCGCGTTCGAGCTGTTCGGAAAGAGCGCGCACCCTCTGATAGGTCTCCGGCGGACGCAGTCGCAACTCGCGGCGGACATCCTCCAACGGACGATCGAGATTTTCTTCCCAGTAGAAGGTGGTCAGATCGGCTGCAGCCCGGCCCCGGCGCCACGCTTCAAATGCAGCGCGCGCCACTGGCAACTGGGCAGCTTCCAGTTTCATCTTGGGAATGCCGACGCCCAAGATGAAAGCGATCCCGTGATTATAGAATTGCGCGTTTCCGAAGGACAGCACGCACAATTCGCCCAGTGCGTCCCTGCCGTATCCGGTGACGACGTGAAACAGGTCATGCGAATCGCGAAGGCGCCGACGATAGAGGGAAACATCGGGGTCGCCGAAGTCCTCCAGACCTCCGGCCTCGCTGGCTTCCGCCAGACCTTCTGCTGTCAGACCCTCCCCGTAAACAAAATCGAGGTAGGCTCGGCCAAGCGTGCCAGACGCACAGGTCGCAAGGCGTTTGCGATCGCACAAGGTTTCAAGCAGGTCGGCCCGGTCGGAAGCGATGCGCCGCCCATCGCTCGACTTCATGAAGAGATTGAAATTCCGATAATAGGAATTGCCCGACAATGCCTTGACGATACGGAACACCTGCGCCGTATCCTCCTTGTCTGCAATCAGCTGCCTCATCGCCCCCAGCGCCTTCAGCGGCTCTACGGGGCGGCGCAATTCATGACCTTTGGCGTAAGCCATCTTCTTGCCTCCTGCGCTTCACTTGTAGGTACCGGCGGACGCCAACGCCTTCTCGGCTCCATCGACCAGGTCGCGCATCACTTCGGCGGCAGGTCGGATCGAATCGATCAGGCCGATGCCTTGCCCCGCGAAGCCGGGGATGACATCCTTGCGCTCTGCCTTGATCCCGGAGGCCATGACCGGGCCGGAGATCATCGACTGATAGGGCATCGGCAGAGGTTCCTTTCCGGCCTGCACCCAGGCATCGGCCCATTTGTTACGGATCATGCGCGCCGGTTTGCCGGTAAGCGATCGACTAACGACCGTATCGGCATCGCCGCTTTCGGTGATCGCCTCTTTCTGGAAGCGCTCGATGCCCGCTTCCTCGGTCGCGAGAAATGCCGTGCCGACCCACGCGCCCTCTGCCCCCAGCATCATCGCAGCGGCAACACCCCGGCCATCCGAGATACCGCCGGCCCCAAGGACAGGAACACGATCGCCAACGGCGTCGACCACCTGGGGAATCAAGGAAATAGTCCCGATCGGCGAGTTGTGACCTCCGCCATCGTGCCCTTGCGCGACGATCATGTCGATGCCCGACCCGACGACCTGTTCGGCGTGCTTGACCTTGCCGATCACCGCCATGACCTTGGTGCCATTGGCATGGAGCCGATCCATCCACGGTTCAGGATTGCCAAGGCCGGCAGCATAAACCGGCACCTTTTCCTCGATCACCACTTCCATCTGCGCCTCAAAGAATTCCTTCGAGAACAACTGCGGGCCGCCCTTGCCCATTTCAGGCGCGCCCGCCGCCCGCATGGCGGCGGCAGCATCGACCTCCGGAAGCTCTTCACGATCCATGAAGTCGCGCGCGAACTGCTGATATTCACCCATCAGATCCATGGGATTTTGGGGTGCAGCACCGCTTTGAGGGGCAGAGCCGCGCCTGACCGACGCGGGGAGCAGCGTATCGACACCGAAAGGTTTGTCGGTCAATTCCCGGGTCTGGCGAATCCAGTCACGCAACTGATCGGGCGAACACGCCGCGGCACCCAGGACCCCGAGCCCGCCGGCATTCGAAACCGCAGCCGCCAGCGCCGGAACGCTCGCTCCGCCCATCCCGGCAAGCAGGATCGGGTACCGGATCCCCAGCATTTCGCATATTCGGCTCTTCAACGCCATTCTTCCTCTCCAGCCACTTGCCTAAACGCACACTCAAACTATTGAAAATTCTACAGCTGCCCCCACCGCACCCGCTGCGAGACCAGCTCGGGACTGCGCTCCGAAAGATAGACGGCAGAGCCGGCCACCAACCGGCTCATTGCTTGACGGGCCGCGGCGCTGTCGCCAGTCCGCACTGCCTCGAGCACCCGCACCAGAAACTTCATCTGCACCGCCCGTTCCTGTGCCGAATATCCCAGCGAATGGGAAAACTCGCGGGTCAACAGATGCATCGCAGAGGTCAGCAAACCGAACAGCGGATTGCCGCTCGCCCAACCCAACAAGTCGTGAAATCTGCGATTAAGTTCCTCGAATTGATCAGAGGCTTCATGATGCCTCAATTCCGCCAGACACCCTGCCAACGCGCTGAGATCAGCGGTAGTTGCACGCTGGGCTGCATACCCTGCGACATCGGGAGCAATTGCTTCGCGCAATTCAAGCAAACCACGCAAATCGGCTTCCATGAAATGCAGAATCAATGACAAACTGCTTGCAAAATCGCCGGTCTGCGGACGGGCTACGACGGGACCTCCACCACGGCCGAGCTGGAGATGGATGACCCCTTGCAATTCCAGGAACCGCAAAGCCTCCCGCAAAGTTGCGCGCGCAACCTCGTAACGCGCGAGCATTTCATCCTCGCGCGGAAGCCTGTCACCCGGGCTATGGCGACCCGCCTCGATGTCCCGCACGATGCTTTGCGCAAGAGAAAGGGCACGCTTGGCCTTCTTCACCGCTGGCATCCGCCACTCATCAGCACACCCGCACCTCTCGAATAAACAGTATAAGGATATTAGCCAACCTTCGCTGGATCGGCACACTATCCGATGGGATTGGTGTCTGCAAGGGACTAAAAGAGTATACGATTTATTGACTGCACGAGATTTCTCGCTTATGGAGGACTGAAGGCCGATCAGGCCTGAGATGTAGAAGGAATAGTTCTTATGGACAGCCAGATCGCCGAGCCGGATGCCGCGGCGAGGATCGCGTCAATTCCGATCGAGGAAATCGACGTGGCCCGGCCAAGCCTGTTTCAGAACGATACCATCGGTCTATTTTTTGACAGGTTGCGCGCCGAAGAACCTGTCCACTACTGCCGCGAGAGCTATGTCGGCCCTTACTGGTCCATTACCAAGTTCGACGACATCATGTCGGTGGACACCAATCATAAGGTCTTCTCTTCGGAAGCGAAGCTAGGCGGAATTGCAATCCAGGACATGCATTCGGTGGAAGGCGCGCTCGAACTTGAAATGTTCATAGCGATGGACCCGCCCAAGCACGATCAGCAGCGCAAGGCGGTGACTCCGGCAGTGGCTCCGTCCAACCTGCAACTGCTCGAGCCGATCATCCGCAAGCGCGCGGGAGAGATTCTCGATGAACTCCCGATTGGCGAAGATTTCGACTGGGTGGATAAGGTTGCGATCGAGTTGACGACGATGACGCTGGCAACCTTGTTTGATTTCCCTTGGGAGGAGCGGCGCAAGCTGACGCGCTGGTCCGATGTAGCAACTGCGGCACCTGAAACCGGGATCGTCGAATCCTACGAGGCGCGGCGCGAAGAACTCATCGGTTGCGCGATGTATTTCAAGACTCTGTGGGACGAACGGATAAACGAGGAGCCGAAGAACGACCTCATCTCGATGATGGCTCATTCTCCCGCCACGCGCGACATGCCGTTCCTCGAGTTTCTCGGCAATCTTATGCTGCTGATCGTCGGTGGAAACGACACAACACGCAATTCCATCAGCGGCGGCGTGCTCGCCTTGAACCAAAGCCCGGACGAGTACGCGAAACTCGACGCGGATCCTTCGCTCATTAGCAAAATGGTTCCGGAAATCATCCGTTGGCAGACCCCCCTCACTCATATGCGCCGCACCGCGCTGGAAGATTGGGAGATCGGCGGCAAACAGATCAAGAAGGGCGACAAGGTGGTGATGTGGTACCTGTCAGGCAACCGCGACGAGAGTGCTATCGAGCGCGCGGACCAGTTCATCATCGACCGCAAAAATCCGCGCCATCACCTCTCATTCGGCTATGGCATTCACCGCTGCATGGGAAACCGGCTCGCGGAACTGCAGCTGCGGATCATCTGGGAAGAAATTCACAAGCGCTTTTCCCGGGTCGAGGTTACAGGTGAACCAGAGCGTCTTTTTTCAAACCTCGTCCGCGGAATCACCAGGCTGCCGGTGCGGCTCCGCGCCCGCTGACTCTCGAGATCGAAATGCGGAGTTCAAGATGATCAAAATTACGTTCGTGGCTAGCGATGGTGAGCGACGGGAGGTCGAAATAGAAGAAGGCGAGACAGCCAGGGAAGCGGCGCTATACAATGACGTGCCGGGTATCGATGGCGATTGCGGAGGGGTATGTGCTTGCGCGACCTGTCATGTGCATGTCGATCCCGAATGGATCGACAAGGTGGGTCGGCTTATGCATGATGGAATGGAGGCCGACCTCTTGCAGTTCGCCGAAGGCACCACTGAATACAGTCGCCTTGCCTGCCAGATTCCGATGAAGCCGATGCTGGATGGATTGGTTCTTCACCTACCCGAACAACAATACTGACGGAGGGATTTTCGTCCCCGTAGCCTACATTCTTATCTGTCTTTCCTCGATTCTTTGAGAAAACGCCAATGGCCACACAAATTGAGCCCGCAACCCAGACCGACGAAAACGCCTTCCGCGCGGAAGTGCAGCAGTTTCTGGCGGACAATTTTCCCGCCGAACTCAAGGGCCAGTCCAACGCACTAGCCGGCGTGGACGGCCCCACCAACGAAACGCCGACGCAGACCAAGTGGCGCGAAGCCGTGGGCGCGCGCGGCTGGGGCACCCCCACCTGGCCGAAGGAATACGGCGGCGGCGGCCTCACCAAGGCGCAGGCGAAGATCATCGACCAAGAATTCGCCAAGGCGGGTGCCTACAACCCGATCGGCGGCATGGGCGTCATGATGTTCGGCCCGACGCTGCTCGAATACGGCAACGAGGCACAGAAGCAGGAGCATATTCCGCCGATCTGCCGCGGCGAAATCCGCTGGTGCCAGGGCTATTCGGAACCCAATGCCGGTTCCGACCTCGCCAACCTCCAGACCTTTGCCGAGGACAAGGGGGACCACTACCTCGTCAACGGCCAGAAGACCTGGACCAGCGGCGGCCAATGGGCCGACAAGTGCTTTGCAATTGTGCGAACCGACAAGAGCGACAAGCACAGGGGCATCAGCTTCATGCTGATCGACATGGACACGCCCGGTGTCGAGGTTCGCCCGATCACCATGATCAGCGGGACCAGCCCGTTCTGCGAAACCTTTTTCACCGACGTGAAGGTGCCCAAGGAAAACCTCGTCGGCGAGGAAGGCCAGGGCTGGACCATCGGCAAGCGCCTGCTGCAGCACGAGCGCACCAACATCTCGGGCGGCGGCAGCCTCGCCCGTCTGATGGGCCAGAGCCTTGGCGATATCGCCAAGAAGTACCAGCCGACGGGCGCCGACGGCGAACTCGCCGATGCGGTGCTGCGCGACAAGATCGCTGATTTCGAAATCCGCTGGAACAGCTTCCTGCTCACCGCGCGCCGCGCGATGGAAGAGAGCAAGGCAGCTGGCGGCGTCTCCGAAATCAGCTCTGTGCTCAAGAAGCTCGGCACCAAGCTGAGCCAGGAACGCAGCGAATTGCTGATCGAAATCCGCGGGTTGCAGGGCCTCGGCTGGGAAGGCGACGGCTTTTCGGACGGGGAGCTCGAGGCCGTGCGGGCGTGGCTCTTCGGCAAGGCGACCACGATCTACGGCGGCTCGACCGAAATCCAGAACAACATCATCGCCAAGCGCGTGCTCGGCATGCTCGACCACCAGTAAGAGAGGGGAGCAAGGACAATGGCCGTTCTCAACGAAGAACAGGAAATGCTGCGCGACATGGCGCGCGAATGGACCGTCAACGAAAGCCCGGTCACCGAATTCCGCAAGGTCCGCGCCAGCGGCGAGCCCGAAGCCTTCAACCGCGACGCCTATGCGACGATGGCGCAGATGGGCTGGGCCGGGGTCATCATCCCCGAAGAGCACGGCGGTTCGGACTTCGGCTTCCTGTCCGCGGGCCTCGTCGTCGAGGAGCTCGGCAAGACGCTCACCGCGAGCCCGCTGGTGATGAACACCGTCGCGGCGAGCGCGATCGTTCTGGGCGGCAGCGACGAGCAGAAGGCAAAGTGGCTGCCCAGGCTGGCGAGCGGCGAGGCCATCGCCACCCTCGCCGTCGACGAAGGGCCGAGCCACGATCCTGCGAAGATCGAGACCAGTGTGTCCGACGGCAAGCTGAGCGGCACCAAGGCCTTCGTCCATGAAGCGCATGGCGCGGACCTGTTCGTCGTTGCGGCCAAGGACGGGCTCTACCTGGTCGAGAAAGGCGACGGCGTCGCGCTCACCACCCGCAAGCTGACCGACCAGCGCAGCCATGCCGACGTCACCTTCGACGGCGCGGCGGCGGAGAGGCTCGCCAATGGCGGTGACAGCCTGCTCGATGACGTGCTCGACCGCGCGCGCGTGCTCACGGCGGCCGAAATGCTCGGCATGGCGCAGCAAGTGTTCGACGACACGCTCGACTATCTGAAGCAGCGCGTGCAGTTCAACCAGGTGCTGGCGAGCTTCCAGGCGCTGCAGCACCGCATGGCGGACCTCTTTGCCGACCTCGCGCAGATGCGTTCGGCGGTCGAGGCGGGCCTCCAGGCCGTCGACGGCGGCTTCGGCGTCGCGCGTGCGGCGACCATTGCCAAGGCGGAGGCCAACCGCGTGATGCACAAGATGGCGAACGAAGGCATCCAGCTCCACGGCGGCATCGGCATGACCGACGAATACGAC